>ERZ1645192.4062-NODE-4062-length-11720-cov-12.487355_pt1 | contig 11720 bp, 12 predicted proteins | sample MGYA00575354_ERZ1645192 | MGnify/ENA primary metagenome ERZ1645192 (study PRJEB40844, sample SAMN11349763) | freshwater sediment metagenome | isolation source: river sediment | host: Sediment | place: India: Faizupur Khadar , New Delhi | collected 2017-02-21 ... | reverse complement strand
ATTCCCTCCACATCGCTTTCATCCAGCAAGCTCAGCACCACGCCCTGTACGACCTGTTTGCCAAAGGGCACGGCCACCAGGCAGCCAGGCTGAAGCACTGCGCCAAGCTCTTCCGGGACCAGGTAATGGTAGCTTTTGTCTATCTGAGCCAGGTTGATGCTTACATCGGCGTAAGGTTTCAAGCTTAGCCTGCCATCAGGGGGTGATAATAACCAGGAAATCAGCGGCGAAGTACATCCGGTTGAACTGATTGTTGGGGATATCCGTGTTGTTGACCAGGTAATCCATCCAGACGTTTGCCTGGGTGCTTTGCCCGGTCATCTGGTCAAATTCGTTGAAACTAAAGAAAGGTTGGAAGCGGGCGGCAGAGGCACTCACCCGGTCCATGTCAATGTAGATCTGGGTCCATCCATCCGGGTCGAGGATGATGGGGTGGTCCGCCAATACGATCACCTGGTCGGGCAGGTTGCGCAGGGTTGCCTCAAAGTCCGGCAGGCGGATAGTGTCGAAGAGAGGCGCGCGCTGGTCCAGCGGCAGGCTCCAGTCCTGGTGCATCTTCCAGGGTTCAAAGAGTACGTCAGATTTTTGGGTTCGCAAACTGATGTAGGAGGAACCGTCCGCCGGCATGCCTGCGATCGGGACGTTCTGACCGTACAGACCGGTGAGGACCAGTTTGACTTCCAGGTTAGTTTGGTCAAAGACGTGCCTGACACGCAGATAGTAGACAGTCACATCCTCCCCCAGGACCTTGATGGTCTCGCTATGGATGCCGCGATCCATCAGCTGGAAGCTGACCATGGCGCTCAGATTGCGCAGGCTGCCATCTTCGCGGGTGTCTTTGCGGGTGATGTATTCATAGCCGTAATCAACCGTTTGCTGACCGGCGGTCAGGGGGAAAAGCGTCGCCAACCGGGTAGGAATGGGGGTGGGGGTGGAAGTGCTCGTCGCGGTCGGGACGGGCGTGTCGGTTGGGGTAGCGGTGGCGGTCGGGGTCATGGTCACCGTGGGCAAGGGGGTCGGGGTCTGCGAAGGCGTGGGTGTGATACTGGCAGTCGGCAACTGGGTGGGCAGCGCGGTTGGCCGACCTTGCAGCGGCTTCTGGCAGCCAGCCAGGCTGAGAGCAACCAAAACAAGCATAAGGAAGGCAGCAATAACCTTCCAGGAGCGTTTATTCATGCGATATTGCCTTTCCGGTCGAGATAACTGCCGAAAGGTAGCCCACCACGTTGCTTCTGTCGCCTGTTACAGCCGCGGAAGTGCGGTAGTCGGCGATCGTCACCTGGTCTGCCCCCAGCAGGTGGCAGGTCTGAAGCACGGTTGCCATTGGGGCAAGCCCGCAGGCTTCCATCTCCCCTTGTTGTTTATGGCGATAAAACGTCTCAAGGTTAAATTCCCGCACAGCCTGGGCAAGGTTGCCATCGAGGCGGTTGGCAACGCGTTCGGAGTAAAAGTGCGAGAGATCACTGGACGCAACCAAAAGGGTACTTTCCTCCGGAGTGAAGCTCCGGATCAGTCTGACCAGGGTGGCGGATAACATGCGTACGAGTGACGCGGATTGATCCACCATCATCAGCGGGATAAGCCCAAAACCACCCGGCAGGACCGTTTGTAAAAAGGGCAATTCGATCTCAAGCGAGTGCTCCTGGTCTTTTCGGACCGCAGCAAGTTCGAGCCCGCTCTCCTCACTAATAAGAGCATTCAGTTTTTTAAGCGCATCCCGATCGACAGGTACGAGTCCAAGCGGGGTCGAATAAGCGTCGTGACCGGTGGTCAGCAGGGGTTGGCGATAAGGCTGATGTGAAGGAGAGAGGATGATCACGCGGGCAAATTGCCTGCCCAGGAGGGTCTTGAATGCATGCGCGGCAGTCAGCCCGGAGTAGATATACCCGGCATGGGGCACGATCAGACCCACTGGCTGTCCATCAAACGCAGGCGCAACAGCCTGTTCCAAAAAGCCTTCGATCGCTTTGCGCAGCACCTCAGCTTTACCGGGGTACCAGCTTCCGGCAATGGGCGAAGGACGTGGGTCACTTATCTCCGCGGGATCCATGCCTTAATTGTAGCACGCTCAATGGTTGTAGGGCAGTTCGCAGGTAACAAAAACCCCACGTTTTCAAAGTGGGGTTTTTCGTCTTGCGAAGATTTTCGCATTGACTTGCGAGATCTTAGCGCTTTTTTGAGATATAGTCCAGGCGGGCCTGGTTGAAATAGTGGTTGTAATCAGTCCATAACCGGACCAATTGCTCAAGTTCTTCTTTTGAGTGATCCTGTAAGAACTTTTTGAAAGACTCTTCGATAGCGCCAACGATCTCACGGATCACTTTGTGCCCTTTTTCGGTCAACGAGATGGTCCAAACCCGGCGGTCCTCTGTGCTGCGTTCCCGCTGGAGCAGGGATTCATGCTCGAGTGACTGGCAGACGCGGCTCAGATTACCAGGGTTCATGCCCATGATCTCTGCCAGGTCGCTCAACCGGACCTGCTCCTGGATAAAGATCTGCAGCATGGTGCGACCTTGCAGACGAGAAAGCTTATTACGTGAGCTAAACTCGGTCATCATGAATTCGGTATTAACGGAGGCATCGCGCAGCAAGTCCCAGATACGCAGGCTTAGATCTTTTTCTTCCATGATTCTCCTCAAGATTGTCGATTAAGTTAGTTATGTCTGACAATTATATGCACAACAACCATAAATTGGTCATTTTAGTACAACGATTGAGATATCAGGGAAGGGAGTTGGCTTTGGCTCGGATCAGGAGGAAGCCGGCGGTGCCGGTCATGCCGAGTTCTTTGCGCAGTTTGTCGTTGGTCAGGTCTGCAAACAACCCCACGCCTGGTCGCCGCGGGTCGTAGAGCATTTCCTCCTGGATCACAAAACCATCCCCTTTGTTGATGTTGGTCACGCTATAGGCTCTACCGCGGTCATCCACCCTGGTCACCACCAGCATATGGTCGAAGCCGTCATACCTGGAGACCCCCTTGCGAACAAACAAGTAAAGCCAATCCCCGGGTTGAAGCGGGTGGTTAGCCCAATCATAACTGCCGATGCTTTCGTATACGCGGGTGTAATCGTATTCGGATTGCGGAAAGAATTTTTGATCGAGCGTAACAAGCCCATGGCACTCTGGAAGTTCTTCGCGGGGGCAAAGCAGCCACATGTCGTGTGGGTTGGCATCTTCAGGCAGGTAGCCGGCATCCCGCATAATTGCGACGGTTATTGGACCGCAAGCATTATCTGCTGATTCGTTTGGATCTGATGCAAAATTGATTTCCCGCGCCACGAGGTCGGCTTTTTCCGCGGTATCCGCGAGGTAGTGCAAACTTGCCTGGTAGAGGTTGGCTTCGCGCTGCTGCCTGAGAGTGAGCGTGGCAGTTGGGGGCACGGGCGTCGGGCTGGGAAGAAGCGTGGGTGTGTTGGTGGGGGCGAGCGTCGCGGTGGCGGTGGGGGGCATGGTGGGTGTTAGCGTCGCTGGCAGCGGCGAGGGGGTTGGGCTTGGCGCAACCGCGTTCACCACGCAGGCGGAAAGCGCGAACAGGCAGACAAGCAATACGAGCACAATCCTGTTTCTCATTGCAGAAAGTCCCATGGGTTCACGCGTCCGTATTCATCGCTGCGCAGTTCGAAATGCAGGTGCACGCCCTCAGCTTGGCCGGTATCGCCCATTTTGCCAATAACGTCCCCCGCATAAACTTCCTGCCCGCAAACTACATTCACTTCTGCCAGGTGGGCATAAAGCGACTGCCAGCCAGAGCCGTGATCGATGACCACCATATTTCCATAACCCCAATCATTCCAGCCGGCATACACTACGATGCCGTTGTCGACCGCCTTTACGGGATCGCCCATTTCACCCCGAAGGTCAATCCCAAGATGGTTCGCCGAGGGAGCATAGTCATAACCGGACAAAGTGTGGTCTTCAACAGGCCAGCGGAAGTTCAGCGTTCCAACCACGCCATCGTAACTCCCCGTGCACGCTCCGGGTCCCACGTTGACTGCCGTTGCCGGCTCCTCGCGGGTAATGCGCGGCGTGCGCCAGTCGGTGAACTCACCTTTCCCACCGGGCACCACCAGCATGGTTCCCGGGGCAATGTTCGGTGAAGCGTAATCTCCCAAGGTTTCTGCTGCCAGGTGATTCCCTGGATAATTTACGATCGCATCGGGCGTAACCTGGTAATACTCTGCGACGCCGTTCAGACCTTCCCCGGCGCTCCAGCGGTGCAGCGTGCCATCCACTGGCGAGATCAACAATTGCTGCCCGGGGTAGATGAAGTGTGGGTCGTCGCCAAGCACATAGCGGTTGCTCCAGAGCACCGTTTCCGGGCGTAGGTTGAAGCGTTCAGCGATGGAGAAGAGATTATCGCCCGCCTGGACGGTATAACTGACGATTTCCGTGCGCGCGCGCATTGGCAGCACGGTATCCGGGTTCAATTCGCGCCGGATCGCGTCACTTTCCGTGACGGGTTCCACTGCCTGCGCCATAAACACTTGCGAGTTGGATGAAACTACTTGCGTCTCAACTACCGCCTTTAATTCAGCGGCGCCCTGACCTTCCACGCTGATATAGTATTTGCTCATCCCCCACAACACCAGCGCCATCATCATCACAGTCGCGACCAGCGTCAGTCCGCGCATCGCGGCAGGTTCAAGCCCGAGGTTCCTGATGCGTTCCCAAAGCCCTTGTTTTCCGGTCGGGTTGGATTGGGCTGCTTGATCAGCTGATTTTCCAGTTATCGGATTGGAATTTACCATCCAGGATCCGTTCTTTTGCTCCATGCCACGATGATATCACGAGTCCGACAGGCACGTTTTCTCTGAACAAGGCTACGATTCTTCCAGGTGTGCCATCAATCCCGCTCGCAATTTTTCAGAATCCGCCCAATCGACCACGACACTATTCAAACCTTGCCAGCTCGCGTAAGCCCGCAGGGTTTTTGCAAGCGCCTTGGTGAGGCCGGCTGTGATACGAATGCCTGGTTCCAAATAGAGACGGATCACTTGCAGCCTTCCCTCTTTGCGCCAGGCTTTGGCGTCCATCCTGCCGATAAGTTGCCCCTGGTGCAGAATAGGCAGCACAAAATAGCCATACTTGCGCTTGGGGGCAGGAGTGTAACACTCGATCGAATAATCAAAATCAAAAAGCTCTTTCATGCGACCCCGGTCGCTGATCAAGGGGTCGAAAGGCGAAAGAATGGTTGTGTGGGTGGCTGGCAATTGACCTGCCAACGCTGCTTCCAAAAGATAATCGTTTTCCACGTGGGCAAAGAAAGGACCGCCTTTGAGCCCCTCAACGCTCACGGGGAAAATTGCGCCTTCCGCCAGGAGTTGCTCAATTGCCGCGGCAGTTTCTGCCTTTTTGATATAGAAATAATTGGCAGCCCAGGTGTTGTTGGCAACCCCAAGGGCTTTGATGGCTTTGCGGATCAACTCGCGAACAGCCACAGGATATTCGGGCGTTTGTGCGTCGTTCCAGGTGGGCAGGACGCGTTCGCGCAGGTCATAAACCCGCTGAAAGCTCTCCCGCCTGGCGATCATGAGGTCCCCGCGGTAGTAGAGGTGCTCGAGTGCGACCTTCTCGATCTTCCAGTCCCACCATGCGCCGCGCGACTCTTTGCTCTCAAAATCCGAGGAACGTACTGCACCATTTTGGTGAATATGATCCAGTATCTGATCCAAAATATCCGCGTTTTTGTGTCCCCAATCGCGGATATTATCCCAGCCAACAAATTTCTCGCGCATGAGAGCCCTGAATAGCGGATAATCCTCAATTGGCAGCAGGCAGACCGCATGCGAAAAATATTCAAACAGCTGCCCTTCGGCGTGCAATTCCTCGAGCCAGTTGGTTTGGTAACTGCCCAGGCGCGACCAGAGAATGTGCTGGTGGGCGCGGGCGACTACGCTGATGGTGTCGATCTGCAGGTTGTGGATTTGGCGGATGGAAGCCAGAACATCGGCTTTGCCGGCTTTGCGACGGGGAGGGGTGAGCAAGCCAAGCGTTGCGAGCATTACCTGCTTAACTTGCTGCTTACTGAGATTGATTTCGTGATTCACGAAGGCTATTTTATCTTAATCCGTATGCCGGATTGCCAATTCCGATCTGGAACTAAAAAAACCGGGTTGAGAAAACCAACCCGGCCTACACTATTGATTGATTCACCGGATTCGGTAATTGAATCCAGTTCAAAACGTTACTTATTAATATCGGTCGATATGATCCACAAAGGCGTCCACAATCGTTTGCGCAAATTTTTGGGTGCTTTCGGATTTGAAACCGCCATTGCCATCAAGCAATTCCGCAACTTTGGAGATATATGCTTCGGGCTGCTGCAGGATGGGCATGTTCAAGAAGGTCAATACCTGGCGCAGGTGATGGTTGGCGCCGAAGCCGCCCAACATTCCTGGTGAATTACTGATAACTGCGGCTGGTTTGCCATCCCAGGCGGACTGCCCATACGGGCGTGAGCCGACATCCAGCACGTTTTTCAAAGCAGCAGGGATGGTGCGGTTGTGCTCGGGGGTGATGAACAGGACGGCATCCTTTTCGCCCATTTTTTGGCGAAATTCAGTGTAAGACTCCGGCGGCGTTCCCGCGTCGAAATCCTGGTTGTAAAGCGGTAATTGTCCGATCTCAACGATCTCCGTCTCGTAACCTTCGGGGAAAAGCGGTTGTAGGGCTTGCGCGAGTTGCGTGCTGTAACCTTCTTTGCGGATGCTTCCGCTGATAATTGCTATTTTCTTACTCATGATTCAATCTCCATGTAATGTTTTCCTTTACTATCGCCGATCAGGAAGTCTTTTTCAAGAATCAGTCCAAAGCTTCTTGAGAAGTTAAGAAAGTTCTTATATTGTGCGTGGGTTTTAGCTTCTGAGGGTCAGGGCGAGGGGAGGTTGGTCCGCAAAACGCAGGCTGAGCGAGCTGGCGTCCAGGAATTTGTTACGATGAGGACCGCGCAGTAAGTAGTCCTTGATCATCCCGATCAGGTAGGATTGGAGCAATTCGGGGGTCTTGTTCTTTCCGCGTTTTTCGAAGATCATCTTGTGTTTGGCTACCGCTGCAGCCTGCTCAGGATCCATGATCTTTGACACATCCGTGAACGCCAACAAGGAGAGGCTCCAGTGGTCATTATCTGGTTCGCGGATCAAGAATTGGTAAGCCCTCAACGCCTCCAGGGAGTCGTAAGTGAATGCCTCGTCAATCCAATATGCAAAGAGGGCGTAGGTACGTTTGCGGCGGATGTTTTCGATAAAGCCCATGGCTACTGATTATTCAGGCGAGCCTGTCGGCGCAGGGCAGCTTCTTGCGTAATCCGGTGGGTGCCATCGCAGAGGGGTTTATTGCGCGACCCACCGCAGGTGCAGAGTGTGACACGGTTCATTGGCAGGAAAGGCACGCCATCAGAACGTTCGATTGGCAGGTAGCCCATCACAAAAATTGGCGCACGGATCGGTCCGTAGGAGGTGATCTCAATGGTTTCAGCGATCTGCATTGGAAACTCTGGCTCTAAATCGTGATCCGGGTCGTCAGGCAGGCGGCAGGTGAGCGAGCTTGATGGGCAGTCATGCACCATCTTGATGGCCCGGTCGCGCTTGGCATGGTCAATCGAACCATAGGCAAGCTCTGATACCGAGGTGTTACGAAGGACGCAAAAACCGGACTGCATGCAGAGCGAGGAGTCTTTTTTGACCGTTAGCCCAGGTCCTTTATAAGTGAACACCCGCAGAGAAGCGCGGTCCGTACGGGCAGTTTCGGTGCCGTCAAAGCCCTGTTTATGGGTGCCGTCGCAGAAGGGATAGCTGGCAGATTTTCCGCAGCGGCAGAGAAGGTAAGAATCGCTTTCCGGGGTTTGGTCGCCGAGGAATTTCCACTCAAGCGGCTCACCATATTCCGAACAAACCTGCGTGAGTTTGATAAACGGAACTCCGCCCTGTACTTTGTAAGGTCCATTTTTCTTGATCGTGATTTTTGAGGTATGTTCGTTTTCGCTTTCGCTCATATCAGCCTCCGCGCAGGGTAATTATACAGGAAGGATCGTGAACCGGGTTAAGAGTGCGTCTTTGCTGACTTCCATTATTCTCTCAATTAGCGTAGAATTTTTTACCACATTCATGTTGAGGTGAACTTTGGCACCACATCCCTATCCAGACCATCTTTTTGGAGATCTTGATCAGCCCGCGAAAGGCTCCTTGCACCACATCGCCCGAAACAGGGGATTGCATCATGCTTACCGCGTCGTACCCTGGCTGCCCAAGCCGGGAGGAGCCTTTCGGTTAACTGCGACCAGCAGTTCGGATCTGCCAGTTCAGCAAGTGTTTCTGCGCTACAGCCTGGATAACGGCGAAAGTTGGCAGGAGATGCGCTTTGATGCCGGGGAATTACGCTGGGACACACTGGTATGGAGCTGGCTGCGGGATTGGCAGCTGGATTTCCCAGCCCTGCTTGAGGGCGAAGAACTGCGCTACCAGGTATATGCTGAACTCCCCGGTGGGAAGCGTTGCTTCGCGGATAGCCAAGCTGCAGAAGCAGCTGGAGCGACGACCTTCCGGCTGAGGTTCACGCATAACAACCAGCCGCCAGCGTGGTCAGAGGAGGCAGTGGTCTACCAGGTGTTTGTGGACCGTTTCAACCCGGGCAAGGGCAAAAAGTGGCTGCAAACCACCGACCTGACAAAACCGTTTGGGGGAACCCTGCGCGGCGTGATCGAAAAGCTGGACTACATCAAGGATCTGGGCTTCAACACCATTTGGCTCTCACCGATCTTCTGTAGCCCCAGCCACCATGGGTATGACATCAGCGACTACCTGCGCGTCGAACCGCGCTTTGGCACCGAAGCCGACCTGCGTGAACTGTTGGACTTGGCACACGCAAAAGGGTTGCGGGTGTTGCTGGATTTTGTCGCTAACCACTGTTCCAACCAGCATGCCCGTTTCCAGGAGGCGCTGGCAGGTGATCAAAGCGCCATCCCCTGGTTCAAATGGAAAAAGTATCCATTGTATGAGAGCTTTTACAACGTCCCGGAGATGCCTTGTTTCAACCTGGAGCCAGGCAGCCCGGCGCGGGCACACCTGCTGGAGGTCGCTCGCCATTGGCTGCGCTTCGGGGCAGACGGTTACCGCCTGGACTATGCCAATGGACCAACCCGGGATTTCTGGCTGGATTTTCAGCAAGCCTGCCAGGAAGAAAACCCGGATTGCTGGACATTTGGAGAGGTGGTCACTCCACCTGATGAGCAGATCACCTTTGCCGGTGGGATGCACGGCACGCTCGACTTCCTGACCTGCCAGGCACTGCGCGAAACCTTTGCCACAGGGCACTGGTCTTTGAGCCACCTTGCAGGATACCTGGAAGCCTATTGGGCGGCTTTCCCACGGGAGTTCTCGCGGCCGGCTTTTATTGATAACCACGACATGAACCGCTTCTTTTTTACCGCAATGGGATCTGTTTCCGCCCAGGAAGCGGCTTTAAGACTACTCTATCTGTTGCCGGGTGCACCGATTGTGTATTACGGTAGCGAGCGCGAACTCTCTCAGCGGCAGTCGATCCACGCCAACCACGCGCTCGGGTTTGACGAGGCTCGCCTGGAAGTGAATTGGGAGGATAATGAAGAACACATCAGCGCCACAGTTGTGCGTGAAATGGCGGCGTTCCGGCAGGAGCATCCCTGGTTGAGCCGTGCCAGCTGGCACACGTTGGAGCTTAATGACCACAAGGCTATCTTTGAGGTAACTGAGTCTAAAAATCACCTTTTGGTAGAGATTGGCAGACAGAAGAATACCTGGCGCGTTACTTTCAGGTAGCCTACCTGGTATATCCATTAAGAACAGGAGACCATCAAAATGGTCTCCTGTTTGCTATATAGTGGTGGAATATTTTTACGGCTTAGGGAACGTCAATATATACATAATCGAAATCAATGATTACGGGAGTGCTGTCGAACGAGGAAACGCCTACGCCGATCAAGCCTTCCGGCAAGTTGTAGTTGTTATCCTCAACAGTCCGTTCCAGCACGCCATTGACCCAGAGTTTGATCTCCTTGCCCTCACAACTCATCGCAAAGGTGTTGCTCTTCAGCCCGGTGTTGATGTTGCGGGAGCCACCATTGTAGAGCCGGCGATAACCCGTATTCATTGCTTCGATGTAAGCATAGATGTCATACAGACCGTCATTTCCGATGTTGACCTCGTAAAAACCTGAATCCGAGTACCGGCAGACAAGCGTGATCATGTTATCGTTGGTGCCCCGGTTGGTTGCGGTCGCTTCAATGTAGACATCCTCGTAGGTATAGTCCTCATAATACACATATGCATAGGTGTCGTAGTCCTCGATGGTGAAAGTCAATTTACCATCAGCAACGGAGATATCCGTCTTTTCTTCGTTCCCCTGGAGGACTTCGTAGTACCAGTTATCCGGTACATAATCGAACTCCTCGGTGTAATAAGGCTCGGATTCGGCAGTTGGTTCGCTAGTTTCCGTGGGAGCCAGGGTTGGAGCAGAAGTGGGAGGAACGTTGGTAGGTGGAACAGCGGTGGGTGGGACGGCTGTCGGTGGAACGGCAGTTGGAACAACGACGGTTGTAGCGGTAGGTTGAGCAACTTGCTCAGCCGGTGCAGAGGTGACTTGCATCACCTCCGGTGAGGCGGTGCTCTCCTTCTTACCCCCCAGGTCGAATGAAAATTGGCATGATAAAGTAGATAATACGAGGACTATCAGGATTGCCGACAGAGTCTTGATCGTTTTAGGGTGCATATGATCCTCCAGGGTGAAATAAGGTTGGAAAGGGATAAGTTAATATTAGCATATAAACAGCCTGCTGTAACCATTAAAATCAAGATTCTCTTGAGTAATTGTCTGCTCCTTCTCACATGGCAATGTCCATCAATCTGACTGGAGATTTGAGCCGCGGACAGGTAAAATAGTGAATGAGTACCTCTTTTGAAAGGAGATTCCAATGAGCGACCAGAACCAATTTGTTAATGAAAATCCAGCAGGGTTCAACAATGAACCCGCAGGTGACTACAAGGAATATAGCCGACCAACTCAAGCCAATGAAACACCAAAAACCGATCCTGAAACAAGCTCCAAGTTCGGAGCAGAGATCCTTTCGATCCTGGAGGGTTTCGGCGAGGATATCAAGCGTTTGAGCAAAAGCGTGACGGAATACATCGATAAAGAATCGTTTGGCAAAGCTGCGGAGAGCGTCAAAGATGCCTTAAGCGATGCTGGTGAAGGCATTAAGCGCACAACCCAAAACATGGGTGAAAAGCTGGAAGAAGAACGCGTCCAGCGTGCCATCCGGGATCTGAAGGATTACGCAAAGAAGACCGGCAAGTCCATCAGCGACCTCTTCAAAGAAGAACCAGTCACTCCCACACAAGATCTGAAAGAAGACATGGCGAGAGCCGCGGACGACCTAAAAGAATCGCTTCAGCATGAAGAAGGCGAGTCGGCCGACCACGATATGAATTTTGAAAACACCTTTGGTGGCTAACTGTTCCAAAAATAAAGACTCCCTTAGCGGAGTCTTCTACTGATAAAACCTCAACATGCAGTTGTACCGCTTGATGGGTAATACCATCTGCCCGTTCACATGTTCAACGTAATTAAGCACAATTTCTTCAAGCCGTGGGCGCTGATCTGCCTGCAGGCGCAACTGTTTCATCGCGTAGGCAATCGCTTCTGCTTTGGAGTCTACCGGCTGCCCAAAGTCATGGAAGATCTCTTCGCAT
>ERZ1645192.4061-NODE-4061-length-11721-cov-5.855392_pt1 | contig 11721 bp, 9 predicted proteins | sample MGYA00575354_ERZ1645192 | MGnify/ENA primary metagenome ERZ1645192 (study PRJEB40844, sample SAMN11349763) | freshwater sediment metagenome | isolation source: river sediment | host: Sediment | place: India: Faizupur Khadar , New Delhi | collected 2017-02-21 ... | reverse complement strand
CATCCCCATTTTATGGGTAATACCTTCGATAGGCACTTCGGGCAATACGACTTCTACAACTGTGCTTACTGTTTTTAATTTAGACTTTAACTTACTGTCTGTTTCTCCTTCTCGTCTCAATACTACCAAATCAATATCTTCCGAAAAGCGTTCTATCATATTGTAACATTTGGATAGTGCTGTTCCACCTTTAAAAACTGTGTCTTTACCAATATCATTGTTGAAAATGGTGAACAAAGCATAAGTAACCCAATAGTCTTTTTCTACATAAATGGCAGGGATTTTCATTTGGTCAGCCGTAAACTGAACCGCTTGTCTGAATAAGGTTTTGTTTTCGTGCAACTTCATACAATATTCCATTTTTTGGTGTTGGATAATGCTTTCGCTGCATCTGTGAGTTTATACTTGGTAATTGGGTTCAATGACTTGAAAAGTGGTTCTGTTGTTTTTACTTGTTGTAATTGCTCTAACAAAGCCCCTAACAGAGCCCTTGTAGCTGGTGGATATTTTAAAGCCAGGCGAACAAGGGTGTTGATTTCTTTGTCCGTAAAGTTTTTGATGATTGCCAAGAATCGTTTACAAGATGTTTCTATATTGGTATCAGGTATTTTTTTGATATATCGAATGGCATCCAGTAACTGCAACAAAGGAATATTCTCTTTGGTGATGGTGTTTTTTTGTTTTACAAAAGTAATGGTATACCGTTCTCTTTTAAAATTAGGTCGAACCTGATTTTTACCGATCTGTATGGTATTGCTTACCTGTGTGGTTAAGCCTAATTGGTTGTAAATGCTGTAACCTGTGAGATAGCCGCTTATTTTTCCGTTTTCTTCCAATAGGTCTTTTACTACTTGTGCCTGATTGGGTTGAAGGTTGCCAAATGGGGTGTTTTCGGGTTTGTAGTATTTTCCTTTGGATAGTTTGACGATTTTGCCCGAAGCCGCCATACGGTTCAGGGCTTTTATTACCGCTTCTTTTTGATTCACCTCTGTAGTAAAGTCAACGTAGGTGAATATATATCCTTTGGGCAGCCTGTCTACGACAAGTATTATGTATTCAGATGTTTTCATTCTTTTTATCGTAATGCAAAGATAATTTATTTGTCCAGTATATTAGCAAAAAAACTGGACAATTTTGAAATTAACCATACTAATATTTTTTCATTTTTTGTATTATACTGATGTATTTTTGTCTTTCACCATAATTTTCTGCTTATTTCTTTTTCAGATTGTTCAGATCTGTGTATGTTGTCTAATCGGCTTATTCTTAAATAGTTTCTATGTGCACCTTTTCTTATATGTAATGTGTACTTTATTTATTTTGCAAAAATAGTCTTTTTTTAATTATAAACGGAAAAGGAGTTAATTTCATTTTTTTGATAATGGGTGCAGATTCTTCGCTTCACTTCGTTACGCTCAGAATGACGTTGACATGGAGTTAAAAGAGAAGGCAGCAACCCAAACCCAATTTTCGGAACGAAAAAAACTCTCGGCACACGGCACTCGAGACAAGACACTTTACACCCTTCGCTTTCTTTAATAAAGCTCTTTGATTTCTTTGCGGAGAAAATTAAGGGCGAGGTCGGAAGGTTGGGGATCGATATCAACGGCTAATTCAATAATTTTACTTGCCAATTCCTTGCCGCTTGCATCGGCAGTTAATTGTCCGGCAGCAAGATTGATTATTTTAATGGTTTCTTCTTTCGCTTTTTTGGTGGCTTCCCATAAAGCTGAGGAAATATATACTTGTTGGGAAAGATTGTGTTCAAACTCGCTGCGAATAGAAGTTACCAACACTGTTTGATATTGAGACGCATTCATGTTGTGAGTAATATTTCGTAATAAAATACTCTCGGGTTTGATGCGTTCCAAGAACAAGGCTATACGTTCATACGATTGCAAACGTATGGGAGTAATTACTTTTTGAGAATTATGTTTCAACTCCAATACTTGTTTTTTTAATTCTTTTTCAAACGTTAATTTAATAGCATAATAAGCCGTTAACGCGACAATGAGAGCCGGAATGCTGATTTGTAATATATTCCAAAGTATTTCCATCGTATTATTTTTTTAAGAAATTCGTAATTTTCGTTGAAAACGTAAAATAATTAGGCGTTGAAGCCAAATTATTATGCACGCGTGCATACTGCACATTGATATGATATATATGCAAGGACAAGCCATAGGAAAATCCAACAAAACCTTTTCTTTCAAAAGATTTCATCTCTTGACGAGTATTATGATTGTAGGCAAATTGCAGGGAGAAATATTTAGAAGGAAGAATTTCCACTCCCACTATGAAATGCCGGAACAGGTTATTGGCAAATTGTTGGAAATTAGTCTTTTGTTTAATGCCTCCTGAGACAACATCCACTTCATCGAAAGGATTTGTCGGGTCCGTATAATCCATATTCCAGGTGTATAAATGGTGTAAAGTGATGTTATAGCGTATAGGAGCATGTTTTAATCGTTGTGAAAATCCCAATTGAAGATCAAAAGGTAGTTTTTCTCTTAAATCCGTATATGTTACTATTTGAGAGCCGATATTACTTGCCAACAAGGTCAGGCAGAGATTGTTTTTCGCATTGTAATACGAAGCAGACACATCGGCAGCTATACCGGTAGAAAAATAAGATTCGTAGGATGAGAATATCCATTTCAGATTCATTCCCATAGATAGTGTACTATCGACCAATTCCTTTCCATAACCTGCGATAATGGCAAAATCGCCGGCAGAGAATTTCCCGGTTTCATTGCCGTAATTATCAAATCCGTCGAATGTACCATAGGATAAAAATTCAAAAGCAAAATTAAAGGTTCCGACTTTTTTAAAATCATGGATATAATTCAAGTGTCCATAGGCTGCATCCATAAAGTAATCCACACAATTAAAAGCAATCCCTTGATGCATATCAGGGTGTAACAAAGCGGGATTCATAATCATCAGGGAAGGGTCTTTGGTATCATACACGGAATATAATTTATTCCCCATGGCAGCAACACGAGCAGAAACAGGCAAATTCAGAAAATTATAGACTGTGGTACCTCCAGTCTGCGCAAGCAGCAGATGACTACAACCGACTATAAAAAAAATAAATAGATGCCTTTTCATACGAAAAAAAACGAATCTCTATTTGGTTTTATTGTTTACCTACATAGAGATTCGTCATAATATATTTTAAAAGGATTTACTCGACGGGCAAAGGTCTATCCACCTGCTCTTTCCATGGGAGCCCATACACGTTGAGCATTTCCATGAAAGGATCGGGATTAAACTCTTCGACATTAAAGACACCCTTTCCACTCCATTTTCCGGTTAATACCATCATGGCACCAATCATGGCAGGCACTCCTGTTGTATAAGAAACGGCTTGTGCGCCACATTCTTTATAGACTTCCGCATGATTGCAATTATTCCACACATAATAGGTGGTTTCTTTACCGTCTTTGATACCTTTGATTTGACATCCGATAGAGGTTTCGCCTTTATAATTTTCCCCTAGTGAAGAAGGTTCGGGAAGCACTGCTTTTAAAAACTGCAAGGGAACTATTTCTTTCCCTTCGTAAAGAATGGGTTTGATGCTGGTCATGCCGATTTCTTGTAATACATTCAGCACATTGATATACTTTTGTCCGAAAGTCATCCAAAAGCGAGCCCGTTTGAATGTCGGAAAATTCTTTACCAAGGATTCTAATTCTTCATGATACAAAAGATAGGATTCTCGTGCTCCTATATTGGGATATACTATAGGTTTATGAATTTCCATCGGTTCTGTTTCTATCCATTCCCCGTTTTTCCAGTAACGACCTTTCTGCGTGATTTCGCGAATATTTATTTCGGGATTAAAATTGGTAGCAAAAGCTTTTCCATGATCACCGGCATTGCAATCGACAATATCAAGAAAATGCATTTCGTCGAAATAATGTTTAGCAGCATAGGCAGTAAACACACCGGTAACACCCGGGTCGAAGCCACAACCTAAGACAGCCATGATACCGGCTTCTTTAAATCTTTCTTGATAGGCCCATTGCCATTTGTATTCAAATTTAGCCACGTCTTTAGGCTCATAATTCGCCGTATCCAAATAATTGGTTTTGGTGGCAAGGCAAGCATCCATAATGGTTAAATCCTGATAAGGAAGCGCTACATTAATAACGATATCCGGTTTAAAATCATTTATCAAGGCTATCAATTCCGGCACATTATCAGCGTCAACTCTCGCTGTTTGTATGCGACTATTTCCAATGGAAGCAGCTATTTTATCACATTTAGATTTTGTTCTGCTTGCCAACATAATATCACCAAAGACTTCCGGAACACTCGCACATTTAAACGTTACAACAGCTCCTACCCCTCCGGCTCCAATAATTAATACTTTACTTCTTCCCATATTATATTTTTTTATATCTTTGCTGCAAAATTATACATTTATCTTTAATAAGTGATATATTCATCTGTAATAATTTCAGATTACTAACAATTAACAATTTATAAAAGAAAAAAGATTTTTATTTTTCGATTTTATATCGCTGATGGCACATTAAAATTATAATTTTTTTCACAAAATCATTCCTTTTTAACTCAAAAACTTTAAGAAAACATATTTATGGAGTATAATACAACCAAAGAAAAAATAACTACGAAAGAATACGGAAGACATGTACAAGCCATGGTAAAGTATTTGTTATCAATAGAAGATCGGGATTTACGAACGCAACAAGCCAAGGCAACGATACGAACCATGTCTTGCTTTTCCCCCGGCACAAAAGACACTCCCGATTATTGGCAGAAGCTATGGGATCATTTATTTATCATCTCTGACTTTCAATTAGATGTCGACTGCCCTTTTCCGAAACCGGAATCTAACGTTATCATTGCCAAGCCTTCAAAGGTAGCGTATCAAAAAAATCGAATTATATTTCCCCCTTACGGAAAACACATAGAGGACATCATTATAAGTGTAGCGGAAGAACCCGATTCCGACGAAAAAGATGCATGTATAGAAAACATCGCCATACATTTAAAAAAACAATACCTCATTTGGAATCGTGATTCAGTAAATGATGATTTAATTGTTGAACAATTAAATATTCTTTCCGGTGGCAGATTAAAATTAAGAGAAAGTTTTCAATTCCCTACTACCAAAGAATTATTGGAACAAATGCCGGCACCTAAAATCCAATCGAGGAAGAACAACCTGCCAAAGAAGAAAAAGAAAAAGAACAACAACAATAATAATAACAACAATAACAACAATTCTAATAAAAAGTAATTGTTTTATATTCCAATAATCCGAAAATGAAAGAATCCAAAACGAAATGTTTAATCATAGGTTCGGGACCTGCCGGATACACAGCAGGCATTTATAGTTCCCGTGCGAACATGAAGCCTATTTTGTACGAAGGCATACAGCCCGGAGGACAATTAACGATAACTACTCTGGTTGAAAATTTTCCCGGTTATCCTGAAGGTAAAAACGGAGTAGAATTAATGGAAGATTTACGCAATCAAGCCTTAAAATTCGGTCTTGATGCCCGTAGAGGAGAAATCATTGAAGTTGATTTTTCAAAACGACCTTTCATCTGTAAAAGTGATGATGGCGAAACAATAATTGCTGATACTGTTATCATTGCTACGGGTGCTACAGCTCGATGGTTGGGATTACCCTCAGAAGCTACCTATAATGGCTTTGGCGTCTCTACCTGTGCCACCTGCGATGGTTTTTTCTATCGAAACAAGGTAGTGGCTGTTGTTGGCGGAGGAGATACCGCTGCCGAAGAAGCCATTTATTTATCTAAGTTATGCTCTAAAGTATACCTTGTCCACCGCCGCGACCAATTAAGAGCCAGCAAAGTAATGCAAGATAGAGTATTGAATTCTCCTAACATAGAAATGGTATGGAATCACATCCCGATTGAAATTCTGGGTGAAAGCAAGGGTTTTTCAAAAAATGTAACGGCTATTAAAGTCGAAAACATAAAAACAAAGGAACGAAAAGAAATCCCTTTGGATGGTGTTTTCGTCGCCATTGGTCATCATCCTAATACAGAAATTTTTGAAGGACAATTGACTTTGGATGAGGAGAAATACATCATTACAACACCGGGCTGTACCAAAACCAGTGTAGAAGGTGTTTTTGCCGCAGGAGACGTACAAGACCACCACTATAAACAAGCTATCACAGCAGCAGCCTGCGGTTGTAAAGCTGCCATTGATGCAGAGCGTTTTCTGCAATAAAGAAATATTTTAGCTTTCCAGTTTTATTACTCTCTCATGCATAGGGATTTATAATCACACCATGAGCAGTGATTCGTTTCTGTGGTTTGAGAAAAGCACTTCGTTTCGTCAAAAACACCCTTGATGAGTTCTTTCAATTGTATTCCAAACGCATCAAACAAGGAAGGAGTTAAAAGTTTTTCATTATTCACAGCCAGATATAAAGGCCGACGAATGTTGCGGAATGAAATAATTTGTGCCATCACTGGACTTTGACCCGTTTCAAGATAATAAATGTAAGCATAAGCCATCAACTGAAAGGCTTTGGGATACTTTCCACTAAATAAATCTTCCACTTGTTTAATATTAAGATCTTTATCTTCTACATTGCCAGTTTTATAATCTAAGACCCTCACTACTCCATCAGCAATATCTAATCTGTCGATAATACCTTTTAGGACGATCTTTGGGGGAAGGTCGTTATCTGTTAGAAATAAATCTTGATAATATTTTTTTTCAGAACCAAGAATTTCAGAAATTTCATTATTAGCTAACTGTTCTTTAAAATAATTAAGATAATCCATAATGTATTTAACCGTAATCTTATATACCAAATGATTTTTCTCAAACATAAAATCTTCTTTTGTTAAATCCATAGTGGTAACTGATTTATCACACAAGGTATCCATCACCATTTTTTCTATTAACTCATGTGTGAAATGTATGGTTTTCCCATCTATATTGTTAATTATCTGTTCCAATATTTTATGAATTACACTCCCTATCACATTAGCTTGTAAATCCTCAGAAATAGATTTCTCTTCAGCAAGAGCGAGCACATCGGATAAATAGAATTGCAACTCACAATTTAAATACCTATTAAGTACAGAAGGAGAAAAATTGGTTTTTGTTAAGAGTTTGCTCATAATATCTGCTGTTTTTTGAACACAAATACTATTTTTCGATGTAAAATGGATGGGGGGATAACTACGTATGGAATCCTCGATATGTATATGGTCAAACATCTTCCATTCCGTTTGAATTTGCTTGATAAATCTACTCTTTTCAGCTTTACCGTCTTGATTATCCAAATCATATAAAAGGAATACCCTTTTTGCTCTTTGTAATAATCTATAAAAATGATAGGAAAAAATTGCTTCCCCCTTAGTATAGGTCGGAATTTTATAATGCATTCTAACATCATAGGGAATAAACGATTGCCCTTGTTTTCCCGCAGGAAGAATTCCTTCGTTTAATGAAAGAATAATAACATTATCAAAATCCAAGGTGCGGGTTTCCAACATACCCATAAGTTGTAGGTGATTGAAAGTATCGCTTTTAAACGAAAGGGAAAGCGATGACACAAAACAATCAAAAAGGAAACGGAAAGATTTGATGTTTTCGTTTTCAATCTGTCGGCAAAGCGATAATAAATGGGACATATTATCGGAAAGCAATCGTATAACTTCTTTATCATTATCAGATACATAAGAGTGGCTTAGCAGTTCCAAAAAATCATTTATATAGTGAACTAGCCTGCTTGCATCCATCGTTTCATCAAAAAAAGTAAGAAGAAAATCCTTGAGAGAAGCAGGCAAAGCTTGACACAAATCGCTTAATTCATTTTTTGAATAAAATAATTTTCCTTTATTGATAAAGGTTGAAAGGAAATGTTCTGGATTAATTGATGCTGATAATAAAATGGTTTGGATATACGAACTTGTAAAAAAAGTATAAAGGTCTTTATAATAAATACGATTGCTATTTAATTTCTGTTTATTTTCAATTGCAACAAAATACTGATTTAACAATTTATATATTTGGCTATTTCGAATCGGAAGTCCCATGGTAATATTAGTATCTGTTGCATCCATGGAATATACCACAGGCAACAACAGACTCTCATCGGCCAATATGATGGCTGTATTTTCTTTCTTATCAAGTCTTAAATCCGTAATGATTTCATGTAAATAAGTTGCTTGCAGACATTTTTGAGGAAATCCTACAATGTGGATTTTTTTAGGAATTGTTTCAATATACTTCCTGACAAACTGCAAACTTTCTATATGGAAATCATCTTTTATTTGTCGAAGAAATTGACCGGCTTCGTGATTGTTGTTATTTAGATACCACTCATCGGCATCGGTGCAGAATTCAGCTTTTTTATCGTAAATTAAATACTTTACTATTCCATATTCACTGTTTTGCAATGCATTAAAGCCAATGAAGAGATATTTTTTGTAAGGAAGTATTTCGCTGATACGTTCTTTGTTTTTAAAGGCTGTACGATACATCATTCCTTGATATGCTTTTTTTTCTTGCAATAACACTCGACTCAGCCGTTCGTAATACGTATTTAATTGTTTGAAAAAGTTTAAATAATAACGTTGGCAGGCACTTAATTCTTCCTCTGTTTTTCCGAAATAGCTCAATGACTTAATACTTGATAAATCCGAAAAGACATGTTCAGGAGTTGCAAGCGACAAATCTATTTCGTTAAAATCTTGCAATATCACTTGTGCAGTAGGAGCAAAATCATAAAAGGCTTCTGTTTCTGATGTATTTATTTCTTTATGAATTAGAAATAATTTAACAATCAATTCCTCCTGGCTTATCGGAGACAATCCGGAGATGGTTTGCATAAACTGCTCGATGGAAAAGAAATCCGGCGACAAAAATGTTTTTCCGACTTCTGAAACCAAATGATGTTTAAGATGAACAATGCCTCTGTTTGTAGGCATAACAATACACATGTCTGCCAGGTTTTCTTTATAGGTACTATATAAAAAATCTGCTATTTCAGCTAAGAAACTCTTTCGGTCATCCATCCTCAGTTATTGATTAATTATATATTATTCTTTTAACCATTTATCCAGCCAATTGAGAAATTCTCTCTGCCAAATAATAGCATTTTGTGGTTTTACTACAAAATGCGTTTCACTGGGGAAAAACAAAAATCTACTTGGAATACCTTGCAGTTGAGCAGCATTAAAGGCTTCCATAGCTTGAGTATACGGAATGCGGAAATCATCTCCTCCGTGAATAATTAGAATAGGGGTATCCCAGTTTTTAACAAAATTATGAGGGGAAGCATCGTATGCTTTTTTTGTCTGAGGTTCCCAGTAAGGACCTGTTAAATCATGATTGGCAAAAAACATTTCTTCGGTGGTTCCATACCAACTTTCCAAATTATACATTCCACAATGAGCAATGAATGCTTTGAATCTTTTTTTATGGTTGCCTGCAAGCCAATACACGGAAAAACCTCCATAACTTGCACCCACGCAGCCTAATTTTGTTCTATCAACATAGGGTTCTTTGGCTATTTCATCGATAGCACTTAGATAATCTTTCATGTTTTGTCCGCCATAATCACCACTTATTTGTGCATTCCACTCCTCTCCGAAAGTCGGCAACCCTCTCCGATTGGGAGCTACGATGACATAACCACGAGAAGCCATCATTTGAAAATTCCAACGATAAGAAAAAAATTGACTTACCGCTTGCTGTGGTCCTCCTTGGCAATACAAAACAGCCGGGTATTTTTTAGTAGGCTGAAAATTGGGTGGTAAGATTACCCATACTAACATTTTTTTATTATCACTTGTTGTTATCCAGCGTTCTTGAACCTGAATGGAAGCAACTTCCTTTAAAAATTCTTCATTAATAGTTGTTAATCGGGTTTGCGTTCCATTCTTTATATCAATACTGAAAATATCGGCGGGCTCAATCATGGATTCTCTCATCCCAATCAAAGTGTTTTTTCCTGCTGTAGACACACTCTTATAATCGTGTTTTCCTTGCGTGAGTTGTTTGATTTCTTTGTTCTTAATATCCAATTCAAAAATCTGATAAGTAGCGTTAATACCGCTGATAAAATATATATATTTGCTGTCGGCACTAAACACAAAATTCGTCGCACTTTCTTGAAATTGAGAAGAATAATCATTTGTTGTATTATTTTGTACATCATGCAACATAATACGTAATTTATCCGATTCATAACCGGACGTTTTCATACTAGCCCATACCAAATATTTTCCATCGGGAGAAAATACCGGATGGATGTCATATCCTTTATTAGTTTCGGAAAGATTGAGCGTTTTTTTAACGGCTATATCATAGATATATATATCAGAATTCGTACTGATGGCGTATTCTTTGCCTTGTTGTTTTTTACAAGCATACACAATTTTTTTTCCATCCGGGCTAAACCCTATTTCTGCCATATCACCTCCCGGGAACATAGGAGCATCAAAAGGCTCTCCCTGCATGATATCAATAGCATTTCTCATATCGGGATAGTTAGCTATAAAAATATGACTGTAATCACTGTCTTCCCACCTATTCCAGTGTCGATACATCAAATCATCTATAATCAACGCATTTGACATGGGGAGATCGGGATATAGATTATCTGTATTTTTATTAACTCTTACTTCTTGTGTATAAAGCAAATGTTTCAAATCCGGACTATATATAAAACCGGAAACTTCTCCATCTATTTGAGAAAGTTGTTTTTTGCCCGACCCGTCGGGATTCATTTCCCAAATTTGATTTTCAAAGATATAGCCTATTTTTTTCCCATCGGGTCTCCAAACCGGACTTTGTTCACTAAGGGGTGTATCAGTGATTTTTATCATTTTTCCGCCTTTTACAGGAAGTGTATAAAGATCGGTATTCCCTTTATTGCTTTGTAAATCATAATAGGTAATTGAAAATAAAAGCGTTTGATTATCCGGCGAAACGCTTACGTTATTCAATCTTCCCAATTGCCATAAAAGTTCGGGAGTATATATCTTCGTTTTTTCTTGTGCTTGCATGATTAAGATAAAATTAAATAAGAGAATAAAGGTTAATAATTTTTTTAAATTTTTCATAAGATTTATTGATTTTTAAATGATACATCGTTATTTTTAAGTTTAGATAATAGGAGTTTTTCTGCATACAATACATCGGAAGGATAGGTCAATTTAATATGTGAAACATCCCCTTCAACGATGGCTATCTTTTCAGACTTTAAATAGTTAAAAACAACAGCACTATCGTCGGTTGCATGAAAATTTGAATCCTTTAAAGCCAATTCAAAAGCCTGCTGTAGGACTGAAAGTTTAAATGCTTGCGGTGTTTGTACATTCCACAATGCAGAACGGTCGAGAATGCCATTCACGACATTATTTTCGGATGATTGTATGATGGTATCGGTGGTTTTCACAGCAAGTGTAGCAGCATTGTATTTATGTAAAGCTGATACTACATCATTAATCATTTGTTGAGTAATCAAAGGTCTAACTCCATCATGCAAAATAATATTGGCTTCTTTATAGGTTTTATACGCAGAAAGCACGGCAAGTGTCGAATGATAGCGTTCTTTACCTCCAGCCACAATTTTTTGAAGTTTCGAATAATTTTGTTTATATTTTTCGCATTTTGAAATATACATAAGGGACAACAATGACAATTTCATCAATCAATGGATGTTGTTGAAATGCTTTTATGGAATAT
>ERZ1645192.4059-NODE-4059-length-11724-cov-6.921587_pt1 | contig 11724 bp, 5 predicted proteins | sample MGYA00575354_ERZ1645192 | MGnify/ENA primary metagenome ERZ1645192 (study PRJEB40844, sample SAMN11349763) | freshwater sediment metagenome | isolation source: river sediment | host: Sediment | place: India: Faizupur Khadar , New Delhi | collected 2017-02-21 ... | reverse complement strand
CCGGATAGAACTGACCGATGAGTCGGACAACACCAGCGCCACGACGCTCGTATCTACCGCGCCGTTCGATGTGACCGCGCCGGTAGTGCTCAACCCGATCGTCAATCCCGAGAACGCGAACGCATCTTCGACCGTCACCGTGCGCTTCAGTTTCAGCGAGGAGATACTGCTCGCGAACATGAGCGTTACTTCCGCCGGCGGACTGAGTTACACCTGCGCGACCTCCGACAATAAGCAGTATTTGTGCGGTCGGGTGGTGCAGTTGGCCGACAACAACGGGTACGATATTGTCGTCGATGCGACCGACGCGGCGGGCAATACGCTCACCGATGAGGTCATCGGTGCGGTAGCCATCGACCGTATCGCCCCGACCGCCGATCCCGCGAACGCCACCTTCTGGAACGCCGCTCTGACGGTCCAGAAGAGCTCGATAACGACCGGCGACAAGGTGGTCGTGACCTTCACGGCGAGCGAAACGCTCGGTTCCGATCCGGTGGTCACCGTCGGCGGTCAGATCATGACCCAGGCGGCGAAAGCGGGGCTCGATTATGCCTATCGCTACACCGTGCAGGCGACCGACGGCGACGGCCAGAAGCAGATACGCATCTATCTGGTCGACGAACACGACAACAGCACCAACGCCATCCTCGCCCAGACCGCGCCGTTCGATGTGACGGCACCGGCGGTGCTCAATCCGATCATCTCGCCGGCCAAGGCGAATGCATCGAGCACCATCACCGCCAGCTTCAGTTTCAGCGAAACGATACTGCCGGCCGCCATGAGCGTCGCCTCGGCAGGCGGCCTTGCATTCACCTGTTCGACGGCTGACAACAAGAAATACGACTGTGTCCGGGCGGTCCTGCTTGCCGACGGCGCCGGATACACCATCGTCGTGAATGCGACCGATGCGGCGGGCAACAGCATCAGCGGGACGAGCCTTGGAACGGTGGCGATAGACCGCGTGCTTCCGGTGCTTTCGGGCGCTCCGGCGCCGGTGATAGGGCTCTATCTGAGCGATGGCACGACGCTCAAGCCGTCGCAGGGGACGGCGGAGGTGCGCGCGGGCGAAGTAGTGAAGATAAGCTTCACGACAGTCGATACACAGATGCCGGGCGTTGATCCGGTGGTGCGCATCGGCGGCAAGAGCATGACCAAGGCGAGTCAGGCCGGTAACGCGTATGTCTACAGTTACACGGTGCTGGCGGGCGACGGCGACGGCATCAAGCCGATCATCGTCGATCTGCAGGACGAATACGGCAACACCAACACCCTGACCCCCGGCACGGCGCCGTTCGATGTGACCGCGCCGAGTGTGCTCAACCCGATCGTCAGTCCCGAGAACGCGAACGCCTCGTCGACCATCATCGTGCGCTTCAGTTTCAGCGAAGAGATCCTGCTCGCGAACATGAGCGTCGCCTCCGCCGGCGGGCTGAGTTACACCTGCGCCACTTCCGACAACAAGCAGTATGTGTGCGGCCGGGCGGTGCAGTTGGCCGACAATAACGGGTACGATATCGTCGTCGACGCGGCCGACGCGGCGGGCAACACGCTCACCGACGAGATCATCGGCGCGGTCTCCATAGACCGTATCGCACCGACCGCAGATCCCGCGACAGCCACCTTCTGGAACGCCGCTCTGACGGTCCAGAAGAGCTCGATAACGACCGGCGACAAGGTGGTCGTGACCTTCACGGCGAGCGAAACGCTCGGTTCCGATCCGGTGGTCACCGTCGGCGGTCAGATCATGACCCAGGCGGCGAAAGCGGGGCTCGATTATGCCTATCGCTACACCGTGCAGGCGACCGACGGCGACGGCCAGAAGCAGATACGCATCTATCTGGTCGACGAACACGACAACAGCACCAACGCCATCCTCGCCCAGACCGCGCCGTTCGATGTGACCAACCCGACGGTACTCAATCCGACGGTGAGCCCGGCGTGGGCGAAACAAGGTGCGGTGGTGACGGCGTCGTTCAGCTTCACTGAACCGATCACGAGCGGCAATGTGACCATCAGCGGCAACGGAGCGCTGACCTTCACCTGCACGAGCGGCGACAATGTGGTCTACAGCTGCACCCATACCGTGGGTTCGACCGATGTCCAGCAGGCCTACACACTCGCGGTGGCGGCGACCGACACGGCGGGGAACACGCTGGCCGCGACGACGCTCGGTACCTTCACGGTGGACCGTACCTTGCCGGCGATAACGGCGGAGACGCTCTATCTCCTCGCGTCGGACGGTGTGACGCCCAAGACACCGCTCAAGGCGGGCGACAAGGTGCGCTATGAATTCGATGTGAACGATACGCTCGGTAAGGCGCCGACCGTGACCATCGGCGGGAAGGCGATGACGACGACCGGCTGTACGGGGAGCGGCACGAAGACCTATTCCTACTGCTACACGGTGCTGTCGACCGACGGCGACGGCAGCAAGACCATAACGACGGCACTGGAGGACCGCGCGGCGAACACCAACACCGTGACCGCCGCCTCGACCGCGCCGTTCGATGTGACCGTGCCGACGCTCATCAGCCCCTTTGTCACGCCGGCCTACGCGAAGCAGGGGGCGGTGGTGACGGCGACATTCAACTACTCGGAAGCGGTCTCCAGCATGACCTTTAACTGGAATGGACTCACCAGCGGTTCGGCCTGTACTACTTCCGATAACAAGTCCTACACCTGTACACATACCGTTCTGGTGGGCGATACGCAGCAGACCTACAACTTCACCGCGACGGCGACCGACGCGGCCGGTAACACCACCGGCTATCTTGCCATCGGATCGACCACCGTCGACCGTACCGCGGCGACCATCGGCATCGCTTCCATCGTCGTGACCGCCAACAGTGGCGTGCAGTACCCCGACGGCCGGTACGCGGCCGCCGACGGCCATGTCGTTTCGGCCGAAGTGACGATCACCACCACCGAGACGCTCGCCGCCGACCCGGTGCTCGATCTGGGCGGCTTCGCCATGACGCAGGTGACCTGCGCGGTGCCCGCGACGAACAAGTTCTGCTACACCCACACCGTGGACGACACCGAAGGGGAGGGGAACAAGTTCGTGACCCTCACCGCCGAGGACCGCGCCGGGAACATAACCGTCAAGACCCAACTGCAAGCGGTCGTCTACGATTTCAGCGCCCCGCGGCTCGTCAGCGGGCTTCTGGTGCGCGATCCGACATTCGCCGCCTCGCGCGACACGGTCAACAGCATCCAGTATTTCAGTATCCGCGATCCTTACACCAATCAGTTCGTGACCGCTTCGCTCACCCTCTACGCCGACGAGATCGTCGACTCGGGTCGGGCGGTGACGCTCGCCGGGTATGCGCTCGGTTCGCCCACGGTGAGCGTGGATGTCGTCTCTTATACCAAAACCCTTTCTGATAGCGATACGGCCGGCACCTACACGCTGACCATCACCTGGTCCGACCGTCTCGGCAACACGGCGACACGGACCGTGCCGTGGAAAATGGCCATCAATAAGACCAAACCGACGGCGCCCGCGGTCGGGACCGCCGATTCGGTCATCTACAAGCGCTTCCCGTGGGGCGCCCGGGAGACCAGCAATACCAAGGACTTCAAGGTCTACATTCTGAAGACATCGCTTGGTGCGAACGCCGCCAATGTCTACGACGCGCTCAATGTTTCCAGCGCGGCGCTGCTGGGCAAGCTCTCCTTCACCGACAAGGCGGCGCAGGATGCACTGTCGACAACTCACTATGAGATAAGTCTGGTCAAGGCCGATCGGCCTACGGTCTATGTCTCGTCGGTGAACACCTACGGCAACATCAGCGATTGGAGTGGTTCGGCCGGCGATCAGGCCAACAAGGTGCGCGATGTCGAATGGGTCGCTACGCTGGGCGACAAGGTGCCCTACAGCACGCTGGAGAATCCGCTGACGCTCACCGCCACTACACAGAACTCTGCTTCGCTCATCCCCGAAGGAGAATTCACCGAAGCGACCACCACCCAGATAAATCAGGCGAAGGCGCAGGGAGACAGCTCAGTCTGGCAACTTGCCGGCGATCAGCGCTGGATAGACACTGAGCCTTATGAGGTCCCGCCGGTCCGCTGGGGTGGCCATATGACATACGATCCGATGACTCGCAGTTTGGTACTGGTCGGTGGCATGTACACCGACACAGGCATCGTTTACGACCGCTGGGATACTTGGGAATACGATACACAGTCAATGACTTGGTCAAAGATATACATCGGGGCTAATCGTCCCGATGGTTGGTCGATGGTGTTCGATCAGGTCAAGGGTGTCCATCTGCTTATAGGCAAGGATCTTATTTACGAATATGACGGCACGACCAAGCAGTGGGCCAAGACGACGCCGAGCATCGCTGGTCCCGGCCAAAGAGGCGAGGCGGTCTATGATAGTTACCGCAACAGCACCCTTTTCTGGGGCTTGGACGGTAATGTGTATGAGTATAACTCGATGACCGCCACATGGACGCAGAAGTCGTTGCCTGCCACCCGTCCCGTCGCCCGCACAGATCACGCCATGGTGTATGACAGCATCCGTCGCAAGGTCGTTATGTTCGGGGGTTACTATAACCGTTCCGATCTCTGGGAGTATGACCCGGCCACGAATCTTTGGGCCCAGATAACCCCCTCGAGCACCACCAATCCGTCGGGCCGTTACGGGCATCGGATGGTCTTTGAAGAATCGACGGGCGATATCTTGATGATGGGATATAGCGGCGTTTCTCCGGTTATTAACGATGTCTGGCGGTATACACCTTCGACAACCAGCTGGGCACAGGTCTCGACATCAGGCAATCCGGCGCAGGAACGGAGCGGATTTGTCATTGCTTATGATCCGGTAAGCACGAACACCTTTGCCTTCGGCGGTCTTTATGGCTCCAGCGGCGAATATCAGTTGAACGATCTCTACTATCTGGACAACACGGTTTGGGTCATGCTATACGGGTCGAGCGACACGGTGCCGGTCAAACCGGAGGGCCGTGCCGGCGCCGCCATGGCCTACGATACGACCTACTCTCGTCTCTACATCTACGGCGGGATGAACACCGCGTATTCTTACAAGATGAATGATATCTGGCAGCATGATCCACGCACCCAATCGTGGACAAATGTCACGCCCGCCACCGATCCGGGGCCCCGTTCGGACGCGGCGATGGTCTTTACGCCATATTATAGGCTCCTTCAACCTTTCCCGAATCCGCCGATAGTAGTAGTGCCTCGCGGCATGCTGATGTTCGGCGGTGCCGGTTATGGCGCACCCGATAATTATCTCTGGCGTTTCAACATCACCGGGCATACTTGGACACAACTCACCGATGCGGCCTATTGTTCCTCCTACACCTGTCCGCCGGCGCGTACTCAACATGGCATGGTCTACCGGACAACCGTCTACAAGGCTTATGTGTTTGGCGGTACGCCGGATAACTATCTGTGGGAGTGGAATGCCCGAAACGATGCGGCCAATCCCCGTTGGACCAATTTGACAGCCGGAACTTTCTGTGCGAATTACGGCTGTCCCGTGGCGCGCTCACAGTCCGCCTTTGTGTGGGATAGCGCCAATGACAGACTGGTGTTGTTTGGCGGTATCACTCCGGCCAATGCATATCGGACCGATCTTTGGACATGGAATTTCTCGACCGGTCGCTGGAGTTCGATATCCTATACCTGTCGGGGTGCCGCAGGTGCGGTCGCCTGTCCGGTCGGCGGCAGTTACGCCGGAGCCTACGATGCCCAGACCGGATCGATCTATTTCTTCGGCGGATCCAACAGTTCTAGCTCTTTCAACGAAACATGGCGTTTGAATCTCGCCACCAATGTGATGTATAAGATATCGACCGGTTCCATCACGCCGGCACCACGGACCTATCAGTCGATGGCCATGGATACTAACCAAAAGAGGGTGATGCTCTTTGGCGGCGGCGACAGCGGCTATTCCTACAACGACCTCTGGCAACTCGATACCGCTTATTACGGCCATCCGGCACAGCTGGTCTCGGTGCCGTTCCGCGAGGCGGGAGCAGAGACCAACAGCACGATGGTGAGCGTAACCGTCGATTCGTGGGCGGGCGGCACCGGCTACACCGGGACGAGTTGCGCTGCGGTCTATGGTTCGGCGGTTTCCGTTTGGATGAACGGCGGATGGAGCCAGGTGGCCACCAACACGGCGACGCCGGCGGCGACGGCGCAGATCACCTACACGACCACCGATGCGACGGTGCTCGGCGATATATTCAACGGCACCGACAAGTCGGTCGATATCATGTTCGCCCCGTATTACACCAACGGCTGTTTGGATCGGCCCGGCACCGTGGGCCTTGACTATTTCGAGACGCGAGTCAAGTACCGTCAGCCGTAACGGAGAAAGGGTCTGCCTATGCATCGCCGTATTCTCCTTTCTCTATTCCTCCTCTTTTTGTCTGATCTCATTTCCGCCGCCGTCGTAAAGGTCGAGGCCGACCCCGGAAAGGGTTTCTCATGGCCTTATTACCTGAATATTCCCGATGTGGTCACCGGCGACACACTCTTGGTCGAACCGAACAACACCGGCCATCCGGATGACGATCCGGCGGTGCACGATACGGCAGCGGGACAGCTCGTCGGCTGGCGGGCTAATTATGTCACGGCGCTTGGTTCTCCACTTCTTATTCCGGCATTTCCACGTCCCATGACCGACTGGCTCGTCTATACCCACGCCCTCGACCGTGACTGTCTGACCACCACCATCGCCGGGCTCGAACGGCTTGATCTCCAGCTCATCGCGATGATAGGCGATGCGCAGGGGAGATTGGCGGGCGACGGGGTGGCGCTCGTGCAGAAGGTCTTCATCATGGGGTTCTCGGCCTCCGGGATGTTCGCGAACCGCTTCACCGCACTTCATCCTGACCGCGTCAAGGCGGCGGCCGTCGGATCGCCCGGCGGCTGGCCGCTTGCTCCGCTGGGGGAGTGGCAGGGCGAGACGCTACGGTACAATGTCGGTGTCGCCGACCTCGAAGAACTCGTCGGTGTGCCGTTCGATACGGGACGATTCAGCAAGGTACCGCTTTATTTCTATATCGGCGATCAGGACACCAACGATTCGGTCATCTACGAGGACGGCTACGAGACGCAGGACAAGGATCTGGTCTTTGCCCTCTTCGGCGCGACGCCGGTCGAGCGGTGGCCCAAGGCGCAGGAACTCTACGAAGCGGCCGCCTGCAACGCGCAGTTCGTTCTCTATCCGGGAATAGGACACTCTATCACCGGCGAAATGGAGAGCGATGTTATAGAGTTCTTTCTTTCGGTGGAGAATGAGCCGGAAACCGCTGACGAGGATATCGCCGTAACAGACGACATCATGACGACTGACGAGGATGTTGCCGTAACAGACGACATCATGGCGACTGATGAGGATTCGCTACTCGGCGATGATGCGGTCGAACAGGATGATACTGACGCCCTCTTGAGTGATGAGGCAGCCGAACAGGAACAGAACGAAAGTAACATGAGCGACGTGACCGACAATGATCAGGCCGATCCGACCGACGATGAAATTAATCCGCCCGATGACGCTGCGGATGCCGCCATTCCCGATGAAGCGGTGACCTTTGATGCCGATAGCGTACCGGCGGGCGACGGCTGTGGTTGTACGCTGGTGTTCTGACCCACACCGCTTTTCATTGCTTTTTCCTTTTTACCAATCTACACTCGCCCCGGCACGACCGTTCACTTTCATACGGAGATAACAATGTCGATCAGCGAAAAACACGCGAAATGGCGCGACGGCGCCTACAAAAAGACCATCGAGAAGTTCCCCGAACGGAAAAAGGAGTTCAAGAGCTCGTGGGGCGATACGGTGGAACCGGTCTATGTTCCCGGCTTCGAAGACCCGAACTATGAGGCGAAACTGGGCTTCCCCGGCGAATATCCCTTCGCCCGCGGCGTCCAGCCGACGATGTACCGCGGCAAATTCTGGACGATGCGCCAGTACGCCGGGTTCGGCACCGCCGAGGAATCGAACAAACGCTATAAATTCCTCCTCGATCAGGGGCAGACCGGCCTTTCGGTCGCCTTCGATCTGCCGACGCAGATCGGCTACGATTCGGACCATTCGATGTCGGACGGCGAAGTGGGGAAGGTGGGGGTCGCGATAGATTCCCTGCGCGACATGGAAACGCTCTTCGACGGCATCCCGCTGGGTAAGGTCTCGACCTCGATGACCATCAACGCGACCGCCTCGGTGCTTCTTTCCATGTATGTCGCCGTCGCCGAGAAACAGGGCTTCAAGCCCGACGAACTCGACGGCACGATACAGAACGACATCCTCAAGGAATACATCGCGCGCGGCACCTACCGTTTCCCGCCCAAACCATCGATGCGGATCATCACCGACATCTTCGATTTCTGTTCGAAGTCGGTCCCGAAATGGAACACCATCTCGATATCGGGCTACCATATCCGCGAGGCGGGCAGTAACGCCGTGCAGGAGGTCGCTTTCACGCTGGCCGACGGTCTTGCCTATGTCGACGCCGCGATAAAGACCGGGCTTCCGGTCGATTCGTTCGCGCCGCGTCTGTCGTTCTTCTTCAACGCCCACAACGACCTGCTTGAAGAGGTCGCGAAGTTCCGCGCCGCGCGGCGGCTCTGGGCGAAACTGATGAAGGAACGCTTCAACGCCGGTCCCAAGTCGCAGATGCTGCGGTTCCATACCCAGACGGCAGGATGCACGCTGACGGCGCAGCAGCCCGACAACAACATCGTCCGCGTCGCCATCCAGACGCTCGCGGCGGTGCTCGGCGGCACTCAGTCGCTCCACACCAACAGCCGTGACGAGGCGCTGGCGCTCCCGACCGAAGAGAGCGTCCGCATCGCTTTGCGCACCCAGCAGATAGTCGCCTACGAGAGCGGCGTCGCCGACACGGTGGACCCGCTCGCCGGTTCCTACTATGTCGAAGAGCTCACCGACCGCATCGAGGCGAAGGCGGCCGCCTACATCAAGCGGATCGATGAACTGGGCGGCATGGTTTCGGCCATCGAAAAAGGCTATCCCCAGCAGGAGATACAGGATGCCGCGTACCGCTACCAGAAAGAGATCGAATCGACCGAACGGATCGTGGTCGGCACCAATAAGTTCCAGATAAAGGAACAGCCGCCCAAGAACCTGCTCCGGGTCGACCGCTCGATACAGGTGGCGCAGATAAAGAAGATACACGCGATCAAGTCCGAACGCGATAACGATCTGGTCAAGCGGCGTCTGGCCGAGGTGAAGAAGGCGGCGGGCGGCACCGACAACCTGATGCCGAAGATACTCGACGCGGTCAAGGCCTATGCGACGCTCGGCGAGATAGTCGGCGAGATGGTCGGGGTCTACGGCGAACACAAAGAATCGGTCGTACTGTAAGGGAGGCGAATATGAGCGAAAAGAAGATACGGATACTCATCGCGAAACCGGGGCTCGACGGGCACGACCGCGGCGCCAAATTCGTGGCGCGGGCGCTGCGCGACGCCGGGATGGAGGTCATCTACACCGGCCTGCGGCAGACCCCCGAATCGATAGCGAACGCGGCGGTGCAGGAAGATGTCGATGCGGTGGGACTATCGATACTGTCGGGCGCCCACAACACGCTCCTGCCCAAGGTGGTCGAACTGCTGAAGGCGAAAGGGGCGGGCGACATTTTGGTTTTCGGCGGCGGCGTCATCCCCGAGGACGATATCCCGGGCCTGAAAGAGCAGGGGATCGCGGCGGTATTCACCCCCGGCACCCCGAGCGACCAGTTCATCAAGTTCATCAAGGAAAATATCAGGAAGTAACACCCTCACCGCTTTGCGGAGCTCCCTGCGACAGGGAACCGACAACACCCTCACCGCTTTGCGGAGCTCCCTGCGACAGGGAGCCTACATGGATGCTCCCCTGATGCAGGGGAGGCAGGAGGGGTGTCGCGATATAGCGGAACATTTCCGTTGACTTTCAAAGCGAAATTCGAGAAAATGGGTGCATCGTTGTCTTGAAAGGGGTGGGCATGTTGCGGCTGTTCGTCATTATCTTCTTCATCGGCCTTATCTGGTCCGGTATTTATCCGAAGGACCAGTTCACTTGGATAATGGAGGTGTTCCCGGCGATCATCGGGTTTGGCATCCTTGCTGCGACCTATAAGCGGTTCCGCTTCACCGACCTCGTCTATACCTTTATATTAGTGCACTGCTGGATACTCTTCATCGGCGGTCACTACACCTACGCCGAGATGCCGCTGTTCAACTGGATCCGCGACACCTTCGGCCAAGCACGCAACAACTACGACAAGGTCGGCCATTTCTTCCAAGGTTTCGTCCCGGCACTCATCGCCCGTGAACTGCTGGTGCGGCTGGAGGTGGTGAGGGGGCGCGGCTGGCTCGCCGTCATCGTCGTGTCGCTGTGCGCCACCATCAGCGTCTTCTATGAATTCCTTGAGTGGGGCGTCGCGGTAGGTACCGGCGAGGCGGCCGACGCCTTCCTCGGGACGCAGGGCTATGTCTGGGACACCCAGTCCGACATGCTCTACGCCACCATCGGCGCGACCGTCGCCGTCCTCTTCATGAGCAAATTCCACGATAAGGCGATAAAGAAATTAGCGGAACGGAACAATATTAAACAATAAAAGGTCTATGTTTCTGTTACTATAAAGTGGCTTTGGCGGAGGTTGTTATGCGAAACACGGCGGTCATGATCGGCGCGGTACTCTTTCTGTTCGTCGCCTGCGAGAACGATACGAGCGGTACGAACGATCCCCACATCATCGGAACGACCGATACCATGCCGGACGATTATTCCTCGACGGCCGATATCGACAATTGGGGCGAACCGACGGCCGACAGTAACGCGGCGGCGGCCGATGCCGTGGTGATGCCCGATACGGATGTTATCCCGGATGGTAGCGAGGAGCGGGTCGTGCTGATGAACAAGTACAGCCCGTTCGAGGGTTACACTCTCTACACGCCCGAGGAAAAACTGAACAACCCCATGGCGGGACAGCCGAACTACATCTATCTCCTTATGAACACCGAGGGGATCATCGTCGAGGGGCCGACGATCGATCTTTCCGGGGTAGACAATGTCTGGCAACTCTTTCTGCTCGACGAAACGAGCGGCACTCAGATCATCGGTCAGCGAGAAACTTCGGCCGCCGGGATGCGGGCGACGATCAACGAGCGATTCCGCTTCGATATCCCGATAGACGATTTCGAGTACGAGATCGCGCTCGACAGCCTGTGGCAGATCGCGGCGATAAGGTACGGCGACCAGATGAGGACCTTCTTCATCTTCCTCGCGCTCGGCTACAGCGGCGTGGCGCACGACATCACGATCAAGGCGATCATCGACGGCAACAATATCTCGACGGCAGAACCGTTCACCATCGAGGTCCGGTAAGCGACATATCGGGGGGGGCGACCATGACCAACTACTTTTTCATCCTTCTCATCGCGCTGGCGCTGGTCGTAGGGTGCAAAGGCGGAACATCTGCCATCAACGATGTCGACGCGGAAATAAATGACGAAAACGAGAACATCGCTGTAAATGATGACGCGGAGGCAAATGACGCCAACGAGAGCGTCGGGGTGAATGATGACGCGGAAGTGGAAGATGGGGCCGACACGAACGACAACTATGTCCCCGACGAAGAATGCCCCAATGGAACGGGATCTGCGGACTGTAGCACGCGGAGTCTATGTCCTTCCGGGCCGTATGGTTTGCCTATGTGTAGCGGGGATATGCTTCTC
>ERZ1645192.4058-NODE-4058-length-11724-cov-8.135916_pt1 | contig 11724 bp, 19 predicted proteins | sample MGYA00575354_ERZ1645192 | MGnify/ENA primary metagenome ERZ1645192 (study PRJEB40844, sample SAMN11349763) | freshwater sediment metagenome | isolation source: river sediment | host: Sediment | place: India: Faizupur Khadar , New Delhi | collected 2017-02-21 ... | reverse complement strand
ATCAGGGCGCAGCCACGGCGAGCGGCGATCAGGGCGCAGCCACGGCGAGCGGCGATCGGGGCGCGGCCACGGCGAGCGGGGTGAACTGCGGAGCATATGCGACTGGATTTTTCGGGAAAGTAAGCGGCGTCGATGGGTCTCCGCTTCATCTCGACCGACGCGCATATAACCCAGGAGGTGAAGATCACGGCCGCGTCACACACGTTTGGGCCGGCATCGTCGGTCGGTTCGGCATCGAGCCCGGCGTCTTCTACACGCTCGACGAGACCGGGACCCCAGTGAAGGCTAAGGACTGACCATGCTCTTCCGCGACCACGCCGCCGACGCCGCCGACAATCTCGGCGCCAGAGACCTCGAGGGGGCTATTACCTCGCTCCGCGCCGCCGCCGAACAGGCGAAACACATCCCGTCGAGAGACACGCGGCGCCGGGCATCAAGGCTCGTTGAACGGGCGATCGTCTACGCCCGCGCCGCAACGCTGATCAAGCAGGAAGGTTGAGAGATGAGCACGAAGCACACGCCGGGACCGTGGAAGGTCGGCATGAAGACGTATGACGCCGCCTTCTGGACCAGCCACGAGATGCCGCAGGAAGGATCGGCGATGGATACGGCCTGTCGCCGGATCTGGGCTCAACACGAGAACCGCGTCGGAGGAACCATCAGCATCGACGCCTGCGAACGCGCGGTCAATCAGATCATCGGGGAGGTGGCGTGATGTCGGACAAGACCGGAATCGAATGGACCGACGCGACTTGGAACCCGATCGCCGGTTGTTCCATCGTCTCGCCCGCCTGCACCAACTGCTACGCCATGGCCCAGGCCGCACGCATCGTGCGCTGTGCCGCCGGCCTCGGCCGCGCCACCCACTATGCCGACACCGTCACCACGGTGAAGGGCAAGCCGGTGTGGACCGGCGAGATCCGCGCCGCCCCCGACCATGTCCTGACTCAGCCGATGCGCTGGCGCCGTCCGCGGAGGATCTTCGTCAATTCGATGTCCGACCTCTTCCACGAGGCGGTGCCGGACACGTGGATCGACCGCATCTTCGCCGTCATGGCGCTGGCGCCGCAGCACACGTTTCAGGTGCTGACCAAGCGGCCGGAACGGATGCGGGACTATATCGAGAGCATGACCTTTCGACGGCTGATGGATGTCGTTCCACGCGGGAAATGGCCGATTTCTCATCATCAGGCGATGGCGACGCTCGACCCTGCGACGACGCAGGAGCACCGCGACCTCTACCACGTCGAATGTCCCGGTCTGCCTCTGCCGAACGTCTGGCTCGGCGTCACCGCCGAGAATCAGCGGATGGCCGACGAGCGCATCCCCGTTCTGCTCGACACCGCGGCGGCGAAGCGGTTCGTAAGCATCGAACCGATGTTGGGAAAGATCAATCTAGAGAGCTGGCTCGACCCCGCCGAGGTCTGCGAAGGATGCGACGATGGCTACGGGTTCGGAGGCCGCTGCAAGAGCGATCGCACTCCTCGCGACGAACAATGCCCGTGGAACCGCGCCGTGCAGGTCGTCAAGGAGCACGGGCCGTACGATGCCGGCGGGGCTCCAGCCTCGGTGACATCCACCGTCATGTCGCTCGATTGGGTCATCTGCGGCGGCGAAAGCGGTCCCGACGCCCGGCCGATGCACCCGGATTGGGTGCGCTCCATCCGCGACCAGTGCGCCGCCGCCGGAACGCCATTCATGATGAAACAGTGGGGCGAGTGGATGCCACAAGTCGGCGCACGGGACGGCATCGACGACAGCCAGGAGCAGTCCCGGTACCGATGGGCCGAGTGGACCGACAGATGGGGAACGGAGGGTGACCATAGGTGGAACTACGTCGACTACCCGCAATGGTGCGACGAGATGGACCCTCATCACAGCGTCGTCCGCGTAGGCAAGCGCGCCGCCGGCCGCCTCCTCGACGGCGTCGAGCACAACGCGTTTCCGGGGGGCGTGTGATGGGCGCCCCGGCTCTGCTGTTCATCGACACCGAGACCTCGGGCCTCGTCGACTCCCACAAGCCGCTCGACGACCCGTCTCAGCCGTGGGCGGTGTCGATCGGGGCGGAACTGACCGACCTCGAGGGCCGGACGCTCTCCCACATCGCGACGCAGATCAGATCGGAAGGCCGGCGGATCAAGCCCGAGGCGACCGCGGTCCACGGCATCACCAACGAGATGGCGGGCCGTGGCGGCGTCTCCGAGACGGCGGCGCTCGGCGTGCTGGTGGGGATGATCAATCAGGTCCCGTTCGGCGGGATGGTGGTCGGGTTCAACATCGAGTTCGACCGTAACGTGCTGCTCGGCGTGCTCATGCGGCGTCGCGCCGAGGCGAGCATCAAGGCCTGGACGCGGCCGGGGCTGGTCTGGACGGACATCCAGGCCCCGTGCCTGCCGTTCTGCCGTCTGCCGATGCCGAGCGATCCGGATGCCTACAAGCGCCCGTCTCTGGACGATGCCGGCGAGACGTTGCTCGGTCTGCCCCGGCGCGTCGGGTTCCACGGTGCATTCGACGATGCGACGAGGTGCCGGCGCGTGTTCTTCGAACTGGTGCGACGCGGGGCGATCGAGGACCCGGTGATGAAGGAGGATGCGGCATGACCCGCCCCCGCAAGCGCCCGACCCTCACCGAGAAACTCGCGTCGGCGCTCTGCCAGATGGTGCGCTTCGACGAGACCGGCCGGGCTGTGCCGGTCATCTCCCACGAGGAGAGCAAACGCCTATCACCCGAGCAGATCATCGGCCGATTCGATTTCGACCACGCTGTGGTGCCTCACGCCGAGGGCGGCGGCAACGAGCCGTGGAACCTCGTGCCGCGTCTCAGATCCGAGCACCGGGAGAAGACCGCCAAGGTCGACGTGCCGAGGATCGCCAAATCCAAGCGCCTGCGGGCCGCTCAGGCGGCGTTCACCGAGGTGATGGAAGCGAAGGCCGGGCGAGCGGAGACGCCCGCCAGCAAGCCCCGCAGATGCCGCCCGATGATGGGTTCGAAGGCCAGCTTGTTCAAACGGAAATTCGATGGGCGCGTGGAGCGCCGGGAGACCGCACATGACTGACAACGTAAACGCCGAGATAGAGGCTTCCGTTCTCCGCCTCCTTGGCAGTGCCCCGAGAAGCTTCTCATCGCTGATCACCCTGTTCGAATCACACCACAGCCCGAGAATCGACGAGCGTGAGACGTTCCGTGTCGTCGATCAAGCTCTCCAGCGGCTGGTCGAGCGCGGGCTGATCGAGACGTCGCGGGTCGGCGGGCGCCCGATGTGGATTCGGAGACCGGAGTCGAAGGAGCCCGCACATGACTAACCGCATCACCATCTTCGGAGCTGAGCTCAAAGATCTCCCGTTGATAGCAACCGCGATTGGCATCGCGGCGAACGAACGCCCGCGCGGCAGTAGCGAGGTCGTCGTGTTGAACCGGTCGCTCGGCAACAAGGCGCTCGTGAAATTCACGCGGGCCGGCGTCTCGGTGCGCTTCGAGAAGGAGACCGCACATGACTGACGACACCGACCGGGCGATCCCGGAAGACGTGATGCGCGAGGCGCGCGATGTGACACACGCACTGTATCCCACATTTGATGACGTCGGGAAGCCTTTCTTCGACACAGAAGATGTCGAAACGATCGCCCGCGCGATCCTCGCCGAGCGGGAGCGGTGCGCGACGATTGCTGACATGGAAGAAGCCTTGTTTTGCAACCCGCACGTCTACGATGGGCGGTACTCGCGCGGGGCAAGAAAAGCATCGACCCGCATTGCCGCCGCCATCCGGAAAGGAGACACGCCGTGATCGACACGAAGAAGCTGCGTGAGATCGCCGAGAAGGCGACACCGGGGGAGTGGATCTTCATTCCAGGAGGCAATCGTCCTGAAATCGCGTTCTCGACAAGGGACGGGTGGGGGAGTGGCACGCTATGCCGCGTAGAGAGCCCGAACCCGGTGTTCGACGGCCAATTCCTCGTCGCCGCGCAGCCCCGCAACATCATCGCCCTTCTCGACGAGGTCACCCGGTGCCATGCCCGGCTCGAAATCGATTGCATATACCAGACCGTCGGGAAAGAGTTTGGAAAAGTCGCCGTCCCTTACGCAGAGCGGGGTTCGATTCCAGACGGCATCGAGTGTCGGGACGAGACAATCCGGCTTCAAGACGAGCAGATCAAGGCGCTTCGGACAAAGCTCGACCAAGTCGAGGGCCTGCTGAGGCGGGCGGGGGGGGCGTTGAGGCCGTTCGCCAGGGGCGCCGATCTCGCCGATCGGCACGCAGAAATCCGAGCAGATGGCCCGCGCTGTACATACGCAGTGCTGACCGACGCCCGTGCCATCGCCACCGAGATCGAGGAGACGCTCAATGACCGATCGTGAACGCGCCGCCGCGCTGGCGGATGAGATATGCGGCGCCGACACCCGCAGAGGTTTCGACGTGCACCCGTCGAATATCGGGCTTGTTATTCGTGCGCTTGCACTCATGGCCGCAACGCCCTCTTCCGAAAGGGTAGCCGCCACCGCCGTCTTTGCCGATCTCCGCGCCGCGGCTGCGGCGTTCTTCGACGAGCACCATGGCATCATGGACACGATGCAGGCGTTCGCATATGCGTGGGAGGAGACCGAAGACCCGCACGAGAACATCCGGCGGAAGCGGGAAGCGTGGCGCAACGCGTTTCTGTCGTGCATCGATCCGCTGCTGATCGCGACCGGGCTTGCGAGCGCCGGCAGCGTGTCAGCCACTTCCGTCTCCGCCGATCTGCGGAAGATCGTGGCAAGGGCGATCGGCGAAGCTGTAATGGCCCCTGCTAAGCCGTACAGTGGACCAGTCAACCCCTCAGCTATAGCCGCGGGATGGGCCGACGCCGCCCTCGCCGCCATCTCCGCCGCCGGCTACGTCATCTGCCCGCGCGAGCCGACCGAGCCGGACATTCTTGCGGATTTCGGCAAGCACAAAGGTTGGACGCTGAATTACAAGTGCCCGTTCTTTGCCGATGACGACGATACCGAGCAGTGCTGGCAAGTTCTGGAGGAGTTTGGGGGCATCAACGACCGAGAATGGCGGGTGAAGGGCAAGGGCGACACGCCCGCCGACGCCATCCGCGCCGCCCTTGCCACGGGGGCCAGCCATGAAGCGTGACAAGGCCCGAGATCTGATCCGGATGAATATGAGATGGTGCATCGAGTTCGAGATGAGCCCGATCAGCACGAACCCCGCCGCACGGCACATCTTGAGGTCGCCCGCATGGTGCAGGGGGCCACATCTCAAGCCGGCTCCCGTCCGTTGCGCCGTAGCGAAGAAGCGGAGGTGGAGGATCTGATGAACGACGACGATCTGATCGAAGCGATCCGCGAGCAAGCGGGGTGGGGGATGAGCCGTCACGTCGCCCGGAAGATCCTGGCGGTCGTGGCTCCGGAGATCGGATGGCGGGCGGCGGAGATCGCGAAGTGCGCCTGCCTCGTCCCTCCGGACGGCGGATCACCGACGGAAGAAGAATGGCGGGTCGGGGAGGAAGCCGCTCGGCGCATCCTTGCGACGTTCCCCGCTACCAAGACCCGCCCCGATACCGATCCTCTGAGGGAGACGTTCTGATGCCTGAGCGGCTCTCACCGCCCAGCGTCGCCCAGACGCATCTGCGCACCCTCGACGAGGTCGCCGCGATCTTCCGTGTATCGCGCCGAACGATGCAAGACTTTCTCCGAGGCCGCCCCTACTATCGGACCCTCGGCCGCCGGAAGCTGTTCACCGAGGCCGACATCGCCGCCCTGATGGAGGCTCTCTCGTGCCCATCTCCCTCACCCGCCGTGCCGGGTCGCCCTTCTGGTACATTCGTGGCACCGTCCGAGGCCGCAGTATTTTCGAAACTACGGGCACTGACCGAGAAGACCTCGCCGACGCGATCCGCATCAAGAGGGAGGCGGAACTCCTCGAACGTAGTGTGTTTGGAGACCGCGCGGTCGTAACCTTCGCGGAGGCGGCGGCGATCTATCTCGAGGCCGGTGGGAGCCCGCGGTTCGTCGGCAAGGTCGATTGCAAGACGGGAAAGTGGTCCGGTCTCATCGGGCACTTCGGCACAACCAAACTATCGGCGATCGGGCAACTCGAATTGGACAAGGCCGCGCGCACACTCTACCCGCGCGCTTCGGCGGAGACCCGAAATCGGCAGGTCTACACCCCGTTCATCGCGATCTGGAGCAAGGCACAGACGCGCGGGCTCTGCGACATGAGGCGATGGGAGCGGCCGAAGATGACCGCCAAGCCGCGCGATCGATGGGTGACGGAGGATGAGGTCGGCCGCCTTCTCGGCGCCGCCGCGCCGCACCTCGCCCCTCTGGTCCGGTTCCTGGTGATGACCGGTGCGCGGATGTCCGAGGCACTCTATCTCGACTGGGCCGATGTCGACCTCGGGGCTGCATGGGTGGTGTTCCGCGGCACGAAACGCCATGGCGAGAGCCGCGGCGTCCCTCTGCATCCGAGCCTCATCACCGAGCTTGCGAACCTGCGCCACCGCTCCGGGCTTGTGTTCCGGACGCAGAAGGGCGCGCCATATCGCGACACCGGGAAGGAAGCCGGGGGGCAGGCCAAAACGGCTTGGGCAGGGATGTGCCGGCGTGCCGGGGTCAAAGGCGTGACGCCGCACACGCTGAGGCACACGTTCTCGACGTGGCTCACGGCCCGCGGCGTGAGCGAGCGCATCAGGGACGAGCTGATGGGGCACGCATCGTCGGACACCGGCCGGCGCTATGCGCACGTGCCGCGAGACGCCCTCGTCAAGGCCGTTGCTGCACTGCCGTCGATCCGGCCGGCTTGTGCACGATCTGTGCAGTCGGGTGGGGGTAGGAAGGAGAAACGGCGGAAAACTGCCGTTTTCTCGTAATGCGCCGGCTCCCTTGGTAAGGGAGAGGTCGAGAGTTCAATCCTCTCTCGCAGCACCATCAACTCATTGAAATGAAACATCATTTTTGAAACGGCGGCCCGGCTCATCCGGCAAGAACCGGAAGAACACCGCAAGAACCGGCAGAGAGCGCGCGAGCAAAATCCGTGCACTCTGTTCCTGTTTCGATCACGTGCCCGTGCCCGCCCGTGCCGCCACCAGCGGCTCTCCGGCCACATAGTCATCGACCATCCGCCGATCGAGGCGGACGATCGTCAGGGCGAGAAGCACGCGGACGTCGCGCCCAGCGGCGTCCGCGGCACGCTGGGTGCGCTCGACCAAGCGATAGGCGAGGAGGTCGTCGTCGGTGAGGTCGGGTAGGCTCACTTCTCTCCCTTTCCGACGTGCTCGCCGATGTAGTCGTCGACGACGTCATCGACCTTTTCCTTCGCCGCCGTCACCGCATTGATCGCCGCTTGGCAGGCGATCATGCCGACGAGGCCGATCAAGAATCCGGCGGAGACGTCGAGGTCCGGCTGGGGTGGCATCCACTTGTCGGGCAAGGCGATGTCGATGCCTGCCCCGAGCACGCGCCCACCGATCGGGTGCCCGAAGATGGCAGCAGCACAACCGACGAAACCTCGCGTCAGTCGCTCCCACCAAGCTCCGGAGCCGAGGACCATGCCGACGGCTGAACCGACGATCGAGGAAGCGAGCACTTTCGGGGCGATACCGAGCGCGGTGATGGTCATGTGGTCGTCCACTGTTCGATCCTTCGGGCAAGGGTCAGTCGATCTTGGATCTGGCGGCCTATGGCCTCACCCTCGCCGTGGCCGCTCAGCGGGGCGTTGATGTGTCAAGGATTACTTGACAGATGAACCATCCGGAAATCCCGGATGGTTGCACACGAACGCCGTCCGGGGACCGACAACGGGTGTCGTCACTCACCGGAGCCGGACAAGCGTCGGTCGCGCTCTTGATAGACCCGCACCGTCGCATCGAAGCGGCGGGCGCAGTCCTTCAGGGCGAGGCGATCACCGCCCCACAGGGTGGCGACCTCGCGCTCGGTGAGATCGCGTCCGGGGATCTTGGCAGGGGCGGAGCACGGTCGCGTCAGGGTGAGGTCGAGCGGCGCGAGATTGCGCGGGGGCACCGCGACGGAGGTGCAGCCGGCGAGGGACGCGGCGAGGATGACGGTCGCGATTCGGGTCATTTCATAGCCTTCGTCCAGCGGGCCGACAGCCCGCACTTCGGCGCGTCAGGGGTTGACGGGCCGGGGGCGTGGTCGATGGCGTCGAGGGCCGCCTCGAGGTCGTCGCGCGCCTTGGCCGCCTCGTCCATCGCCGCCCGGCCCTCGGCCCGCGCCTGGGTGAGCGCGTCGCCGACGATCTGCCTCTGCCGCTCGGTCTCCGCCGTCGTCGCCGCCGCCACGCGCGCCTCGCAGGCGGCGGTGGCGTCGGCATAGACCCAGAGATAGACCGCGCACCCGACGAGCCCGAGCGAGCCGACCCGCACCACCTCGGCGGCGATGCGTCCAGGCGCCCACCACGCGTAGACCCACAGTCCGGCCGCGGCGAGGGCCGGAACCAGCCATAGGCTCGGCAGCCACGAGGAGAGGAGGGAAAGCAGCCAGGACATGGCCGACCTCACTCCTTCCGCCCGGCCGGCGTGTCGGTGTAGAAGCGGAGGATGATTCCGACCACACCGAGCACCATGACGATCCACCCGGCGGTCTGCGCCGAGAAGCCGAGCACGGTCCAGTCGGTCGCCTGGAGGAAGCCGTTGACCGCAACGGCCGTCGACAGGACTATCGTCCGATAGCCCTTGAGCGCAGTCCTCATGATCACGTCCTCCTGGTCATGGCGCGGGCCAGCGCCGCCCTGGTCTTCGGCCCCGGATCTCCGTCGACGGCGAGGCCGGCGACCAGTTGAAACCGCCGCACCGCCGCTTCGCTCGCCGGGCCGATGTCGCCATCGATGACGAGCGGGCCGTAGCCGAGGGCGACGAGCGCCCGCTGCACATCCTTCGGCGTCTCGACCACGTTCGGGACCGGCGCCTCGGCCACCGGCTCCGGCGGTCGGGGTGGGATGAAGACCGGCGCCGTCGCCGGGGTCATCACCGCGGCACGGACCATGTCCATCGGCCATGCCGGGCCAGGGTCGACCTTGCGGCCCGGCGCCACGTCCTCGTGACCGAGCAACTCGTGGATGCCATAGGCCGCCTGGAGCGCCCGCGAGATGCCGATCACCGCTGCGATCTGAGCCGCCGGATAGGTGTGCCAAGGCCGCGCCGCGCCACCGGCCTTGTGCCGCGCCATGATCACCCGATCGTCCGGCACGGCATGGCCGGCGAAGGTGTAGTGACCAGGAGAGCCGTCGAGGTCGCCGAGGTTGGCGATCTCGATGCCGATCGACACCGGGTTGACCGAGCCGGTGATGTCGCCCCATGCCGACTTTCCGGCGTGCCATGCCGCTCGGTCGAAAGGCACGAGCTGCGTCACCTCCCCGCCCTCACCGACGACGAGGTGGGCGGACGCCTTGGCCGCCGGATTGCACAACCACTCGATCGAGCCGGCGTAGAATCCGGAGGTGAAGTGGTGGAGCAACAGCCGGTGCTCGGCGATTTTCCCGCCGATGTTCGGCGAGGCACGGAACGGCACAGGGCAGCCGTCGGCGAAGAGCCTGTGACCCTCGACGGTCCAGATGGTCATGTGTCACCTCAACTAGGGTCGACGATGGCGATGAGCCGCGATCGGGAGACGGACTCCTCGGCGACACGGCGGCCGATGGAATTGCCGGAGATCAGCACCACATGGTGCTCGTCGAAGCCCCTGATGATGCCGGTGTGCCCGGCGAGCCGCCCACCACGGCGCGAGATCACGGCGATGGCACCAACACGCGGCTCAGAAAGGCGGCGTCCGATCCGGACCTGATCGCGGGCAAGGCGGGACGGGACGGGACGGAGGCCCGCTTCACGGCGCACCAGATTGGCGAAGTCGGCGCACCACAGGCGGCGCGGCAGGCCGAGATCGGCCGCCCGCTTGCCGATGTGACGACTGGCGATCGAGACGAGGTCGCGGCCATACCTCGGAGCCCCGAGCGCCGTCGACTGGTCGCCGAGCGAGGCGGCATGGACAGGCCGCGCCGCCGGGTCGTCCTCGGCGAGGCAGATCGTGATGCCCCCGGCGAGCAGGAGTGCGGCAAGGCCCGCCGCGGCCACGAGGCGCGCGAGCGAGCCCGCCGAGGATCGGCTGGGCATGGGTTCACCTTTCGAGAGGATGGGTCACAGGCCGCGCCGTTCGAGCCGTGCGGCGAAGAGCGGATCGGAGCGCTTGTGATCCTCCCATTGCGCGGGAGATATCTGCCCCGACCGCCAGCAGGCGAGGAGGAGATCGAACCGGCTCATGGCTCTCACACCGCGCTGTTGTCGCCGTTGACCGATGAATGGAGGTCATAGGCCGTCGACGTCACCCACCCCCGTCAGATGACGTCGTTGTTCCTGGCGATGTTGTTGGCGGCGATGTCGTAGCCGGTGGTGGGGAGGATGGTTATGTTGTCGGAGACCAGGGTCTTGGCGTTCGAGGTCTGGCCGGGGGTGATCTGTGCCCGGATGCCGACACGGGTCGCCGCCGAGCAGCCCTCGAAGTTGATGCGGTTGTGGTCGATCGAGCCGTACTGGCCGAGGCCCTGGCCCATCTCGGTGTCGATGCCGTGCACCGTGGTGTAGCCGGTCCCCTGGGCGAGCAGGTAGTTGTGATGGATCATCGGGAGGCGGATACCCGGCGCGTAGATTCCCTTCTCGCGGAAATTCATGTGGCAATCGGCGATGATGAGCCACCCGCCATAATCCTCCGGGCCGTTGGAGGCCCAGACACCGCGATCGACGGCGATGCCGCGGCACTTGTGGATCGAGATCCCTTCCGGGTCGTCGTTGGGGGTAGAGCCCCCGGAGGCCTCGATCCGATAGCCGGTCTGCAGGTGGTTCATGTTGCACTCGGAGATGTCGATCTCGACACCGGCCGACCCGGCGTCCGAGGTGATGTCCAGGCCGACACCCTGGAACTGATAGTACCGGCCGGAGGCGGTGCAGCCGCGCACCTTGCCGTTGCGCATGTTGTGGAGCCGGAACTGCGCCCCCGACGAGCCCTTGTCGGTCGCCAACGGCGTGATATGGACGTTCGAGATCTCCATTCCCGGCGACGACGAGCCCATGTCGCCGGTCGCCCCCGACAGGGTGAGCACGTCGACGCTCGTCTGCACGGTGGGCATGACCACGAAATCTCGGAGGATCACCTGATCCTGGTTGACGCCCCACGGGTTGTCCGGATCGATGTTGTTGATCTCGAGCCGCGCCGTGGCGCTGTCGAGGATGATCTTCGCCGACGACCCGGTGCCATAGACGAGCAGGCCGTTGCGGCCGGCGAGCGAGGCGGAGACGAGTGCCGTCGTGCGATAGAGCCCGGCCAGAAAAACGGGAAGACCGGAGTTGAGCGCAGAAGTGAGGGCGACGGTGTCGTCGCCGATGCCATCACCATCGGCGCCGTAGTGCTGGGGCGAGACAAAGCCGGAAACCGGATACCACGGCGCCCATACGCCGTTGATGTAGATCCGTTGCCATGTGAGGGGTTGTTTATTCCCATCTGCTCCGAGCCGCGTTGCCCTCTGGAGGCACCATAAAGCATTTCCGCTGTGTCTTTGGACCTCGAGATAGATCCAATCGGTCGCCCCGGGCGGTCCATTGACTGGGGTTTCGAGATCGTAGAAACCGGCGACCGTGATGGTGTCCAGGTTTGTGGCGGCGGCGAGGTTGCTCGCCGCGGACCCCTTGAGGCCGGAAACGGTCATCGGTCCCGACCGCGTCGCAGACCCGTCCC
>ERZ1645192.4057-NODE-4057-length-11724-cov-9.985517_pt1 | contig 11724 bp, 9 predicted proteins | sample MGYA00575354_ERZ1645192 | MGnify/ENA primary metagenome ERZ1645192 (study PRJEB40844, sample SAMN11349763) | freshwater sediment metagenome | isolation source: river sediment | host: Sediment | place: India: Faizupur Khadar , New Delhi | collected 2017-02-21 ... | reverse complement strand
TTGTTCGAAGGCCTCTGTCAGCTCCACAAAAGAAGAATGACGCGCAGACTGAGCCGGAACCTCATCGCCGGCGGAGCGCTGTTGCAACCCCACAGAAGAGAGATGAGGCGCCCACTGAGCCGTGTCGTCATCGCCAGCGGAGCGCTGTTGCAGCCCCACAGAAGCGCTGAGACCGGTCAGATCAAGCAGGAGTTCCAGGTATTCCAGGTTAAAATCAAACAGGTAATCCCACTTTTTCTCATAGAAGGGACGGATCTCATCGGCATAATAATCAAAATAGGGGGAGTTGCGGTAGGCTGAAGAGATGGCTCTCCAGTGGTTGACCTGCCACCGTTCGTACCAGACGATACGGGTATCGCGGATCCTGAGTCCCGGCCGCCGGCCCTGCTCCACGGGGATCACCAGGCACAACGGCCCGTTGGAGCCCAGGATAACGCAGCGGTTGCGGTAGGTCTGCTTGATATAGTTTTCATGTTGTTCGATAACCACCCTGCCATAACGTGCCATGGCAGCAAAATAGGAGATTGGTCCGCAGTACGCGGTGGAAAGAAGCAAACCTGGGGCAGAGGTCTGGGCCGAAGTCTGGGCCGGAGCCGATGCCGGAGCAGTGGACAGAGCCGATGCTGATGCGGAAGTTGAAGTTGAAGTTGAAGCCGGGGTCTGTGCCGGTGCCGGAGCAGAAGCCGAAGTAGGAGCCGAAGTAGGAGCCGAAGTAGGAGCCGGAACCTGATCCGAAGCCCGGGCTGGAGTATGGTGCGTAGTCATTCCCTGAAGAATTTGCGGGTGAGGGCGGGTTCATCCCTGACCGGATCATCGTCGAAGGCTATCCCCTCGGGGTCAGGTTTTGGAGCGGCACTCCTTACCGGGGGGGCTGTTCGGGGAGTTGACCATCCCGAACCAGGTCTCCCCCTCTCCTCCTCTTCATCCGATTCGTCTTCCTCTTCATCCGACGCATCTCCTGCTTCTCCCGATGCATCTCCTTCTTCTCCGGAATCCTCCCCTTCGTCTGCAGAAACCGGCCTCCTTCCGGTGATCTCCTCCTTCCTTCCGGAGGAGCCCCGTCGGCGTGTTCTTCCAATTCCCGCAACAAAGGCCAGCCAGGGGATCAGATAGCCCAGCAGAAGAGAGACCATGATCAGCAGCACCACGGGAATGTCGCTGATAGTCCAGAAGAAAAGGCGTAACGAGACCTTCTCCTGGTTCTGAAGAGTGAAAATCACCAGCAACACAGCCAGGAGAAGAACCACGAACAGGCGGGGACTCCACCTGCTGCCGCGGTTGGTGCCAGGATCATTTCTATCCATTTCCTGTTATATATTGCAAAGGCACTTTGTTATCTGCATTGACGCCACCTAGCCTTCCGGCAAAAGCCGGCCGGCCCCCTACCCACTCCGGCGGTATCCCTTCCGGAGGTCATCCTTAAGGTCATTCCGGAGGTTATCTGTAAACTGATTCCGTCATTCAACCGGCAACTCCAACCGGGGATGTTTCCGGAGGGTATAGCCAGGCTCCTTCCGTAGGTCAGATCTTGCTTATTCCCCTGAACAGGCGGTTCAGCCTGACCTTCGAGAAGAACTTCTTGTCCTTGTCGAGGGAGAGCCAGATGAAGGAAGCTTTTCCGACCACATGATCTTCGGGGACAAACCCCCAGTAGCGTGAATCGGCTGAGTTGTGGCGGTTATCGCCCATCATCCAGTAATAATCCATCTTGAAGGTATAGCTGGTGGCGGGCTGCCCGTTGATGACGATGGAGCTGTCCTTCACCTCCAGGGCGTTGTTCTCATAAATAGCGATGATTCTCTGGTAGAGCGGGAGGTTGTCGAGGGTAAGCTGAACGGTTGCCCCTTTGGCGGGAACCTTCAGTGGGCCGAAATTATCGACATTCCAGGGGAAACGGCTATCGGCGGGGAAGATATTGGGGTCCCATCTTCCTGGTTCATCCAGCAATTTCTTCACCTCAGTCACGTTGGTGAATCCCTTGAGCTCACTCACCATGGCATCGGTAAGCGGCAGGATATACTGCAGGCTGTTGTACTCCTGGCGGTCGGCGTTGGCGATGCCCAGGCGGTCGAGGGCTTTGGGGTTGATGGAACTGGTGGTGGTCACCATGTAGTTGTACTGGAAGCCGTTGCGTGATTGCTGGGGTTTGCCGTTCACCAGAAGCGTTCCTTCCCTGATCTCCAGCTCATCCCCCGGGATGGCCACACACCGCTTGATATAATTCTCCCGTTTGTCGACGGGGCGGGCCAGGATCTTCCCGAAATTGGCCTCATCGCTCCAGAGCCGATCCCTGCCATAGGAACGTACGAGCTGGTAGTAGCTCTGATTCTGCACATTAAAGGCAACGGTGTCTCCCTCTGGGAAGTGAAAGACCACCACATCGTCGTTTTTGATTTTGCCCCACCCGGCCATGCGCTTATAAGGTTTTTTAATCCATTCAACGTAGGATTTGCGCGTCGACAGCGGCAGGGTATTGTGGACAAAGGGGAAGCTCAGGGGCGTGTTGGGAGTTTTCGGGCCGTAGGCCGTCTTGCTCACAAAGAGATAATCGCCGACCAGCAGTGATTTTTCCATCGACGAGGTCGGAATGGTGTAAGCCTCAATGAAGAACATCCTGATGAAGGAGGCCGCGATGACGGCAAAGATGATTGCGTCGATCCATTCGACTACCTTGGTCTGCCTGCCATTGGGCGGGTTTTTCTTTTTCCAGAAAGCCCAGTGCACCTTTTGGGTGATGTAAATATCAAAGATCACAGCCAGTCCGGCCAACCACCAGTAGTTCTTGAGCCAGATCACCCACAAGAGGTAGATGACGGCTACCACTCCGAACTTGAACCATTTATTCGTAAGAATCTCCTTCATAACAGGACTATTTTAAAATTTCAACATGTCATTCATGGAAAGGATGCCGTGGTGTGTAAGGCAGAATTCGGCAGCCAGAACGGCTCCCATGGCCAAACCCCTGCGGTTTTTAGTACTGTGGGTGATCGAGATCAGGTCCTCTTCCGACTCCCAGGTAATGGTATGGATCCCCGGAACATCGCCCCGCCGCTCGGCCACGATCTTCACCTCTTCGGGTTGAGGGGAGTCGCTAAGGGTCCAGCCCTGTTTCCCGGGGATCGTCCCGATCAGGCTTTCTGCCAGGGTGATGGCCGTTCCGCTGGGAGCATCCAGCTTGCGGGTGTGATGCACCTCGGTGATCTCCACGGTGTAGGCCGGCTGGGTGGCCATCATCTCAGCCAGCTTCCGGTTGAGGAGAAAAAAGAGGTTGACGCCTACCGAGAAATTACTGGCATAGAAAAAAGTACCATTATGCTGCCTGCAGGCCTCTTCGACCATACTCCTCTGGCTAAGCCATCCGGTGGTGCCGCTGACGACGGGAACCCCGGCTTCAAAACAGGCCAGATAGTTGTTCACAGCCGATGTGGGCACCGTAAACTCGATGACGACATCACACTGTGCCAGCTTCTCAGGCGTCCGATCCCCGCTATTGGTAACATCGATAATCAACGGCACGGCATGCCCCCTCTCCAGGGCTATCTTCTCAATCTCGTGTCCCATCCTGCCGTAACCGATCAGTCCTAACCTCATCCCTTCAGTTTAATTTACTCCTATTCAATTCACTTATGATAATTCCCGGAACTTCCCCTATTTGCGGGCCTACTGCCCGGGAAGCCACAAAGATATAATAACTAGGGAAATGTAGGGGGATGGCATGAACGGGCCGCTCAATTTTCGGCGAGTGGTAGCTTTTTGACGGTGACAATTGCTATTTTTGCGGCAATTCCGAAAAAAATGAAGAACATCAGGCTTGTGGCCACCGATCTTGACGGCACATTCCTCAGGGACAATAAAAGCATCAGTTCCACCAACCTGGAGGCGTTACATGCCCTGGGCCGGAAGAATATTGTCCGCGTGGCTGCCACCGGAAGAAATCTCAAGAAAATACATGAGGTGATTCCTGACGAGGTGCCCTTTGACTATTTCATCTACTCCTCGGGAGCGGGGGTATACCATACGAGGGAGAGGCAGCACCTCTATACCTGTAACATTCCGGAGGAGACATCGGCCAGCCTGATCCAGTATTTCCTCAGGGAAGAGGTGAGTTTTCATGCTTTCAGGGCAGCCCCTGAAAACCACCATCTCTGGTACAACCGGGGGAGTACGCCCTGTGAGGAGTTTGAACGCTACTTCGATTTTCACCGCTCTTTTGCCTTCCCGCTGCCCCCATCCGGGGAAATAGGCTCTGACCTCTGCCAATTCCTGGTGGTCCTCCCCAACGATGAAGCCCGGTTTCTCGCGATGAAAGAAAAAGTGGAAGCTATCAGTCCGGGGGTAAGGGTGATCCGCTCCAGTTCGCCCCTCAACACCGGCTACATCTGGATGGAGATCTTCCACCATTCCGTATCGAAAGGCAACGGGGTCCATTTCCTGTGTAACCTGCTGGGGATAGCCCCTGACCAAACCCTGGGCATCGGCAACGATTATAACGACCTCGACCTGTTGGAATTCACCGAGCACTCCTTTCTGACCGACAACGCCCCTGAAGTACTCAAAAAGAGTTACAATCTGCTGCCCACCAACGAAGCAGATGCCTTCGCCCATGCCGTAGCAGGTCTCCTCTGACCATCAGGGAGTTTCACCTTCAACTCACCTGGGAGACTTGTCACCCACGCCGTAGCAACGCTTCGCTGACCGCCAGAAAAAAAGGGTCTTCACTTCGGGCCGACAGGTAAAATAGCCATATTTGCACTATTCTAATTGCCTTTGATATGAACCAATCGCTCAAGTCACTGCTGTTCTTCACCTTCAGGGTGTTGATCTATGCCGCGGTGATGGTCCTGCTCAATCTTATCTATACCCATGATGCCGGAACGGTCACCGCCACCGGCAAATTCGGGGAGAACTCCTGGACTGAAATCCTGCAGGAGGGTTTTCTCTTCCTGCTGGGACTGATCTTCTTGTACAACGTCAGGCTCGATCGGGTGATGGCTCCCCTGAACCGGCTTCTGGCCCTCTTTTTCTTCATGGCCTTCATCAGGGAGTTCAACAACCAGATCGATTTCTGGTTTTATCTGGTGCTGCCCCTGCTGCTCCTCTTCGGCTGGCTGGCCTTCCGTGACCGGAAAAAACTGGTGGCTGCCGCCGTGGCTTTCGTGGAAATGCCCGTCACGGCCTACTTCGTGACCGGCTTCCTGGTCACCTTCGTCTTCAGCCGCCTCTTCGGAAGAACCTCCCTCTGGACCACCATCCTGGAGGACAACTACCAACGCTGGGCCAAGAATGCCGCCGAGGAAGGCATTGAATTGCTCGGATATGCCCTCTTTTTCATCGCCGGCATAGAAATCCTCATCCACCTGTGGAAAAAACAGAACAACAAGGAATTGCGGCAATGAGGAGTGACAACCGCTCTCTCAGGACTCCCCGGCCACACGATGCCAACTTCAGTGACGGGCAAATCCTGGGGGGCGACCCTGGAGGTGCTATGAAGGTCGCGGGTTTCACATTTATCCGCAACGCGGTGACCTATGACTTCCCTGTGGTGGAGGCTATCACCTCGGTGCTGCCCCTGTGCGATTCGTTCTACGTTGCCCTGGGGTGGTCAGACGATGCCACCGAAGCATTGATTCGCAGTATTGACCCGCTCAAAATCAGGATTATACCCACGGAATGGGATGAGGGGCTGACCCGTGGCGGGGAAGTGTATGCCAGCGAAACCAACAAGGCCTTTGATGCCATTCCTGCCGATGCCGATTGGTGCTTTTACATTCAGGGCGATGAGGTGCTCCATGAAAATGACCTGGCGAAAGTCAGGGAGGCTATGGCGCAATGGCTGGACCACCCCGAAGTGGAGGGGCTGCTTTTTGACTATTTACATTTCTACGGCAATTTTGATCATGTGGGGGACTCGCGCCACTGGTACCGCCGCGAAGTGCGTGTCATCCGCAACAACAAATCGATCAGATCGTACCGCGATGCCCAGGGATTCCGCCGTGAGGGGCAAAAAATCAGAGTGGTCCCTTCGGGTGCCTCCATCTACCACTACGGGTGGGTCCGCCACCCCCTTTACATGCAGCGAAAGATTGACGCAGTCAGTCAGTTTTATACCGGGATTTCGCCGGAGGAAGCCGAAAGAAAAGCTTTGGAACAGGAGTTTGACTATGGCGGCCATTACGATGCCGTGGCCCGGTTTCAGGGCACCCACCCCCGCGTGATGGAAGAACGCATCAAAAGACTCAACTGGAAGGCCAACCTCGATGTCAACCGGAAAAGGATGAGCCTCCGCTATCGGCTGCTCTATTATTTCGAAAAACTCACAGGCATCAGGCCCTTTGAGTTCAGAAACTACAAACTGCTGAGCCACTCATCGGCCTGGCGGAGCTGATCGGGCTTTCCAACGTCGATCCAGTGGGGGGAGAGGTCGCGGTAACCGAATACCGGGGCGGTGGCGGCCAGTTCCAGATAGGCGTCGATCAGGGAGAACCTTCCCCTGCGGGTGACCAGCGTAAAAACAGCAGGGTCGATCACATGAATACCACTGAAAGCCAAGGGGAGTTCATCCTTCTGTAATCCCGGAATTTCATTATTGCTATTGGAAGAGCCCTCTTCTGACTGCAGGGCAAATGGCTCATGAGCCGTAGAGCAGTGCGCCTTCTCTGCCGATTCATGGGAGCCAGGAGCAGTTCCGGAGGATGAAAGATCCTGGTCTGAGGGCATGGACCATTTATTTTCAGGCCGATTCGGCGAAGTTTCAGCAGGCCCGGGCCGACGGATTTCGCCAGATTGGTGGTTCATCCAACCCGAGAGACGCATCTCCCTGTCGAACAGCAGATAGCGCTGGGTCTCCCGCGCCCTCACGGCCAATGTGGCCACCGCTCTCTTCTGGCGGTGGTACTCCACCAGGGCTGCGATATCCAGGTCACTGATCACATCGACATTGTGAACCACTACCGGCTCGTCACCCGCCAGCCAGGGAGCGGCTTTCATGAGTCCACCGCCGGTATCCAAAAGCTCCCCGCTTTCATCGGAAATGTGAAAGGTCACCCCGGGATAGGGATGGTCATGGAGATAGTGGCGGATCATCTCCGGGAAATGGTGCACATTGACGACGATTTCAAGTATGCCTGCGGCCACCAGTTTCTCAGTGACCCGCCGGAGCAGGGGCTGGCCCCCCACTTCCACCAGCGCCTTGGGAATCTCCTCCGTCAAAGGATGGAGCCTGGTTCCCAGACCGGCCGCAAAAATCATCGCCTTCACAGCTTTACCTGATGCGGTTGAGACTTCGGATCAGCGCTTCATCCTTACCGATCGCCCTGATGGACAGGTAGTCAAGGATGATGGTGACCAGAGGGAAAGCGACGGGAATCTTGAAGCTCGCCTGGGCTCCGTCGAAGCCGGCATAGGCAAAATAGAAAAAGAGCCCGAAGAGCCCCAGCAAAAGCACCATGGAGAAAACCAGAATCCTGATCTGCCTGATCCGGTTTTTATACTGAAAAATGACAAAAAGGTGAAGGGCAATGATCAGAAACAGGAAAACGACCAGTGGACGGCCATTGAAGAGGATCTCCTCCCCCTTGAAAATTCCTTTGATATTGAACTGGAGAACATCGGTTCCGCTGGTGATATCGGCCAAAGGCAGCCATAACAGTAAACCGAGCAGCAGCACGGAGACCAGCAGGAAGAGGGTCTGGATACGTTGAATCATCTTTTTTTTGTGCAAAAATAGTGTTTTATTCTGACTGCCCTGCGGATTATGAAGGCAACCCCCGGCCGGAAGAATGAAATCTCAGAACGCCCTGTTCTGGGGGTAGACCTGGAGCAAGTCGTTTTCCCTGACATACCAGATGTAACCGGTCACCTCACGGAAGCCTGCCTTTTGGAGGGTTTGGCAGTAACGGACGACCTGTTTCCGGTGGGAGTCACTCCTTACCTCTCCTGATTTGTAGTCAGCTACGATGGCTTGTTCTCCGGCGATCATGATCCTGTCGGGACGGAGGGTGAGATCAGGAGAGAGCAGGGTGGCTTCATTCAGGATGCGGTAATCGCCCAGAAACCATTTCCTGGCGATGGGATGCTCCAGCATGGCGGCCAACTGTGTTTTGACCGGCTCATATTCATGAGGTTGCAGTTCTCCGGCCGCCAGGGCCCTGGTACAGGCGGCCTCCAACTCCCCGGCATGGCGGATGCCCGCCAGGATGGCATGTACCAGCTTCCCCAGGTTCTTAGCGGAACTCCCCCCTGTCGTGACCGTCAGGAAATCATCGCTTCCGGTGCGCAGGTGGAGCCGTTCTGAGAAATCATGAAACACCCACTCCTGAGGGGCGGGCCGGTGATCTCTCTTCGCCTGCCCCCCGGTGTTGGGCAGGCTTCCGAAGGTAAAAAGCCCATCAGCACGGGTAACACCCTCCCCGCTGGTGACGCTGGTTTCGCGGGTACCACTGGTATCACGGGTAACGCCGGTTTCGCGGGTGACGCCCGCTTCCATCCCTTCCTCCGGAACCAGACCGGCCAGAGCCCCCGTAATGAAATGACCGATCCGTCCTTTTTCGTTTTTGGGGGGGAGGTTGACCCACAGCACCTCCGCGGCACGGGTGAACGCCACATAGACCAGGTTGAGGTTATCCACCAGGAGACTGAAATGTTCCCTGAAATAGGCTTCCGAAAAGATAGTCCCCGCCAGCTTGTCGGAATAATTCACCGGCACCAGGGGTGCCTGGTCAAAGGGAGCCTCCCCGGGAACACACCAGAGGATGTTCTTCTTGGTTTGATCAATGACCTTCCACTCGGGGAAAGGAACAAGGACCACCCTGAACTCCAACCCCTTAGCCTTATGTATCGTCAGGAGCCTGATGGCATCGGTCTCCTCATTGACACTCACCGCCAGGTCGCTGCCGGTCTCTTCCCACCAGGTGAGAAATTCGGGGATGCCCCCGGTCATGGTAATTCTCAGGGCGGAGACCTTATCGGCCAGGGTGCGTATAAAAGGAAGCTCTGTGCCAATTTGCATCAGTCCGAATACTGAGGCGATGCGGATGATCATCTCGTCGAGTCCGCTGACGGGCAGTTTGGCCTCCACCAGAGCGACCAGGGGAGCCAGAAGGGTGTCGAACTCTTCGCGGGCCTCCCTGAGGAAGATCCCCTTCCCGTTGAAGGATTTCCAGAGGTGAAGAAGCACCGCCCGGATGAGGAGGTCCTCGCGGTCCTGCAGGTGGCGGAACAAGGCAATGATGAACTGAACCCCCGGTGAAGACTTCAGCAGAAGCGAGTCGGCAGAGATCACCCTCAGGTCAAGATCCTGGTTTTCAGGCAGCGATGCTTCATTGAGAAAGTGAGTAACGATGCGGGCGCCGTGTTCCTTTTTGCGGACCAGGATGGCGATATCTCCGGCCTGGTATCCATGGGCATACAGCGTCCTGATCTGTCCGGTGAGGCGTTGCAGCGAACGCTCCATGAATTCTCCCTCCTCGCAGGGGATGGTCTCCAGGGCTACAAAGCCCCCGGGGTCGGTTGTACTGCCGGCAAACTGCTGTTCCGCGTCATCATAGATGGCCAGCATCCGGTGGATATAATCCTCCGGGGCACCAACGTCTCTGAGAGATCCGGCAAAGATTTGCGGCAGCCTCTTAAAAAAGAGGTTGTTGAAACGGATGACCTCCCTGCGGCTGCGGTAGTTGGTGACCAGGGCTTTGTTCTTAATGGGGAATCCCCTGAAGTCCTCCGCTACCTGCCGGTCGAGGATATCCCAGTTGCTGTTACGCCACCGGTAAATACTCTGTTTCACATCCCCGACCACCAGGTTCCGGAAGCCTCCGGCCATGGAGTTGGCCACCAGGGGTCTGAAATTCTCCCATTGCATTTCGGAGGTATCCTGGAATTCATCGAGCATGAAATGGTGGTATTGGCTGCCCATTTTCTCATAGAGAAATGGGGTATCGCTGCCGTCGATGACTCCCTTGAGGAGGAGGTTGGAGCTGGCGAGGGGGAGGATGCCCTTTTCGCGCGAGAGGCTGGCGATTTCGCTGTTGAGGTCAGCCAGAACGGCGGCGGTGTACCATTCGGCCAGGATGACCCGGGCAGTGAGGTAAGGCCTATTCTGATCCTCGTAGAAAGCGACCAGCCGGTTAAGACCCGGCTGCAGGCGGGCAGCCGCCAGTGCGGTAACCTCGGCATAGCGGGGGTTGCTCCGGGTGGCCCAGGCCTCCGCCTCTTCGGAGGCTTTGCGGCTGCGGGCCGGGATCTCCGGGGGCACTGCCCCTGCGGCCGTGCGCTCCAGGAAACCAGCCACACCCGTCGCTTTATAGGCGAAATCATCGACGGAAAGCCCCGCCTCCCGGTAGACCCCTACCAACTCGGCGGCCATCTTTTTCAGCGTGTTCTCGTAACGGGCCACAATAGCCTGCAACATGGCGAGGTACTCACGGTGCTGGTTCCCCTCTTCAAAAAAGGCCGTCAGCGGTCCAAGCAGGTTCTGCAGCCGTTCCCTGAAGAGCTCCTGCCCCAGATCTGTAAGGTCTTTCCCGATCTCGAAACTGCGGCTGTTGTTGATTTTATCCCTGATAAAACTCTCAAGCCAACGGAAGAGCTCTTTCCGGGCAGAAATACCGGCAATAAGCCGGTCGGCCGCCTCGGCTACAAGCAGCTTGCTGTCGGTTTCGATCTGGTAGGCCGGATTCACCCCCAGCTCTTTGTTAAAAGCCTTGAGCACCCGCTGGGTGAACTTGTCAATGGTGCTCACCGCAAACCGGTCATAGTCAAAAAGGAGCTGGCCGAGGGCTTTGGAAGCCCGCTCCCTGATCTCCCCCTCAGGATAACCCACCTCCTCCATGATCTTCTCCATGTAACCCGACGGTTGATCGTTGGCCATTCTGCCCAGATGCTCCAGGATGCGCTCTTTCATCTCCGCCGTAGCCTTATTGGTAAAGGTGACGGCCAGAACATGACGGAACGCCTGGGGATCGGCCAGGACCAGCTTGAGGTACTCAACGACCAGACGGAAAGTCTTCCCGGAGCCGGCAGAGGCTTTGTAAATGGTCAACATAGGGGTCAGTTTAGGGTTGACGGGGATGCCCCGATACCGAAACGTGGGTTTCTATTCTGAAATTCTTGGAGACCTTGTATTGCATGAACATGGAGGCTCCCCGGAAGTCATAGCGGTTATTGCCCTCCGGAAGCCCAGGGGCCACCCAGGGAGGGTTCACTCCATAACTATAGCCTCCGATCACCAGCCGGTTGCTGAGCTGATAGGAGGCCTGATTGATAAGAGTAGCCGTACCCCCCATGAGCAGGGGTATATGGCCCGGGAAAAGACGTGCTCCCCCGGTGGAGAAGGGATAAATGAAGCTTGCCTGCCCCTGGGTCTTCCACCGGGAATTGAGGTAAGCCGAAAAATCGGGCAGTTTCATCGCGGGCAGCCGCAGGCCGGCATCACTTTCCAAAGAAAAAGGGATTCCGGAGAGAGGTATTCCCGACAATTCGGGCCACCCGGGTGAGGCTGTGATTTCAGGAGGAAGCGCCAGCTCCGGGGAACCGGTCATTTCAGGGGAATCAGGCCTGGCCGGCGGAAGCGCCATCGCCGGGGTGTCCGGGGTGTCCTGCCTCTTCTGGCTGTCCTGAGTGCCTTGGGTGTCCTGGTTGTCCTGGTTGTCCTGGTTGGAGGCCGGCACTTTGGAGGATGTCACCCGGAGGAGCGAATCCTCCCTGACGGGTACCGGCCGGGCGCCGGGA
>ERZ1645192.4056-NODE-4056-length-11733-cov-6.876006_pt1 | contig 11733 bp, 10 predicted proteins | sample MGYA00575354_ERZ1645192 | MGnify/ENA primary metagenome ERZ1645192 (study PRJEB40844, sample SAMN11349763) | freshwater sediment metagenome | isolation source: river sediment | host: Sediment | place: India: Faizupur Khadar , New Delhi | collected 2017-02-21 ... | reverse complement strand
GCGACGCAGAGGTGCTGGCTGCGGTCGCCGCGGCCGCGTCCAAGCCGTAGCCCGGGCAAGGGTCAGGCCGCCCTTGCCCACACGGCCCGAGTGCTGGCCTGGGGTGAAAGGTCGAGGCGGCGCAACAGCTGCGCGTTCAAGGCGACGACCACGGTGGACGCCGACATCAAGATGGCCCCGACGCCCATCGGCAGCACGAACCCGATCGGCGCCAACACGCCGGCGGCCAGGGGAATCGCCAGCAGGTTGTAGCCAGCCGCCCACCACAGGTTCTGCTGCATCTTGCGGTAGCTCGCCGCCGACAGCTGGATCACCGACAGCACCGACCGCGGATCGGACGAGGCCAGGATCACCCCCGCCGAAGCGATCGCCACGTCGGTGCCGGCGCCGATCGCGATGCCGACGTCGGCCTGGGCGAGCGCCGGGGCGTCGTTGACGCCGTCACCGACCATCGCCACTTTGCGTCCCTCACTTTGAAGTTCGGCGACCTTGGCCGCTTTGTCTTCGGGGCGCACGCCGGCGAAGACCCGGTCGATGCCCAGTTCGGCGGCGACCGTGTCGGCCACCGACGGCGCGTCCCCGGTGATCATCACGACCTGGATGCCGACCGCCTGCAGCGCAGCCACCGTCTCGCGGGACTCCGGCCGGATCTCGTCGGCCACCTTGAGCGCACCAGCCACTTGTCGGTCCACCAGCACGTGCAGCACCGTGGCGCCCTCGGCGTCCCACTCGGCGAGGTGCGGCAGGGGCATCAGGCCGTGCTGGGCGAGCAGGTACGGCCCACCGACCTCGACGACGCTGCCGTCGACGGTGGCCTTCACCCCGACCGCGGGCGCGGACGAGAAGTCGGTCACCATCGGCACCGGCAGCTGCCGGGACTGGGCGGCGGCGAGGATGGCCTTCGCCAACGGATGCTCGGAGAACGACTCGGCGGCCGCGGCCAGCGCGAGCACATCGTCCTCACTTCGCCCGCCGCTGGTCTGCAGGCCGGTGACCGCCGGCTCGCCCCTGGTGAGGGTGCCCGTCTTGTCGAAAAGCACGGTGTCGACGGTGCGCATCGACTCCAGCGCCAGCCGGTCCTTGATCAGGACGCCGCCCTTGGCCGCCCGCTCGGTCGCGATCGAGACGACCAACGGAATCGCCAGGCCCAGCGCGTGCGGACAGGCGATGACCAGCACGGTGATGGCGCGGACGACGGCTTGGTCGGGGCTGCCGATCAGCGTCCAGACGGTCGCGGTGATCGCGGCGGCGCCGAGGGCGAGCCAGAACAGCCAGCCGGCGGCCCGGTCTGCCAGGCGTTGGGCCCGGGACGAGGACGCCTGCGCGTCCGCCACCAAACGCTGGATGCCGGCCAGGGTGGTCTCGTCGCCGATCGCGGTGACCTCGACGCGCAGGCCGGAGTCGGTCGCGACCGTACCGGCGACCACGTGGTCACCCTCTTCGCGGCGGACCGCACGGGATTCGCCGGTCACCATCGACTCGTCGATGCTGGCCGAACCGGCGGTGATCCGGCCGTCCGCCGGGATCGCCGCGCCGGGCCGGACGATGACCACGTCGCCGATCTGCAGGTCAGCGGGGGCAACCTTCACGATCTGCTCGCCTTCGACGCGTTCAGCCTCGTCAGGCAGCAGTGCGGCCAAGGAGTCGAGCGCCGAGGTGGTTTGGGCCAGCGAACGCATCTCGATCCAGTGCCCGAGCAACATGATCACGACCAGCAGCGCCAGCTCCCACCAGAAGTTCAGCACGTGCGAGAGCAGACCGAGGCTGGCGCCCAGGGACGCGCCGAACGCGACCGTGATCGCCAGCGCGATCAGCAGCATCATGCCGGGCTTGCGCTGCTTGAGCTCGTCACGGGCGCCGGCCAGAAATGGACGGCCACCCCAGAGGTAGATGACGCTGCCCAGCAGCGGCGACACCCAAGCCACCCAAGCTGCGTCCGGCAACCGGTAGCCGAGCAGGTCGGCGAACATGTCGTTGAACCCGACCACCGGGAGCGCGAGCACCAACATGACCCAGAAGAGTCGGCGGTACTGCGCAACGTGGCCGGAGTGGTCATGGCCCCCATGGGAGGCGTGGCCTTGGTGCCCGGTGTGGCCCTCATGGCCTTCGTGCCCGGTGTGGCCGCCATCGCCGACGTGCTGATGGACTTCCTCGCCAGGCTCCCCACGCTGGACATCGTGCTCGTGGTGTTCATGACCCATGACAAGAATGATACCCCTAGGGGGTATTCACACAAGACACTCGGACTGCCCAGCGTCGCACGATTCAGCCTCGATGGGCCATCGCGCACACAAACGGCGCCTCATCCGCGCAGATGAGGCGCCGTCGCGTCCGAACGTGTCAGCGGTCGACGCGGGCCGACCCGCCGCCGGCCAACTTCTTGACCTCCGCCATGGTGGCCATCGAGGTGTCGCCCGGGGTAGTCATCGCCAGCGCGCCGTGGGCTGCGCCGTAGTTGACCGCGGTCTCCAGATCGGCGCCGCTCATCAGGCCGTAGACCAGACCGGACGCGAACGAGTCTCCACCGCCGACCCGGTCGAAGATCATCAGATCATCGCGCTGGGCGGCCTTGACCACGCCGTCCTGCTTCGACCAGGCGATCGCCGACCAGTCGTTGATGGTCGCCGACTTCACCCCACGCATCGTGGTGCCGATCACCTTGAGGTTCGGGTACGCCTCGGCGACCCGCTCCACCATGGCCTTGAAGCTGTCGAGCGGCAGCACGGTGAGGTTCTCGTCGACGCCCTCGATCTCGAAACCGAGCGCGGCGGTGAAGTCCTCCTCGTTGCCGATCATCACGTCGATGTAGGGAGCCACGGCCCGGTTGACCTCTTGCGCCTTCGCCTGACCGCCGATCGACTTCCACAGGCTGGGCCGGTAGTTGAGGTCGTAACTGATCAACGTGCCGGACTGCTTGGCGGCCTTGCAGACGTCGATGACGGCCTGCGCCGTGGTCTCCGACAGCGCCGCATAGATACCACCGGTGTGCAGCCAGCGTGCGCCCTGGACGTTGAAGATCTCGTCAAGGTCCCAGTCGGACGCCTTGGCCTGGCTGATCGCAGTGTGGCCGCGGTCGGATGCCCCCACCGAGCCGCGGACGCCGTAGCCGCGCTCAACGAAGTTGAGACCGTTACGGGCGGTGCGTCCCACGCCGTCGTTGGCGACCCAGTTGATCAGCGAGGTGTCGACGCCACCTTGCATCATGAAGTCCTCGACGAGGTGACCCACCTCGTTGTCGACCAGCGCGGTGATCGCACCGGTTCGCATGCCGAAGACCTTGCGCAGGCCGCGGACGACGTTGTACTCGCCGCCGCCTTCCCAAGCGGCGAAGTGCCGGGTGGTGCGGATGCGACCTTCGCCCGGATCGAGCCGGAGCATGATCTCACCCAGGCTGAGCGCGTCCCAGTGGCAGTCTTCGGCCTTCTTGAGGCCCAGTTCGACGGCCATCAGTTGTGTCCTCCGGTCAGTTCGGCGACCAGTGACATGGCGTCGCGGGTGAGGGTCTCCACCTTGTCAAATTCGCCGTTGTCGACGGCTTTGGCCGGCACCATCCACGACCCGCCGATGGCCGGGACGCAGGGCAGGACGAGGAACTCGGCCAGGTTCGCAGCACTCACCCCGCCGGTGGGGATGAACGAGATGTCGCCGAAGGGTGCGGACAGGCTCTTGAGCGCGGCTGCACCCCCGTAGACGTTGGCGGGGAAGAACTTGACGGACTTGAGGCCCAACTCCTCGGCCTGCAGGATCTCGCTCGGGGTCACCGCACCCGGCAGCACCGGGACACCGGCCTCTTGGGCGCGCAGCACGATGTCGGCGCGCAGGCCCGGGCTCACGATGAAGGTCGCGCCGGCGTCCACGGCTTGGTCGACCTGGGCGACACTGCGCACGGTGCCGGCACCCACGGTGATGTCGCCGCGCTCTGCCAGGATCTTGATCGTGTCGGCCGCGGCGGCGGTGCGGAAGGTGACCTCGGCGACCGGCAGGCCGCCGGCGACCAGGGCAGCACCCAGTCCGGCCGCATTCGCGACGTCGTTGACGACCACTACAGGGACGATGCGATAACGGGTTACGTCGGCCAGTGTGACGCTCATCAGCACTCCTCGAGATTGATCAAGGTTTCACTCTACGAAACTCATGGATCGGGTGTTGAAACAATATTACCAGATTTCCGCCAAGCTTGCCGCGACGCCGGGCAATCGCCTAGGCTTGTCGGTAAGCGCTTTCCAAAGCGGTTCCACCAACCACCCCGGACGCGTCCGCCAGACCCCGCAGTGCGCCGCCGCGACAGCGTCCCGCTGACGCGAGATCGGTAGCCGCAACTACTTCGCCAGCCAAGGCACGCCAACCTGAGAGGCACCCGATGACCCGGATCAACCAGCCCGTCGCCATGATCACCGGCGGCAACCGCGGCATCGGCCGCGGCATCACCGAACGACTCCTGCGCGAGGGCTGGGCGGTGGCGATCATGGCCACACGTCCTGCAGACGAGGCCCTGCTCACCGAACTGGGCGCCCTCGGCCCGGTCCGCTACACCCAGGGCAGCGTCGCCGACCTCGCCGACGACAAGCGCTTCCTGACCCAGACCGTCGAGGCCTGGGGACGCGTCGATGCGCTGGTCAACAATGCCGGCGTCGCCCCGAGCGAGCGCCTCGACATCCTGGTCGCCACCCCCGAGAGCTACGACCGCGTCCTCGACATCAACCTGCGCGGGCCCTACTTCCTCACCCAGATGGTCGCGGCCGAGATGATCAAGTTGCGCGGCGACCACGACCCGGCCACCGACAGGGTCGTCGGCACCATCGTCAACGTCACCTCAATCTCGTCCGACATCGTGTCCACCAACCGCGGTGAATACTGCATCTCGAAGGCCGGGGGCACCATGGCCAACAAGTTGTGGGCCGCACGGCTGGCACCCGAGGGCATCGTGGTCTACGAGGTGCGCCCGGGCATGATCCTGACCGACATGACCGCCGCCAACGCCGAGAAATACACCGCGGCGATCGCCGAGGGCCTCACCCCGGTGCCGCGTTGGGGTCAGCCCGCCGACGTCGGTGGCGCGGTCTTCGCACTGGTCAGCGGCAATATGCCGTACTCGACGGGCGATATCATCCACGTCGACGGTGGCATGCACCTACCCAGGCTCTGAGGGTCAACAGTGAACACCTCAGACACCCTGATCGAGGACCACCAGGTTCCCACCATCGTCACCACCACCGTCGTGGTCGGCACCGGTTCGGCCGGCTATTGCGCCGCCGACCGGCTGGTGGCGGCCGGGCACACCGACCTGGTCGTGATCGCCGACAAGATCCGGGCGGGCGCGTCCCGCAATGCTGGCTCCGACAAGCAGACCTACTACAAGCTGAGCCTCGGCGGCGACGCCCCCGACTCGGTCGCCGACCTGGCCGCCACGCTGTTCGCCGGCGGCGCGATGGACGGCGACAACGCGCTCGCCGAGGCCGCCAATTCGGCCCGCGCCTTTGCGCACCTGGTCGAGGTAGGCGTGCCGTTCCCCACCGATCGCTACGGCCAGTTCATCGGCTACAAGACCGACCACGACCCGCGCGAGCGAGCCACCTCGATCGGGCCCTACACGTCCAAATCGATGACCGAACGCCTGGAGGACCGCGTCCGAGCGGCCGGGGTGCCGATCATGGAGGGCTGCCGGGTCATCGACCTGGTGGTCGACCGCTCGTCCGGCGAGCCCAGAGTCGTCGGCCTGCTGGTGATGAACAAGACCACGCAGGCCGCCGAGCAGGCCGCGACCAAGCCCGGCGCCCGCTTCCTGCTGATCCGGGCGTCCAACGTGGTCTACGCGACCGGCGGCCCGGCGGGCATCTACGCGGATTCGGTCTACCCGCACGGCCAGTGGGGTGCGACCGGCGCCGCGCTGCGCGCCGGGGCTCCCGGCAAGAACCTGACCGAGTGGCAGTTCGGACTGGCGTCGGTCGCCCCCCGCTGGAACGTCTCGGGCAGCTACCTGCAGGTGGTGCCGCGGTTCATCAGCACCGACGCCGACGGTGGCGGCGAGCGCGAGTTCCTGACCGAGGCGATCGGCGACCTCGCCGTGCAGTCGTCGTTGGTCTTCTTGAAGGGCTACCAGTGGCCGTTCGACGCCCGCAAGGCGGCCGACGGGTCGTCCCTGATCGACCTGCTGGTCTACCGCGAGACGGTGCTGCGCGGACGCCGGGTCTGGCTCGACTTCCGCACCAACCCGGGCGGCGGCGACTTCGACATCAGCAGACTCAGCGCCGAAGCCCAGGACTACCTGCGGCGCACCGGGGTGACCGATGTGCCCGCGGACGCGCCGCCTGTCGAGCGGCTGAAGCGGCTCAACCAGGCCGCCTACGATTTCTACCTGGAGCGCGGCCCACGGGTCGACCTGGCAGCTGAACTGCTCGAGATCGCGGTCTGCGCGCAGCACAACAACGGCGGCCTCGAGGTGGACGCCTGGTGGCGCTCCCCCTTGTCAGGGCTGTATCCGGTGGGTGAGGCCGCAGGTGCGCACGGCGTCTACCGGCCGGGCGGCGCCGCGCTGAACTCCGGGCAGGTCGGGGCGACCCGGGCGGCCGAGTGGATCGCCCGGCGTGGCCCGCAGAGCCCGCCCGACGAGCAGGTCTTTGCGGCCGCCGCCGAGGCGGTGGTGTTGCCCGCGCTCAAACTGGTGGCGGACGCCCACCGCCGCTTCACCGCCGGTGCCGACGACAACACCGGCCAGGCCCTTTTCGAGGTGGGTGCACTGATGAGCGCCCAAGCCGGCCTGGTTCGCTCGGCCGCCTCGGTGGCCGACGCCCTTCAGCAGGCCGCGGCGCGGCTGGAAGGCTACGACGAGGCGCTGGCGATCGACGCCGGCAGCCGACGCTCGATCGACCGGCTCTTCCTGGTGCGCGACCTCGTCACCACCCAGTACGTCTACCTGACGGCGATGGCCGACTACCTCACCCACGGTGGCCACAGCCGCGGCTCGGTGCTCTACACCGATCCGGCCGGCGTCTTGCCGCTCTGGCAGGACGCCGACGCCAACCCGGTCGATGCCGGGCTCGACGAGCGTTTCCGGTTCGTCCCCGACGACGGGGCGCTCGACGGTGTGGCCCAGATCGTCACGCTGCGACCCGGCCCCGGGGCCAAGCCGCCGGACCCGCACCACGCGGGCAGTGATCCCGTCCCACAGCCGGCCCCGGCCGAGGAATTGCCCGCCGTCGAGTGCCGCTGGCGCCCGGTGCGTCCGCTGCCCAACCCAGACGAGCCGTTCGAGGTGGTCTGGCGGGGCTACCTGGCCGACCGCAACGTGCACTGAGCAAGAACTGGGTGCACACAAACCCCCAGACGATACTTTTCTGCACCCATTGTTGAGGAGGAGGCCGAAATGGCAGCCCAAAACCGCTTGTCCATCAACCAATGGTCGATGCGGACGACCCCCTGCGAGCAGTTCATCTGCGCAGTCGCCGCCGCCGGCATCGAATCGGTCGGCCTGTGGCGGCAGAACGTCGCCGAGATCGGCGTCCGCCGGGCCGCCGGGTTGGTCCGCGAGTCCGGACTGCGCGTCAGTTCCCTTTGCCGGGGCGGCTTCCTGACGGCCGCCACCCCCACCGGACGCCAGGCGGCGCTGGACGACAATCGCCGCGCCATCGACGAGGCCCACCAGCTCGGCGCCGGCGTGCTGGTCATGGTCGTGGGCGGGCTTGATCCAGGCCAGTCGATCAGCCGCGTCCGGGATGCGATCCCGCAGACCATCGCCGAGCTCGCGCCCTACGCGCAGGACGCCGGGGTGCGCTTGGCACTGGAACCCATGCATCCGATGTTCGCAGCCGACCGGGCGGTCATCTCCACGCTGGAAAACGCCCTGCGGCTGGCGGAGGCGTCCGGTCACTCTTCGGTGGGCGTGGTCGTCGACAGCTACCACATCTGGTGGGATCCGCAGGTGCTCGACGCCATCGCGGCGATCGGGGCGGCCGACCGGCTGCTCAGCTATCAGGTCTCGGACTGGAACCTGCCCTTGGCGCCGGATCCGCTGCTCTCACGCGGGGTGATGGGCGACGGCTACATCGACTTCACCGAGCTGACCACGGCAGTCGCGGCAACCGGCTACTGCGGTGACGTCGAGGCCGAGATCTTCAATGCCGATCTGTGGGCGATGCCGATCGCCGAATCGCTGGCCTTGGTGCGGTCCCGCTACGAGTCCTTGGTGGCACCGCACCTGTGACTTCGAACTCGGCGCCCAAGCCCCACCGAGCGGACGTCCGCCGGGCGGTGGCCGGGCGCCTGCTGTGGAAGGTGGCAGACTGACCCCATGACTACCCTCGACGCTCAGGGCCCGGCACCGGTTGAGGCCATCGACCGCGCGCTGGCACTGTTGGGCGCGTTGTCCCAGGCCGGACCGGAGGGCACCTCGCTGGTCGCGCTGTGCCGCGACCTGGGCATGAACAAGTCCACCGCCTACCGCGCGCTGGCCACCATGCGCACCCGCGGCTTCGTCTCGCAGGACGCCGACGGCAGCTACCGGCTGGGGCCGGCCGCGGTCGGCTTGGGTGCGTCCTACTTCGGGCCGTCCTCGCTGGCCCAACTGTTGCATCCGGCGCTGCTGGTGCTGGCGCGTGACCTGGACGAGCTGGTGCACCTGGGCGTCCTCAACGGTGACCGCGTCATCTATGTCGACAAGGTCGAGCCTGAGAAGGCCATCCGGGTCTGGTCACAGGTTGGACGCAACGTGCCCGCCGCGACCACCTCGCTCGGACGGGCGATCTTGGCGTACCGGGGCGTCCCGAACGACCAGCTGGACGCCTTCGTCGGCCCCGGGGACGACCCGGCCCTGCTGCGACGGGCCGTCGCGGACGCCCGGCGGCGCGGTTACGCGACCGAGCTTGAAGAGAACGAACCCGGCATCGCGTGCCTGGGTGTCCCGATCCTCGCCGACGGGGTCGCAGTGGCCGCGCTCAGCGTGACCATGCTGGCCAACAACCTCGACGCCCAGCGGATGGCCAAAGTCGCCGCACGCGTGGCAGTGCTCGTGCCGCCTCGACTGCCGGACGAGCTGCACCTGCCGGAGGAATTGGTCGCGGTCGCTCCGAACAGGGGTTAGCCGACGGGGGCCGCAGGCGTCCTGGCCCGGCGGCCCCGGTCACCGAGCCGGTCGCGACCGCGGTCGCGGTCAGCCCACCATGAAGATCACGATCGTGATCTTCGCGATGATCCCGACTGCGAACAGTGCCGCATAGCCCGACTCGACCCGCTCATCGTTGGTCCGGGTAGTGGCGAACGCCAGGATCGCGGGCTGGCCGATCAGCCCAGCGAAGGCGCCCATCACGCGTTGTGCCGATAGTCCGAGCAGCCGCCCGCCCAGCAGGAACGCGCCTGCCGTGGCCAACACGACCACCGCGGCCAGCAAGCCGAGCTTCAAACCGGTCAGGGTCAACATGGATTCGGCGAACGCGGGCCCGTTGGCCAGGCCGACCGCCGCCAGGAAGATCAGCAGCCCAAGTTGGCGGATCGTCAGGTTGGCGGCCTGCGGCAGGTCCCACTGCAGCGGGCCGGTGCGATGCACCGCGCCCAGCACCATGCCGGCCACCAAGGGGCCGGCCGCCGTCCCCAGCGAGAAGCTGCCGCCGCCGGGCAACGGCACGCTCACCAGCCCGAGCAGCAGCCCGGCCGCCAGGCCCAGCGCGAAGGACAGCGCGTCGATCTCGCTGATCTTGCGCTCGGAGTCGCCGAAGAAGGCGGCCGCCTCGTCCATGCGTTCGCGCGGCATGACGGCGAGCACCCGGTCGCCCGGCTGCAGGACGAGGCTGTCGGCGGCGACCATGTCGAGGTCGCCACGCTTGATCCGGGTGATCGTCCCGCCGAACTGCTCCGCGAAGTTGAGTTCCGGAACCGTCTTGCCCACCAGTTGCGGGCTCGAGATCAGGAAGCGACGGAAATCGACATCGGCACGGTCATGGGTCAGGGCCGTCCGGGCGGGGCGGCCGAGCGCCTCGGCCGCTTTCTGGACCGCGCCCTCGGGGCCCACCACCAAGACCGTGTCGCCCTTGGCCAGCTGCTCGCCGGGCTGCACCACTCGCGTCCGCGCGTCGCGCCGGTGGTAGCTCAGTTTGATCTGTTGATCGGTCCAGCCCGGCAGTTCGTCGAGGGCCATCGGGTGCTCGACCACCACGCTCAGGCTGCCGATGCCGGCGCCGGCCAAGGACGCCGTGTCGCGCTTGCCGGGCCACTCGCGTCCGATGCCCAGCGCGACCACGATGATCGCCAGCACCACCCCGACCGGGTAGGCGAGCGCGTAGCCGACGGCCACCAAGGGGTCACCGTCCGCTGCCCGGGACGCCGCGGCCAGTGCCGGTGTGGAGGTGAGCGCACCCGCGTAGGCTCCGGCGACGCCGGCGGCGCTCACGCCGGACAACTTGCCGACCACCGTGCCCACGAGCGCAACCAAGATCAGGACCACGATGCCCAGCCCCATCAGCGGCCACTGCGTCCGCAGGTCTCGCAGGAACGTCGATCCGGCGGCCAGCCCGACGGTGAAGACGAACAGCGCCAGCCCGAGCCCCTGCAGCATCCCCAGTGACTGGCCGATCCGGGGATCAAGGACGCCGACGGCCAGCCCGACAAACAGCGCACCCGCGGCCCCGAACCGGAGCGGCCCGAACGGGATTTGTCCGACGGCAGCACCCGCGGCGATGACCAGCATCACAGCGAGCAGAGGATTCTCGACCAAGATTTCAACCACGTGACCAGCCCTTCCATTCGGCGCCAGGAAATCGACCAGTGCGTCGCGCGCGCCGATTGGAGTTGTTCAGGCACGCGTGGCAAGATTAATACACGGTCGATTCCAGTGGTCCCCCCGGCCACTGATGCACGACTGCAGGTCGGGGCTCGCGTCTCAGGGGGTGGGTGCGCGAGCTCCGACTTCTTTTTGCCTCCTGACGCGTAGGGCGCGTGGCCGATCACCCAGGACCACGCACCATGTCTCGCGCCGTGGGTTCGAGGTCTGGGAGCCCCAGGAATGCCGCCGGTCATCACATTGTTACGGGCAGCACCGACGACGGTGACCGCGCCGACCGACGAGCCCCAGGAATACCGCCGGTCATCACCTTGTTACACAGGCGTTCGAAAACGTTGAATACAGGAGAGCGCAGATGGCAACCGTCGCAGTCACCAAAGAGAACCTGGACGAGACGCTTAGTGAGAACGAGATCGTCTTCCTCGATTTCTGGGCTGATTGGTGCCGTCCGTGCCACCAGTTCGCACCGGTCTTCGAGCAGGCCAGTGACAAGCACACCGACATCACGTTCGGCAAGATCGACACCGAGGACCAGCAGGAGCTGGCCGGTGCTGCCGGCATCACCTCCATCCCGACCCTGATGATCTTCCGCGGGGGCATTCCGGTCTTCTCCCAGGCCGGCGCATTGCCGGCGGCTGCGTTGGAGAGCCTCATTGAGCAGGTACGTGCGCTTGATATGGACGAGGTCCGGCAGAAGGTGGCCGAAATGAATGGGGCCGACGCCGAAGCGCACGCCAACCGGGGCTAAGATCGCATCTGGGCACCGCATGCAATCCAGGGGTGGCCTTGGCCCGCTCAGCCGACCCGGTAGGGTCAGTGCATCATTGAGCAGGCTGTCATCAGCGGGAAGGAGGCGCCCATGGGTTGGCTGCACGGCGTCGAGCGCAAGCTTGAGAACGTGGTCAACAACGTCTTTGCGCGTGCCTTCCGCAGCGAGGTAGAGCCCATCGAGATAGCCACCCGGC
>ERZ1645192.4055-NODE-4055-length-11737-cov-7.958997_pt1 | contig 11737 bp, 6 predicted proteins | sample MGYA00575354_ERZ1645192 | MGnify/ENA primary metagenome ERZ1645192 (study PRJEB40844, sample SAMN11349763) | freshwater sediment metagenome | isolation source: river sediment | host: Sediment | place: India: Faizupur Khadar , New Delhi | collected 2017-02-21 ... | reverse complement strand
AAGTATCTGTACCGATACAAACATAAACAAAATTAGCATCTCCAGAATATTGTCCAGTAGTACCTGTAGCCGTTGCTCCAGTAGGTGCTGTTGCTGTCCAATTACTTGGACCAGTTTCACCTGTAGGACCAGTAGGACCAGTTGCACCTGTAGGACCAGTAGGACCAGCAATTCCAGTATTATCAATAAATGTAGTTGTCATAATTAGCTCCTAAGATTATGGAAGACCGTGTTTACCTTGTAGTCTAACCTGCAAAGTACCATCACCAGAGGAGGCTGTATAGACAACTCTTATCCATGAATAACCAGCGCCAGTTACATTAAACATTCCACTAACTGGACTTCCTGAAGTAATAGTTATTGCCGCCGGTGCAGTAATATCTACCCAATTAGTTACATAATTATTTAAAATAGATTCACCAGAGCGTTGCATAATAGAGGCATTAGAATTATCCCATTCGCAAGAAGCTTGTAGTTTAATAGTACCTGAAGCATCAGGAGTATCTGAAGAAATCCAATAATGAACAGCGAATGTAGGAAAAGAATTTACACGAATAGGTTCACTAGTGATATTAGAGAACATATAGCCGTCATTTATAACGGCACAATTAAATTTTGACATTAAAACCTCCTAACAAAATCACACCAACGTGAGGTTGTTTATAATATGATGTTAACTTATTACTATATTGATTATTTTACTTATTTTTATTTCCGGTTGTAGTTAATCTTCCAATATCTGATTGAGTTGAACCAGGAAGATTTTTTAGTTTATATTGTTTACCTGTCTGTCCACCTGCGCTCGTAGCTGGCTTATTTATAGGTTCATACATTGCTTGATAATTTATAACATTCTTTTGAGATTCAGATAGAGGAGCGCGCATGAACAGAGCGACAGTTGATCTGTATGAATTATTAAGTTTAGCATCAGGAGTCATACCTTTTTCAGTAATTTTTGTCATCATTCTAGCATAAGTTTTTGGATATGCAGCCTGAATTGCTGTTACCATTTCTGGAGTTAATGTATTTGTTCTAATTGCATCCTGAACAGATTTAGGATCAATAATTACTTTGATTATATTTGCCCATTTCTTTTGTTCTTTAGAAGAAACAGATGTTTTTTCTACACCACCTGAAAACAATTTAGGATCAGATTCTTTTGGCATTGTTCTATTAATTAAATCAAATTGAGCTAATAATTTAGCTTGATAAGCAGCAGAAACACCAGGAGCACCATCAGCCAAATGATCTGCAAATGGTTTAATTATTTCTTGAGCTTTAGATGGATTCTGACTTATAAATGTTACTAAATCTCTTGCATTTCTAAATGCTTTAGCTTGATCTTTTTCTTTTTCTCCAGTTAATAAATTAAATATATCTTGAGGTTTAATATAAACAGCTTTTGAAGCTCTTGATGTTTTTGATGTTATTGATAATAAAGCTTTAGCAAAATCATTATCAAATTTCTCACCAAATAATTTATTTGAAAGTAATGAAGTAACTAAACCAGGACGATCAGTATTAGCTACAAGATTAGCAGCAAAACGTTTTTCATGTTCTTTTAAGAATGTAGATAATTTATTCATTCCATAAGAAGCTGCTAAACCACCAATTGCTGCCGCTGGATGACCTAACGCTAATCCAGCTCCTCCAAATCCTGCAGTTAATGATGATAATATATTATGTCCTTTTAATTCAGCAGCCTGCTCATTTAATGCCGATTTATCTGTTACTTTTTTAATACCAGATAATAAATTAAATTCTTTATTTAATCTTTGTAATTCTTCAACAGGCGGAACTTTATCAAAAACATCTAATAATTGTTGATATTCTGGATTTGATTTAACTAATATTTCCATGCTTTTCTTAGAACTATTTAATGCGCTTATATTTTCAACAATAGCATCATCTAATTTAACTCTAAAAGATTCTAATAATTTATTTATAGGAGTAGGATTAAAAGCAACAGTTTTGCTTTCATTATATATTTTAGTTTGAAGATTCTTTTTAAGATTCCATAAATAATTAGTACTTAATGACCTTCCAAGATCATCATTTTTACTAATAATATCTTCTTTTAGATTATTGATAATTTCAATTAATTTATCAGATTCAGATTTCATAAAAGGATCAGTTTTAATATGAGACATAGCTTTTTCTAAATCATCTATTAAATCATTACCATCTATAGCTGTTGATGATTTATTTTCTGCAGCTTCAACATCCTTAAAAAATCTTCCTATATTACTTCCTATTTGTTCTCTTTCCATATTAATTCTATTTAAATAATCAATATATTTTTCATTAGGACCAATTACAAGGTTTTTATTTCTAAGAAAAGTATCAACAGATTCTAGACCTTTATCTTTATCCAGATATTTTAATTCTTGAAGAGTTTTGATGGCATCTTTTTCATTACCATTAATTAAAGCTTTTGCCGCAGCATTTTCTAATTTATCTCCAGCAATAGTTTTCATAGAATAATCAATAGCTTTAGCAGACAATTTGGTTAATTCTTTAACACCTTGAGTAATGCCACCTAAACCAGCACCTAAGCCAGCACCCATTAGTAAATGTTCAGCAGCTTCTTCAGGATCACCAAGAATAGCTTCAGTAATTGCATGAGGAGCACTTATAACTGCACCTTCTGTAGCTCCACCAAGAACTGTTCCTGCCATTCTTCTAGTTAATCCAGGAGCTTTAGCTAAAGCCCCGGCAGTTTCTAATACATTTTTACCTGTTCTTGCACCAGTTATTAAACCTTCAACTCCTCTACCGGCTGATGCTGCACCTTTAAATAATGGTCCTCCATAATATAATGACGCTCCAATACCTGCAACAGATCCTACTGCCGAAGCAATTTGATGTTCTTCTTTTAATGCTTCCCATTCTGCAACATCATCAGGAGCCATTTTTTCATATACTAATTCAGGTATTCCAAAAGCTATTTCAGATGCTAATTTAGCTCCTCCAACTTTAAATGAACCTGCTAATCCTGAATTTTCTTGAAGATAATTATTTAATTTAGCTTGCTTTGGAGTTTCAAGTCCCCAACCTTGTTCTAAGTATTTAGGTAGATCTGCTCCAGCCACAGTTCCAGTTTTAGATGATGCATCTCCAGATCTATGATATTGTGCTTTCTCACTAACAGGTGTTGGTGGAGCAATTATATTAAATTCTTGACCTTTACGAGTAGTAACAGTTCCAGATAATAAATCTGCTCTGGCTTTCTCATATTCATTATCATGATAAATAATAGGATTTCCAGATTTTGGATCATATAATGTAACAGGCATTAAAAACTCTTTTATTTAGAAGGTTTACGAGCAGGAGGAGGAGGTAATTGAGCAGATGTAGTTTCCTGAGGTCTATTAGTAATTATTACTGTAGGAACCATCATCTTCTTACCTCTATTATTTGGATCAGTAACTAATCGTACAGTCTGAGCAGCAGGACTCCCTTTATTAGCTCTTGTCTGTTCAGCAATTAATAGCTGCTCTTTTAATATCTTCATTGAGTCTTCAGCTCCAGCTAAGCCAGGAATTCTAGCTGTATTAGATACTGCATTTTCTATGGTTCCTGCCAAACGCTCTTGTTCCTTATCTGATGAAGCCGTTCCAGATACAGCATGTCCATAATTTTGTTGTAACATAGTCCTTGCCTGATTCATCATTGCTCTATTTCGTGGATCTATTTTTTCTGCAGCAGATAAACCATTCCAAGCTTCAAGTTGTGAAATAGCTGCTTTAGATTTTACAGCAGCTTCTTCGGCTTTTCTATACTCTTCTGCTTCTTTTGCGGATCCAAATGCCAAACCTCGTTTAATACCATCTTTTCCAACCTCTCCAATTGGAACGAATTGATCTGTCGGTACTTGTGGTATGCCTTCTATACCACTTGTAGATGATTGTGCCATTGCTTGTGCTGCCGCTATCTTTGCTGCCATATCATATTGCTGCATTTGGAATTGATATTCTAATTGATTTCTCTGTTGACTTAATGCTGTTAATGCTGCTTTTGCATTTTGTGCAACTATTTGAGATTTAGATGATGCTGCTAATGCTTGTAATTTACGAGATGCTTCATCAACTTGTAATGTTCTTAACGCTAATGCTGCACTATCTTCATCATGATATAAACTCATTAACTGACCAAATGCAGATGATTGTGCTACAACAGAATCTCTTTTAGCTTGATATGTCGCTCTTTGTGAAGCTATATCTCTATCTATATTTTGATTTAATGCCTGAACACCAGGATTAACTCCATTTCTTGTTCCAAACGCTCCTAATATCATACCTATGATTGCCATATTCTTTTGAGCAGATGTTCTTGAACTCCAAAATCTTTCAGGATCTTCTTTATAATTTGCTAAATCATTACTTTTTTGATTTAATTCATTCCATTTAGATTGTGCAAATTGAACTCTTCTTTCATGATCTTCTTGAATTTGAGCATTTCTATCAGCTAATAATTGATTATTAACAGTAATTTGTAAAGCTTCTTTTTGAGCTTGATCTTGTTCAATTCTAGCACGTTCCTGAATATTAGCTTCTTGCTCAGAAAGATTCTTCATAGTTGCTGCTTCAAATTTTCTATTAGCATCAACTGGACTTATACCAATACTACCTCCACCTACAGAAGATCCTCCACTAGTAGGAGAAGGAGAAGGTTTAGTCTGAGCAGATTGATTTGAAGAAGTAGCAGAAGCAGGAGGATTTAAATTACGAGGATCTTCAGGCATTGGAGGATTAACTGGAATTCCAGCTAATTGTCTATCGCTTGCACTTTGAAGTCTAATAACATCTGTCCTAGCTAGAGGAGGATTAACTGGAGGAGTTCCTGTTGTTTGAGGTGATGGAGAATAAGGAACACCAGAATATGTTTCATTAGGATCCATCATAGGAATAGATTCTTTTTTAGGAGTATTAGCAAGAATTGTAGCTAATTCTTTTTTCTTTTCAGAAGAAAGACCAGAACTTACAACTCTTGACATATAATCAGCTTGCTGTTGAGATATTTTTTTATCTTTAAGAGCTTTTTGAATTAAGTCTAAGGTATTATCAGCCATTTTAATTATTTCCTTCCACCTTCAAGCTTCTTAAGTCTTTCATTAAACTGTGCTTGAACGGCAAGCATTGCACCTAATCCACGTCCAAAATCTACCATCTTACCATTTGGTGTATCATATACCATTGATCTACCAATTTCACTCTTTTCAAGTTCTTGTGCCATCGGTGAATAATGTGTCTTATCATCTGCTCCAGGTAAATTTGGATGCTTATAATCAAATTCATGTGGATGTACATTATCAATAAATTCTTTTATTTCAGGTTTACCAGATTTAATTTTAGTTTTACATCTTTCATCAGAGAATACACTACCTAATAAATCACCAAAGAAATTACCTAATATACCACCAGAACTATCTCTTGCACCAGGTTTAATATATTCATTTTCATGAGGTTGTGCTCCAGGTTCAAGATAAAGAGCACCTGTTGAGCTTTTCTTTATAGGAACACTACTACTTTGAAGTCCACTTGATGTAGGATCTGTTTCTACATGCTTTAAATAATCATTATCTTCTACATATCCAGGATTTTGTTTTTTTCCTATTTTTTCATTTTCATCAGACATAGTAATAGGAACTCCAGAACCACCAAAATACTTCTGTCCTAATGCCGCACCTACATCTGATAAATTCTGATAATTATTTGGATATTGTGTTTGATCTTGAGGATAACCATAAGAGATATCATTTCTAATTTTCATAGCTTTGGCAAAGTTTTCCCAACTCCAAGGAGATTTCTCTTCTTCAGGCTTATCTAATGCATTAGATGATAACCATTGATCTACAGATTGAGTTTTCATAGATTTAATATTTTCCTTTTCTCTTTTATCAGATAAACCACCTAACATAGATGCTATGCCTCCCAAAATGCCTGATTTAGACTGTTGTGCTTGTCCATATGCTTGTGCATTTGTATTACTTAAATTTGAATACTGTTGCGCCATCATCTGCTCATATGCCATTTGATTCTGCTGTTGCTGTAAATCACCTTGCATTTGCATACCCATAATACCAATACCAGCCTGATTATTCATTTGATTTGTTGATAATTGAGCCTGTTGATTTGCTAAAGCAGTTTGTTGATTAAATCCAGCTTGTTGCATACCATATTGATTTGCAGCCTGTTGATTCCAACCAGTTGCTTGCATTTGTGCTTGTTGATTTGCAAGGTTTTGTTGTTGCTGATTAGCAAGATTCTGTTGATACATTTGTTGCTGATTTGCTGCATTAAACATACCAGCCTGTTGCTGATTAGCAGCATTAAACATTCCCATTTGCTGTTGATTTGCAGCATTCTGCATAGCAATTTGATTCTGATATTGTTGATTTGCTAATTGCTGTTGACTTGTTAATCCGGCTTGAGTTAAAGCTCCAGTATTTTGAGCTTGTTGATTAGCTAAATTCATTTGTTGCTGCATTGCAGCCTGTTGCATTATAGCTTGGTTTGCATAACCTTGATTTGCTAATGCCATTTGTTGTTGATTTGCAGCGTTAAACTGTTGATTCTGCTGTCCTAATTGAGCCTGATTTTGAGCTAATCCAATATCTTGTGCTCTAGCATTAGCAGATAAATCAGCTAATTGTTGACGAGCGGCAAGAGTTTCTCCAACTCTCATTTGAGCAGCAGCTTGTTGAGTCTGCATATTTGCAGCGGCAGCATTATTTGCTAAATTACGTTGAGAAGCACCAGCATTACCGAAACCACGTTGTGATTGAGCCGCAGCCATTTGGTTTTGTAAATTAGCTCCTAAACCTTGTTGAAGTTGCATATTGGCAATGGATGGACCTTTACCTTGAGCAGCTTGCATTTGCATATTAGCTAATTGACCTTGTTGATTTCTAAATTGAGCTTGTTGAGATTGATCAATATTAGTACCTTGAGATAATGATGCTTGAGCATTTTGCATTTTGCCAATATTAGCAGCTTGAGCGTTAGCATTAATACCAGTTTGACCACCCCAACCTAATTGAGTAGCGGCTTGATTAGTATTAGCTCCTTGAACTTTAGCAGCTTGAGCCTGAGCAGCTTGAGTTTGAGCATATTGATTAGATTGTGCAGCAGCTCTATCAAAAGCAGAACCTACATTAGATCCTTGTGCTGTTTGAGCTGAACCTTGAGCAGCAGCAATACTTGGATCACTCATAGAAGCTGCTTGAGCTGTTGGTGCCTCTCTATTAGCCATAACATCATATGCTTCTTGCATCTGTTTACGATCAGCATCATAATTAGGATTACTATAAAAAGCGTCCTTATTTCCTTGATAGACACCTCCCATATACTGACCAGTACCAAGAAAACCAGATTGACTTTCATTACCAAAAATAGGACCAATTCCTACACCACTAGATATCTGATCTACAATTCCACCCATTTTAAACTCCTAATGTAACACATCTAAATGGCTGCTCAATTAATCGCCATCCTAATTTATTTGCATTTTCCATAATAGATTGTTCTCTAGTATATCCTATTATGAATTTATTATCATTTTCTTTTGCCCCACATATACATGCCATAGTAATAGCTTGTAATGCAGCAAATCTTTCACTTGATTCTATTTCTGGATTTGTAATAATATCATCTAATATTATTCTTTTACTATTTGTAAAATAAACAAAAGCAAAAGCTACAATATTATTATCATTAGAAATAGCGACAAGACCACAATCAGAATACCAATCTTTAGGCATAACAGACAAGTTATGTATTTTATAAAGATTGTTCATAAATTCCCAATCAGATTCTTCAAATTTACGGATATGCATTATGCTGCACCTTTATGATTATTAGCATTAATTTTAGCATGAGTAGATTTACTTCCAACTGTTACATTCATACCTGTAAATGCTATACCTTCATTTCCGCTATCTGTCTCTTCTATCGTTAATTTAATTGATTGTACCTTTTGTTTATTTGGAAATAATCTGACTTGCTCTAAATTAAATATTCCACCAAATACTCCATTATCACCAAATACAAAATTCTCACCATAAATATTATTATATAATACATTACTATCAAATGTGCAATAACCATCTACATATTCATCACCATTATAACGAATAGAGAAAGATAAAGTATTAACACCTTTATAATGTCCTAATATAAGAATATCTTTAATTCTAGAATATCCTTGAACACCTGAGAAATTCATCCAACCAGTTGTTACTTTTAATGGTATCGGTTTATTACCATCTAAATATGAATTAATATTCTCTACATATGTCTCTCCTCTTGGTGTTATAAAATAAAATAAATTATTCCAAATACCAGCAGAAGCGGCTAAATGGTTAGAGAAGGTGGACCATTGATTAAAGAAGTAATCATAAACCAGAGCATTACCATCAGAAGATAATATTCTTATTTGATGTGATGTTGGTACATCTACTGTAGATACAATATCTTGATTATTATATTCTTCAACAGGAGCGCCTATATAATCAACTCCAAATCCTCTATTTAATTGATAAATACCTTTTCTAGATTTAAAAATAACTCCTTGAGAAGTTTCAGAAATAGAAGCAGCATTATCACAACCAACAGGAGATGATATCGATTGTGGATCTAAATAATCACTATTTAATCCTGTATTATCTGGTCCCTCTCCTGTTAATACATATATTGAATTTCTTTTGAATATAATTAAATTATTGTCCATAGAACCTAAACCAGTAATTGGACCGTCATTATTATCTAATTTAATATAAAGGTTATCATTAAAAGAGACAGGTTCACCAGGAACAATAGTTTTAGAGAACCAAACGACATTAGGATCATCAGAACCAGATAAAAAGATTCTATTTTTAAATGAAGTAATTAGAGCACAAGAAGGAGCTGCGATATTTTCTAATGTACCACCAGTAGTATATATTACATCATTACTCTGTGCCCATCTAGTTCCATCATCTATTATTGCTACTGTCGCTACACTTGTATCATTATAATTTGGTGTAACTATTGAAGTAAATCTATAAAATATAGGACTTCCTGTAGTAATTTCAGCAGTTCTATAGCCAACTATTCTTACACCAGTTTTATTTGTAAGTGTTAATGTTGGAACATTAATAACTATTAAACCATTAGCAGGACTTGTTACTTGTACCGCAATTGATGGCGCTGAACGATGAATTTGTCCAAAATTATCTGTCCATTCATAAGTAAAACAATATTGATAATTACCTGCAGCTATAAATCCACCAGTAGAAATAGAAAAATTAGTAGAAGATAATTCAGGATATAATAGAAAACCATGTTCATATACTTTACATCCATCAAACATATGAAGAACTCCACCTGTTAGATGAAGATTATTTCCTAATGTTGATGATTGTGTTGGTTGCCATGAAATATTCGTTACTGTATCCTCTTTTATAAACGATATCTTAGATACTACTACTCCTATTTCTGTAAATAATTTACCTAAAATAGAACGTAATTCACCTTGTTTTAATTCAGGAAAAAGATAGATACCATCAGATATTATGATAGATTCAGCTAACATAGCATTACCTCTTGGAGAGGCAACACCTGAATTTTGTTTAGATATTATATTTGCATTCCAATCTAATAAGAAATTAGTTGCTTGTGTTGTTGCTGGCGTTCCTATCTTTACATATACTGTAGGTATATAAACTGTATTATTATATTTAAATACTTTATTATTTAGTGCTAATTTCTTAATTAAAGAATTAGAAACAAGAGTAGCTGAAACATTAAGAAAATCATAATGAATATATTTAATTTCTATATCATATCCAGAAATTGTTTCATAATATATAATAGCATTTGAAAGAATAGAATAGCCTGGAATAGGAGATCCTACACAAATACCTGTAATATGTCTTATTTGTGATAATTCTTGATATACTGGAAATATGTGTGCTGGTGTATATGTTATAGAACTTAAAATAAAAACACTTATTAAACAACCAGGACCTGCAATATTTTCTTCAACTTCAGCTATCCATATATTATCAGTATCATAAAATAAATTAATACAAATTAAAGGTCTTGTATAAGGAGTAACATAAGTATCTTCTAAAGTTAATCCATCTAATTTAGCAATAATAACATGATCATTATTACGATATGCTACATGGATTTTACTATTAGCAGACAATACATCAAACATGGTATAAATTGGACTAAGATCATATGCGATGGTACCAATAATTATATTTGAAGGAGATAAAGAATTAATTAAGGCAGCTTTTAATACAGGAGCAGGAGAAGTTTCAGCAAATACAACATAAAAAGAATCTCCAAATGTAACAACTTTAGGATTAAATCCTGTTGCAGATATTTGGACGCCTTGTACTAAAAATGTCTTAGTTTCATAATCTATAGCTGAATAATATATTCCTCCTGCAGCATCTTCATAAACATATAATTCTATACCATTAAGATAATTACCATCAGGATTAGCTTGATTAGAAGCATTATGAATAACTGGAGTTGTTGTGGTTTGACAAGATGTTAAATATCCATTATTTGCCCAACCTTCTGTTCCTTGTGAATAAGAATATAAATATGAATTATCCATAAGGAGTAAATTATTATTAAATGTAGCAGAAGTTACGGCTGAAGTTATTTTTTTACCATTATCAATTTGATTACGAGATAATAAAGAGTAGCCATTTCTTTTAGAGATAGCGCCAGCTTTAGAGAATATACCATTTTCAAGTTCCAATAGTTTTCCCATAGGAATTTGATAAGTATCAGATTTTGTATCAACTCCTTGTGAGAAAGGAATTTGCATAGTTTGAAATTGAAGAGGCATTAATAATCCTTTTATTCATTCCAAGAAATGATACAGATACCACCAGCACCAGTACCACCAGCAGCACCAGCACCATAAGAAGCAGATCCATAACCTCCTGCACCAGCACCACCACCACCAGCACCATATGCATCAGCAGCAGCAGAATATCCAGCTTGTCCAGCAGCTCCAGCAGAACCACTTGATGCTCCACCATTTCCACCTGTTGCTCCAGATCCAAATGCAGATGCTGCTCCTCCTCCACCTCCTCCTCCACCATATGTATATGTTGGAGAACTTCCACTTCTTGCTCCTACTGTACCACCAACTCCACCTAGAAAATGTATTCCACCATTATCATAATTAAATTCTGCAATATAATTGCTTCCATCTTTTGCTGATGTTGCTGTTCCTATTTGTGGATCTGATGCATTTGAACATCCACCAAATCCTCCAGCATATAATGGTACAATTGGTGTATTTAATGGTACTACTTGCTTTACTGCATCTAAATCACGTAAAACTAAATATGTTAAATATACTGGTTGAGCAGCGCCTATTCTTTCAACAATATCAGCAGCTTGAGTAGGTTTAGTAACAGGAGCAGAATTATGAGCAGGAGTTCCACCATAAACAACACCACCACAATAACCATCAGGATAATTATTTAATGAACAATTATAACCACCACATGCACCTGGAGCATTAAACCATACATAATCATCTTGATCAATAATTGTTGTATCTCCACCTAATCCACCAGCATTACCACCTGCTCCACCAGCACCGCCAGCTCCAACTGTAATTGCATAAATATTACCAGGTGTAACTGGCATAATACGAGTAACCAATGGACTACAAGCACCACCACCCCCACCCCAATTTAATTGATTGAGAGCAACTTTAC
>ERZ1645192.4053-NODE-4053-length-11740-cov-7.683184_pt1 | contig 11740 bp, 6 predicted proteins | sample MGYA00575354_ERZ1645192 | MGnify/ENA primary metagenome ERZ1645192 (study PRJEB40844, sample SAMN11349763) | freshwater sediment metagenome | isolation source: river sediment | host: Sediment | place: India: Faizupur Khadar , New Delhi | collected 2017-02-21 ... | reverse complement strand
ATCCGGATTTGGTCACCTTGAGCTGGTGAGACCCACTAGAGACCTTGGGAATGGTAACCGGGGTTATGCCTTTATATATACCGTCAAGGTAGACCATCGCTCCCGTTGGAGTGGAGGTCACCGAGAGCGTGCCGGTTGCCCCAGAAGGTGCCTGGGTTGGTGCTGTGGTCGGGACTGTCGTGGGAACGGTGGTGGGAATCGTTGTGCTCGATCCAACTTTCAGCATGATGGGGACGCTTGCCGTTTTACCGGCTGGGATATTTACCGCGGTCGAATAATCCTGGTAGCCGGATTTAGTCACCTTGAGCTGGTGTGAACCACTTGAAACCCCAGGGATGGTGACTGGTGTTACCCCTTTATACACACCGTCAACATAGACCATCGCTCCCGTGGGAGTGGAGGTCACCGAGAGCGTGCCGGTTGCCCCGGATGGTCCCTGGGTCGGTGCGGTGGTCGGGATTGTCGTAGGAACGGTGGTGGGAATCGTGGTACTCGATCCCACTTTCAGCATGATGGGGATGCTTGCCGTTCTGCCAGTGGGGATGTTGACCGCGGTCGAATAATCCTGGTAGCCGGATTTAGTCACCTTGAGCTGGTGTGAACCACTTGAAACCCCAGGGATGGTGACTGGTGTTACCCCTTTATACACACCGTCAACGTAGACCATTGCCCCTCTTGGGGTGGAGGTCACCGAGAGCGTGCCGGTTGCCCCGGATGGTGCCTGGGTCGGTGCGGTGGTCGGGATTGTTGTGGGTACAGTGGTGGGAACTGTAATGCTGGATCCAGATTCCAATTGGATAGTATTAATTGTTGCTTTACCTACAGGCATCGATAATTCAGTAACGTACTCAGGATGACCAGGCTTAGTAACTCTGATCTTATGTATCCCGCTAGAGACATCTGTTAGTGCAACGGGGGTTGTCCCTTTATAGACACCATCAATGTATAAATTTGCTCCCGTCGGATTGGAGTCCAACAAGAGCATTGCGTCATGTCTTTCTGGGACTTGTGGGGTTGGAGATGGAGTCCCTAAATTGAATGATGGTACTCCATTACAGTTTGTCGACTCATAAACCTGCACTTTTCCTCCACCATAGACCGGTGCTAGCCATGTATCATATAAAACAGGTGCATAATCAACAACAGTTTTCCATAAATTAACAACTTGAACACTTTCTAATACTTCACTGTAGGATCTTAATGTTAGCTCCGGCCACATCTGATGAATTGTATCATAAAGTAAAATTTGGATACGTGGACTAGTAATTATTTCACCCATTAGGGAGAGAAACCCTATCGGATCATTGTAAATATTATCATTAGATATATCAAGACCTGTTTCGTCTGCTAAAATATCATAAAAATTTGCAGCCAACGCAATCATATTACCTGTATCGCCTAATTTGTTTTTACTGCCAGGATTTTGTAATAAGACAATCAAGGCGTCGAGAGTATTTACATATCTCGCCGCTTCACAATCCCTATCAGCCATTATCACTACTGCAGAATCTTTCTCGGTATAGGTAAAAGTCCTAGTAATTTCTCCAGGTCCATACCAAGTCTTTTTAGGTAAAATGAGACAGTCTAGAATCTGATTCCCACGAGCATTTTCCACTCCCTCTTTACTTCCATCCGGATAATAAATAACTAAATTATAATAAGTAGCTTTTTTATTTTTTATGTTAATTTTCGCTTCAAGCGGGGTTTTACCGTATACGGGCGTAACTGTAATATCAAATACTTCGCCGTATAAAGGTGTAATTGTGATATCAAATATTTTTAAATAAGGCAAGTCAATATCCAAATCGAGGGGTTCTGGACGTAAATTTATGCAGTCTGATGAGGGGGGGATACTGCATGGAATCTGGATCTTTGGACCCACTTTAACATTGTTCCCTTCATTGGATTCTGAAATAACATTATCTGAATCAGCTTTTACCAGAAGATAATAAGATCCAGTGGGGATACTTGAAGGTATGGTAGTGGTTACGGATTCTGAGTAAGAAGATCCTGCTCCTAATGAAGTGACTGTCCTGACACCCAAATCAATATCGCCACTACCGAGAATGGTATCCATAGATAGATAGGAACGAATGTTAAAAGAAGATGCAGCAACACCCCCAACATTCTCGATTGTACTTTTGAACGTTATCGATTTTCCAGGGTCTGTGCAGGTTGGTAATTCGGTTAAACCGGTAACTGTGAGATCAGGTAATAATGAAGTATCTTCTGAACATTCAAACTCCCATGGTGCTGGATACCTAGTATAAGATTTACTATCACTATAGGGGTCACATTTAAATTGTGACGGGGATCCAGAAGAATAAAGGCCTTTCATCTCAACGCAAACATACGAACAATCGGGACATCTATCAAACGGTGCTATGAAACATGCGATTTGGGAACAATCCGTAATTTCTGCATCGTAATCTACAATAATATCCTGCCCAACTGCCACATTGGTTGCTTTTCCCTTCTGAATTACATCTGATATTCGGAGTTTATACCAGAATTTTACATGTTTCATATCTCCGATAACAGAATTAATTTCATAAGGGCCATATTCGATAACTTTACCTCTTACAATGGTGTAATCTGAATCATTAGCTGTTGGTTCAGAATCAGATACGATAATTTTTACCTTTTTTACGTCTTTTACATCGGGCTTTTCATTTACGTTAACTCTAATACCAAATTCTCTTGTCATTGCCGCAGTATAACTATAAATAACGGAATTTGACTCCCCTGCTTGAGCTGGGACATTTAATGGTGTTGATACAGCAGTGCCAGTGGAGGTATCATAAATGCCTAATGTTGCATCCCAACTCGAAACCGATTGATCTCTAAATAGATTGTAGCAGGTAGCTGCAATACGGATATTTTTACCACTCTCAACCGTAACTTCAGCTGTTTCGTCATCCTTATCCATCAGTAATAGTGTAGTGCCATCAGAAACCGATGTAACACGAACAGTATTGATGAATACTTCTCCCGTATCAATAGGTCCAGATCCTACAGTTACGGGGATTTGATAGACATAACCTCCTTGTTGATCTTTATATTGCGATATTGATGGAACGATAATTCTGGGTAAAGTGTCAGTATTGAAAAATAACCGATATTTAACAAATTGATTTCCAGTCGATTTGGCTCTTATTTTGAACGTTATTTCATCGGATTCCGCCGCATTGTAATTAGCTTGCCAAGCTCGTAATATTGCGTTATAGGATGAAAAAGAATAGCCGTCAACGTGATCCAAGGTTGTTCCTATCGGCCATATTCTTAAATCCAGTGAGGGATCATTTCCCATCCATGAAACAAATTCTAATCCTGGAGATATGGTAATGTCGGCAACATCACACTCTCCAACAGCAGGTCCACCATTATTTTTTACTGTTATTTTTATTGTCTTTTCATCACCCACATTCATACTAAGCGAGGAAACATCAGAATAAATTACGGGATTTGGGGGGGGTGAGCTGCCATCTCCCCCATCCCCTCCACTACAAGAAATCGGTTGTATATACGCATTATCAACATTAACTTGATCGACGGCAATTAACAAGTTGGCTTCAAAAGTTCCTGATATTTCAAGACAGTCATTAAATTGATATGGAAAAGGTGAATTAGAAGATGTTACTATTAATCTTAACTCCCCCCCGGTAAGTAGATCCGGATGATAAGTATCCTTTCCAGGTTGAACTACTTCTGTAACAGCAAACCAAAATTCGGTGTAATATTGGCCAGAAATAACACTGTTCTCTTCAATCCAGGCAATATGTCCTCTAATAACCGTAGGGTTGTCGTATAAATTTACAGCGTTTGAAGGTATTATGACGAATAAACACAAAGCGAATAAAACAAAAATAATAAAAAAAGTCCTCTTTCTATCTTTTTCTAATCTCACTTCTTTAATCTTGATCATGACGAAAAATCATATTAGCATTCAATAATAGTTTGCCATGCATTGCGATTTTCTGGCACACTCAAGGAAATAAAATCATGATGTATGAAAATAATACAGCATTGGCGATGATTACTATCCATAAAACAAAGTCGGATATCTTCATTTCCCCTGTTGTTCGGCTTTTATATGATAACGCTCCTTCCCCCTATTTCAACCCCAATTTCTCCAATCTAGCTGAAATAGCACTCTCCTTCCTTCGAAAAACCTTCGCCAACCGTTTTGTATTCTCCCCAGCAAGATACAACACCTTCAGATGTTCATCCTCTTCTGGGGTCCATTTCGCATACGCTTTCGGAAACTTACCCCTAATCTCATCCATCGAATAAGCTTTGGTCGGATGATCTGAATCTGATGCGATCGGAGGGATTCGTATGATATCCCCTGACTTTTCGATCACCTCTATGTTTTCATTGGATTTTGAACTGGTAAGAATAACGAGGTCTTCAGCCCTTGTCAGGGCAACATAGAATCGACGCTTTTCAAGCGACTCATCGTTGTGATTGAACGGCCTGAACAGATCTGGCCAGAGGATAATGACTGCCCGGTATTGGAGTCCCTTGGCTGAATCAACCGTCTGGATTTTGACCCCCGGTTCCAACACCTGCGATCGAGTCGAATAATTCTCACTCAGCCAAAGTACAGGAGAAAACTGTGATATCTCTTCTCTCAAGCCCATGAGTAATTCTTTGTCTTTAGCAGAAGAACGACGATAGATAATCCCAATCTCTTCTGGTTTGAATGCACTTCCCATGGTTCCATCAGGGAGTTGCCCTTTCAGGAGATCTTTTACAATCTGCACGATATGCTCGCATTCGTCAGAGTGATCCGTACAACGAATGAGATACGGTTTTGAACCATGTCGCCTGGCCTGGGCCGGATTGACGGGAATGATACCAAAGGAATCATCGGTATGGTGTGATTCATTGAGGGCAAAATGGGATGCCAAGGTGAGAATTTCATAGGTATTCCGATAATTTTTATCAAGGTCAAGGGCACGATGCATCGAACGCCCGCTGGCCTTGATCCCAAGAGACTTCCAGGTAATGGTCTCGATAGGTCGGATCCCCTGGTTCCCGTCACAGACAATGAGCAGGTCACCATCGTCGGGATCCTTCAGGGCAGCAAGGATACAGGAGAACCAGGTGGGGTGAAAATCCTGGGCTTCGTCAATGAGGATCGAATCGTACTTTCGGAAATCACCGGCTCTTTTATTCAAATGTTCAAGGAATCGTGCACCAAGACTTGGATCAGTTTCAACCGTGCCTGTAGTGGAATCCCTCATCCGATATATGCCATTATTCCTCGCCCAGCCATCGAAATGGATGGCACGAATGTTTGAATATCCGGAAAGGACCTGTTTCAGATAGGTAGCTAGAGAAACGTTGTAACAGAGGAGGAGGATCTTTGCATCAGGATCCTGATCGTGAAGAAAACGAGCTCGTGATATGAGCAGTACGGTTTTTCCGGAACCAGCAACGCCACAGAGGATCCGATGCCCTTCGCCAATCTTCCTGGCATTGTTCTCCTGTCTCCGATCGAGAACCTTCAGTTGATCCATCATCGGTTGAGGTTCTGCAACAACTGATGGAGAAGAGGGAAGATAGCTGATGATGATCTCCGGATGAATAATGGCTCGTAGCACATCAATCTGACTCTGGGAAAGAGGATCAATATTCCAGAACGGATCAAAATAGGTTTTCATTTTTTCTGAAATTTCCTTAGCGGAAGCATCCTCGAGGCTCATTAATACATCCCTGGTCATTGTATTTTCCGGTCGGAAAATGATTGAAAAATCCAGTCCCCGGTAACTTCGAAGCTGCTGATCAGTGATATTTGAGAGGATCACAAAATGAGCAAAGGGAAAAATGAATTTGTTCTTATGAGGACCATCACGATGGAGCAGTTCGGAAAAACGTGGATTTCTCCCACAGGCTCTGACCAGTTTCCACTGATAATTTCGTGCCTGATCGAGCGGATGAATCTCTCTCCTCGGGCGTCCATCATTATCCTGGACCGTAATCTCGCTATCACTCCCCTGAATGATGTCTTCAATTCGCCAGCCCTTGACCTCAATCACTATGACCCCAAGATCGGGTGCAATAACAACAAAATCCGGGCGACGGTTTTCAATATTCGGTTCGTAATAGACGAGATAATTGTCTGGCAGTTTCTTCAGGATTTCAAAAGTACGTTCTTCACCCCTGCTTGCTTTTCCTGGTAGTCGATCAGGGATGAATTCTGCCACGTAAAAGAATTATTTTTGAAAATGAGATATAATTAACTTCATTCAGATATTATTTGGGGATTAATCTTCATCGATCTTTTTAACCTTGTTGGGGGAATTTCCAATTTAATCACTCCGAATCAAATAAAAACAAGATATAAATATCGATTATCCGGATCCTCTCAAAAATAGTGATTTTATTCATGAGAGATTTCTGGATTGAGACTGATGAAGATTCTTGGAAAGATCTTGCAGTAAAGGAAAAGAACAGGATTTTTTAACCGAATGGGAAAGGAATTTTGCATATAATATGGGAGACCTTGTAAGGTATGGCAAACGTCCATCGGATAAGCAATGTCCCTTTGCCGAAAGATTATGGAATATCTATCAGCAACATCTTGCAGATGAGCGAAGGAAGCAAAAATAATTCCATCAATTATTTTTATGTCTCTTTTAATTGGTAACTTTGGAAGGGGATAATAAAGCCATTGGGACTGTCTTTCCATTACCTGAACCTGCCAGTGCTATCACGACCTTTGCATTTCTGGGAAAAATTTCAGACTCAATACGTGATTCCATTGCTCCAGAGAAACACGATTGTATCCAAAATCGTTGTTGATATAAACCTTAAGTAACGAAGACGTCTTATCTCAATATCCAACCTTATCCACATAATTTGAGGGATACTCATGTTTCAAGATCCGAATAAAACAATCAACGGACTGGGAAATGCAACCATTTTAGATTTTTGGAGATGGGCATATTCTGATATCCTCAATAATCGCAATCGCTCAATATTCGCAGAATTTATTGTAGGTAATGCGTTAGATATTCTCCATCATCCACGGGAAGAATGGGCTCCTTATGATTTTGAATATAATGGATTAAAAATTGAAGTGAAGTCTGCAGCGTTTGTGCAGTCCTGGGAGCAGGAAAATCCCTCTAAAATTAGTTTTGATGTCAGTAAAAAGCAAGAGATTGATGAGGACGGGTATTATACCGGTGTAACAATCCGTCCTGCGGACCTGTATATTTTCTCTCTCTTTTCCGAGACGAATATGGAGTCTGCTAATGTTTTGGACATCAATGCATGGCAATTTTATATCGTTCCCACCCATTTCATCGATGAGAAATTTGGAGATCAGAAAACAGTTACCTTAAATCGATTGAAAGCAATACGGACTCCCGTCAATTATGGTGACATTAAAAATGTGGTTGATGTTTTTTGTAAGATTATCCCCCGACCCCTCATTTAGCCCCTCTCCCCTCGGATCATCCCCCTACAAAACCCAATCGACTCCCTTACTCTATTCTTATGATGAATCTCCGGATTGATAAAGAAATCATGGTCGATCTGCTTCACTTTCGCGAATGCAAGATCCCATGGCACCGCATCACCAGGTGAAGGGGCTCTGTGGAGGGTATGCACATGAATCCCCTTGATCCCCCCGATGGGAATAGTATCGAGATACTCGGAGTACGACTCTCCCTTCTTTCGTGCAGTATTAAAGAGAACGGAAAGATCAAGGACAATCCCGCAGGAATCGCATAAGTCCGGAGCATGTTCCTCCATGGTCATCCAGAATTCGTGGAGATCCCGCCCGGTTTCAACATTCGAGCCAAGCCGGTTCTCAAGGACCACTTTAGGAGAATGATGCCCAAAATAGTCACCATAAATCCCCTTGATGGATTCCATAGAAGCGACGATATCTCTCATTCTGACCGATCGGTTTGAGCCAGGATGAATCTCGATGATATCCGCAGGTTTTCCAAGGCATTCGGAAATTGAAATAAGCATTGCACTGAATTCTGAGACCCACTCCTGATCATGCCAGCGAAGATCTGCTGCCGGACGTTTAATACCGTTGGAATCCGGATGGGCAAAAGATGGCTCAGTGTGGAGAATATAACGGAGGTCTTCGGGAACGTGGTCCGAAGAAGTGTACAGATGACCGATAGCACTATCAGTCAGCATCTGGCAGACCTCGATACCAGTTACTCTCTCTTCATGGGCATTCTTTACAAAATTTGCCGGAATTTCAATATAGTTGCAATCGAGCTGGGAAGCCTCTGCCCAGCGGGAGAGAAGACCTCCTCTGAAGGTTCCTTCAGGCTGAACCATTGAAGGATAGACAAAGGATAATTCGGGCATTCGGTGATATTCGGCGTGATGCTATTCATTAATCACGCTGATAAATTCCGGAAATTCCTGTGATTTAAATCGGTAATTCTTCTTGCATGATTATTTTTTTCAAATCCTTATCTTGCTGATCGCCATATTTTTAATCACAGATCAATCATACCCAATATTTTCGTTTTATCCGGCATTCCGTGGAGCTTTTTTTTACTATAGTGCTTGCACCTCCCCCAAAGAATGGCGATTACTTCTCTCGTATTCTCGATTAAATAGGTCACTTGTCGTTTAGGCTGACTTGGCACATTCATACTCACTTTAATAAACAGTAGTGAATCCAAGGGAAATCAGGACCTGGCTTTGAGAACCACAGAATGCGGCAGGTAACCAACTCAGATTTCTTTTAGTCACCGATTATCCATAGATTGTATTTATTCTTCAGTTCTTGTCCATTTTTAGGAATGGATATATCATCAGCGGTATTACACACTCTCAGAGCCCAATTCGGTAATGTCTCATGACCTTAAATGACCAGTTAAGCCTCATCGAACGGCTTAGGCGGGAATCGGGAGAGTCGGAATGGTTGGAGTTCAAACATGATTATTATGAACCTCAATTGATTGGAGAGTACCTATCGGCATTGGCGAATTCAGCCTGTATTTCAGGAAAGAATGTTGGATATTTAGTTTTTGGGATTAATGACTCAACTCATGAAGTGGTGGGAACACAATTTGATCCCATTACAGCAAAAAAGGGCAATCAGAACCTTTTACTCTGGTTGAGCCTGGGTTTACAACCCAATGTCGGATTCGAATATGAAATAGTCGAGCATCCAGATGGCACGGTTGTTATTTTTAAGGTAAATGCTGCGTGGGATCGACCTGTTCGATTTTATGGAACTGCATATATCCGCGTAGGATCAAGTAAAACGCAATTATCGAACCATCCTGAAAAAGAACGAGTTATCTGGACAAGAAGGACAGATTGGTCTGGATTAATCTGTGAGCGGGTTTCTTTCGATGATCTAGACCTGGTTGCAATTCGAAAAGCCCGGGAGCAGTTTATCATCAAACACCCCGGTCAGGCTTCAGAATGCGCTCAATGGGATAACACAACATTTCTCAATAAAGCGAAACTAGCAATCCACGGTGATCTCACCAATGCAGCACTTTTATTGCTCGGAAAACCCGAATCAGCAACATTACTATCCCCGGCAGTTGCAAAAATCTCATGGATTTTAAAGGACTCTCAAAACCGAGAATTAGATTATGAGCATTTTGGTCCGCCTTTTATCCTGAATGTTGATAGGGTCCTTAACCGCATTAGAAATCTCACTCTGAGAACGCTTCCGAGCGGGACCTTATTTCCTCAGGAAATATCTCAGTATGATCCGTGGGTAATACGAGAGGCCCTTCACAATTGTATCGCTCACCAGGATTATGGTCTTCGAGGGCGAATCGAGATAGTTGAAACCCCTGAAAATGTGATTCTTACGAATGTTGGGAGCTTTTTGCCTGGAGATGTAAGAACGGTCATCCAGCAGGATGCACCCCTGGAAATTTATCGTAATCCGTTTCTCGCAGAAGCAATGGTCAATTTAAACATGATTGACACACAAGGGGGTGGCATTAAGAGAATGTTCCAAGCTCAAATAAGGCGATATTTCCCACTTCCGGATTATGACCTTTCAAATAATGAAAGAGTAATTGTAAAAATTCCAGGGAGTATTTTGGATGAACAATATACTAGGATACTGATGGAACGTTCTCATCTCGATATTCAGAATGTCATGATGTTGGATAAAATACAAAAGCGGATTCCGATCACACGCGAAGATCATCGGGAACTGAAAGCACTTGGGTTGGTGGAAGGACGTTATCCAAATATTTTCATTGCAGGTTCAATCGCTGAACTCACTGGACAAACCGCACGTCATATCCGGGAGAGGGGATTTGACGATCAATATTACATGGATTTAATTTTAGCCCTTTTAAAAGAGCATGAGCCTCAAACCCGGCGAGAGATCGATAATCTGCTCATCGATAAATTACCTGAAGTTATGAGTGAAACTCAAAAAAAGAATAAGATCCATAATCTACTCTCTGAACTTGTTCGAAGACGTCGGATACAAAATCGCGGGCCAAAAAATAAACCCACGTGGGTATTAACAGAGGAATCGAGAGAGTGAAATTCCCATTGAAGTGAATCTGCTAATTGTTAAATTCCAAAAAATATTCTATCTGTTAAACAAACAAAACCTGAGTATTCGGGATAAAATTAAATTTTGTTGAATTTGGCTTTGTTTCTGGGTTGTATCAATGTGATCGATCAATAGTCGATCACAATGATCCAATATTACCCGATTTCACCAATGGAGGGGATATTATAAATAATTCTGTACTGGATGAAGGTTGTTTTCAGCAACATCAGGTTAATTCGATCAGTCAGAAAGTGCCCGGACTGCCCTCCCTCGTCCTTTTTACTCGTGAATCAGCATCAGAGCCGCAGCAGTCGCAACCACGCAGTTGGCAATCGCAATGAAGTATGCCCCGACCGACAGGCCGCAGAACGCGGTCCCGTTCGAGGCGAGAGCGAGATTCCTGCATGCGTAAGGGATGTAGATCATAAGAAAGGCGAACATGACGGCGTTGGCGGCAATCACCAGCCAGAGGACAATTGGGGGAATCTTCATCTCATATCGATTGAAATTCGACATTTATTATCATATCCACCAGGATTGATACGGAACTTGATCCATTTCAATTGGATTATACAAGGATCTCATCGAGATTCGTGAATCAGCCTCGGACCAAAAATCCTTTCACCGGAGAGCACCGACTCTTGTAGCATGATCCGGAAATCTCCTGGAGACAGCCTGGTGTATAGCGAAGAGCAGCGGTTCCGGCAGATCTGGATCCTCATCCTCGTCGGGTTCATCGCCATACTCTCATGGTATTCCTTTCTCCTGCAGATCGTGATCGGGGAGCCGTTCGGAACAAACCCTGCCCCCGACATCCTGGTGCTTATTCTCTTGGTGATATTCGGGATCATCTTCCCGGTCTGGTTCATCGTGATGAGACTCGAGGTCCAGGTCACCCGAACCGACCTCCGGTTTCGTATGTTCCCCCTCCATATCCTATGGCGGGAATTCCCCCTAGCCACTATTGTCGAAGCAGAGGCCGTTACCTACCGGCCTATCTGGGAGTATGGGGGATGGGGAATCAGAATCGGGAGGAAGGGGTGGGCCTACAATGTCTCGGGGAATCGGGGGGTGCAGGTCACACTGGAAGGGGGGAGGTCGTTCCTGCTTGGGTCGCTCCAGCCGGAGAAACTGGCGACCGCGATCCAGTCCGGGATTGGGTGAAGGGTCCCGGCAACCGGGAACGATATTGTCCATCCCCCTGTTTTGTATCTG
>ERZ1645192.4052-NODE-4052-length-11740-cov-13.977578_pt1 | contig 11740 bp, 10 predicted proteins | sample MGYA00575354_ERZ1645192 | MGnify/ENA primary metagenome ERZ1645192 (study PRJEB40844, sample SAMN11349763) | freshwater sediment metagenome | isolation source: river sediment | host: Sediment | place: India: Faizupur Khadar , New Delhi | collected 2017-02-21 ... | reverse complement strand
TCAATCAGTTGACCAGTCTCGTCCATCAGGATCACGCGGTCAGCGTCACCATCAAAAGTGATAGCAAGGCTGGCTTGGTGTTCGGCAAGCAAGGCAGCCAGGGCTTTGGGCTTGGAGCGGGCATACTCTGAGCCGGCATGCACGTTGATGTTGACCCCATCCGATTCTGTGTTGAGGGCAACCACATCCGCGCCCAACGCCCCGAACAGATCTGGTCCAACGCGATAAGCCGCGCCGTTGGAGCAATCCAGCAGGATTTTCAGCCCGCTGAGATCCAAACCTTCCTGGGTGGCAAGCAAATCCTCCAGGTAAAGATCATAGAATCTTGTGCCATCCACCCGGATTCCAGTTTCGGGCAGATCCAGTTTCCCTTCGGGCAAGCTGGCGAAATAGCTTTCGACGGCTGCTTCCTGGCTCTCGGAAAGTTTCATGCCCTGCGGATTCAGGAACTTGATGCCGTTCTCTGAAGCCGGGTTATGCGAGGCGGAAATGACTGCGCCAGCAGTGGCAGCAAGCTCACGGGTCAGCCAGGCAATCCCGGGAGTTGGCAGAATCCCCAGGTCCATCACGCGCGCGCCGCTGGTGAGCAAGCCGCGAGTCAGCGCTTCTTGCAGCAGCGGACCCGAAACACGTGTGTCGCGCCCGATCACGAACAGATCCGGACCAGGTGTTTCCTGACTGAGCACATGCCCGACCGCAACTCCCAGCCTAAACACAAATTCCGCTGTCATCGGCGGTGTGCCGGCTGTGCCGCGAATCCCATCCGTGCCAAAATATTGGTTGCTTGCCATAAAAGGCTCCTCTATTGAATAGTGATGTCAGCCACGACCGGCAGGTGATCGGAAATCGATCGTGAAAGCGGTGTGCTGACAACGTAACAGGCATATTCCACCAGGCGTTTGGCCGGGAAGAAATAGATATGATCGACCGCTCCGGCGTTGGGGTGGGTGGCGATGTTTTCCTGCGGTTTGAGCTGCAAGATGCCATGATCTTGCTCCAGCAGTTCCCGGAGTGTGTATTCATCCGCAGTCGCGTTGAAGTCGCCCATCAGGATCATGGGCAATTGCGGGATGAGCACATGCTGCTCAACCAGGCTGATCACACCGCTGATCTGCTGCGAACGCGTGATCCTGGCGGCGTCCACCACTTCGCTCCAGGCGTTTTCTCCCCGTTCCCCGACCAGGGTGGTCAGGTGCAGGTTGAGCACGAAAGGATAAGGGGCTTGCTTCAGGCGGGTGAGGATCACGTAGCGCGGATCAGTATCCCGCGAGCCTTCATAACTCACAGGCTGAAAGAGCGGCACGTTGCGCGGCACGCCATCCTTGTTGAAATCGCTCAAACGGCTGAAAGCGATATTCGAGAAGAGCGCGTTGCCTTTGGACCAATCCCACCAGTCGTTGAACAATCCATTGACCATCAGGTCCTTCTTGACCTGCATATGGCGCTTCATGGAGAGGGTTTCGCCATAAAATGCATGCTGGAAACCGCAATCCGTGTGGATGCGATCCACCATGCTATGGGTGATGCCATCCGCATCGATGTACTGGGCGATCTCCTGAACGCCAAAAATGTCCGGCTTGATCTCTTCAATTAGCTGGACGAGTGCTTCAGCCTTATTCTCCGATTGCTCGGGAGAACCAGTGAAGTTCTTTTCCCCGCCGCCCAGGTTGAGGGTCATCACCCTTAATTTTTGCATACGCAACCACTTTCTCCGATGTACTGAGAGGTATTATACCAATCAACACCCTGCCGATTCGATGCTGTATGCGGGTATGCACAAGGGCTTTACATTGCCAATCCCTCTCTATAAAATAAGTTATGAAAAATCACCAATCGGACGACGAAGTCACCCCAAAAGCGCTTTACTTGAACCGCAGGGAATTCCTGAAGCACGCGGCTGTATTTGGAGCTGGTTTGACCCTGGCGGCATGTGTCCCCGGAGCAGCGCCAGGTTCTGCGCCGACTGCATTCCCGGACGAGATCACCGAAAAATCCGAGGCACTGAGCTTCAACAATTATTACGAGTTTTCACTGTCAAAACGCTCGGTAGCGGATCTGGCGCAGGATTTCTCGACCGAACCCTGGCAAGTGGAAGTTGGCGGATTGGTGGCAAACCCTGTCACTTACACCATTCCCGAATTGACCGAACGCTTCAAAATTATAGACCGAACCTACCGCATGCGCTGCGTGGAGGGGTATTCGATGGTTCTCCCTTGGTCGGGTTTCTTACTGAGGGACCTGCTTGAGGAGGTACAGCCGCTGCCCGAGGCGAAGTTTGTGGCTTTTGAATCCGTTTTACGCCCGGAGGAGATGCCCGGGCAAATCTCCCTAAGCAATTATCCATGGCCCTACCGGGAAGGGCTGCGCTTGGATGAGGCCATGCACAAGCTGACCCTAATGGCCACTGGCATGTACTCCGAGCCGCTTTCCAAGCAGAATGGCGCGCCACTTAGGGTGGTGGTGCCGTGGAAATACTGGTTTAAGAGCCCCAAGGCGATTCAACGTATCACTCTGACTGACAACCAGCCGCCAACGATGTGGAATAGTATTGCTCCCCAGGAATACGGCTTTCTTGCCAACGTCAATCCGTCTGTGGACCACCCGCGCTGGTCCCAGGCGACTGAGATTCGGCTTGGGGACAGTGAAAGGCGGCCGACCTTGCTCTTTAATGGATATGACGAAGTCGCTTCCCTCTACGAAGGTATTGATCTGACGGTCGAGTATTAGGATTTCGGTTCTTTAATAGAGGAACGAGAGGGTTTCTCAAGGCGCAGCAGCGGTAATTCGAGCATGAATTCAGCCCCCACCTTTGCATGATTGCGAACAGTAAGATTCCCACCATGAACACGAGCCAACCTGCGCGCGATTGCCAAACCCATGCCTTGACCGCCAGCCTTTTGATCGCTTATGTCAGTTAGCTGGTAATACCGATCAAATATGGTCTCAAGTTTATCTGTGGGAATACCTGGTCCATGATCTCGCATGGTTAGGACTGCGAAGTCTCCCTTTGGATAGACAGCGATATCGATTGTGCTGCCTTCTGGTGTGTAGCGCATTGCGTTCTGAAAAAGATTCTCAAGAATTTGCTCGATCCGATCGGCGTCGATATCCACGATCAAACCTCTTTGCAGAGCCATCACCCGAATACGACGTTGTTGTTTTGAAAGCATACCTTCAAGGCGAAATATGACCTCCTTGGTGAATTCCGCCAGGTCACGGGGAGCCTTTCTGGGCGTGAACAACCCCTCATCCAGCATCGCTAGCAAACTGAGGTCTTCCACCAGTCGGACGAGGTGGGTGTTTTGTTGCTTGAGCGTGTTAAGCGCCACTTGGTCAAAGGGATAGATGCCATCTTCCACCGCCTCAATGCTCGCCCTTTGTACTGCCAACGGCGTGCGCAGGTCGTGCGCCAGGTCCGAGAACAGACTGCTGCGTTTGAGGTCGTTCCTTTCCAGGTTAACAGCCATATCATTTACCGCGGCGGTCAGATCTCTAAGTTCTCTGTATGATTGCACGGGTAAGCGCTGCTTGAAGTCGCCATCGGAGATCTTTTGTGTTGCTTTAATCGTTGCTTCGATTGGGTTGAGCAGGCGGGAAGCCATAAATATCGCCAGTAACAATCCGAAGACCAGTGTGACCAACGAAGCAAGTGCCAGCGATCTCAAGAGAAGCTGAGCCAACGTCCGACTGAAATTCGGTGGCATACGATTTAGAAAGTGACCTGACACGACGTATCCAACCAGCTCCCCACCCGAGTGAATCCTTGAGGCAAAGATCAGGTAAAAAGGCTCGGTTTTTGTTCCTTCCATTTCTTTATCCATGGCAAAGATCACATCCCCTTTTGGGGACACCAGCGCAATGTGCTGTTCTTTATAAAAGATCTTGTCAGCTTCAGGGAGATCCGGAGAGGTGAAGTAAGTCTCCACGCCCTCCCATCCACCGTGGCTGGAGAAGTATTCCGACAGATCTTGTATGTATGGAAAGGAGTGGGCAATCTGGCTGCGTGAGAGATAATCAATGCTAGCGTTACTAAGAAAGATTATCGCGCTCGAAAATGCGATGATAATCGTCACGAGCATAACAAAAGCATATGTAAGGATGAGGCGATTACGCATTTGATTTCCTTAACCTAAAGCGCGATAACCCTGGCCAAATATGGTCTGGATATAAACGGTGTCGGGATCGATTTGCTTGATCTTCTGCCTCAAGTTCATGATGTGGACATCGATCGTACGTTCGTAGCCCGCGTAACAGGCGCCTTGGGTAGCCTGGAGTAGTTCAAGCCGGGAAAAAACCTTGCCGGGCTTGCATGCCAGCTGGATGAGCAAATTGTATTCCGCGGAAGTCAAATTAAGCTGGGTGCCTCTGAGTTCCACAGTGCGAGCTTCCAGATCAAGGCTTATTGCACCGAGCTGAATGATCTCCTCATTGTGAGATTGGCTTATGCACCGGCGTAGCACCGCCTTTACCCGCGCCACCACTTCCCTGGGGGAAAAGGGCTTGCTGATGTAATCATCCGCGCCTAATTCCAAACCGATCAATCGGTCCAGTTCCTCCTGCCGGGCAGTGACCATGATGATTGGGGTCTGCCCTGATTTCCGGATTGTTCTTGCCACATCCAATCCGTCCATATCCGGCAGATTCAAATCCAACAAGACCAAGGCAGGTCGGGATTCCTGCCATCGTTGCAGGCCCTCTTTGCCTGTGTGCGCGGAAACAGGTTGAAATCCGTTGTGGCGCAGGTAATCAGCCAGGATTTTATTCAGATTTACTTCATCTTCAATGATCAATATGGTGGTCATAACGTAGTTTAATCTCTCGGATTAGTGAACTGTCAGCCTGTTAATAAATCAACCTCCATTCTAAATCAAATCTGAATAAGAAATGGATATAAACTCAATCAGTACCCTGTAAATTAACAGCATCACCCTTGAAGCGGTGAAATAAACACAAGGAAAATATGATGAATAAGAAAATTTTAGGTATTGGTTTGACAGTTTTGGTGCTCAGCGCCTTGGTATTTACAGTCGGTGGTTCGGTTTTTGCCCAGGAGGGGACTCCTGAGGTGCAAGCAACAGAATTGCCCGCTCCGGTTGTGACCCGTTATGGGCATGGATTTGGACCCGGTGATGGAACCTGCCCCGGAACCTGCGATGCAGATGGCGATGGCGTTCCGGATCAACTGCGCCTGCGCGACGGCAGTGGTGCTGGTATGCAATATGGCAATAGTTTTGGACCCGGCGATGGTGTGTGTGACGGAACTTGTGACGCTGATGGCGATGGCGTTCCTGATCAACTGCGCCTTCGTGATGGTAGCGGTACCGGTATGCAATACGGTCCTGGTGCAATACAGGGTGGACGAGGTCAGGGTATGGGTCAAGGCATGGGCCAGGGCTTTGGAACCGCTGAAGGTCAGGGTTTTGGGCCTGGTGGCGGTCAAGGTATGGGTCAGGGTATGGGGCTGCGTGACGGTTCCTGCATTGACGACTAAACAGTCTTTCTAAAACGTTTCAGTTCCTTAGCAACCACCTGGCTCAGCCGGGTGGTTCGCTTTATGAAGGTAAGTTCAAATATTAATAGAACTTGTATACAACTTCTATACCCGCGAAAAGAAAAAACAGGCAAAATGAGATAGAATCAGCTCAATAATGGAGTGTGATTTAATCAACAAAATGACAACAACGCAACGCATAACTGACGATCTGGAGGCGATGCTGGCAGTCTTCCCTCTGGAAGTTGCCCGGGCTGTACAATCCAGAGATAATTTTGATAACCTGCTCGAGGTGATTCTTGACCTTGGACGTAATCCGAGCGCGCGTTTTACCACTGGCGAGGTCGAACTGCTTCAGGTGCCAGTAACCCACGATGACCTTAAATATGTCACAGACCGCATTGGTGACTTTGATGCTGACAACCGGGCAGGCATGGAGCGCACGCTGCACCGTATTTCTGCCATCCGCAACCGGCGTGGCAAAGTCGTTGGGCTCACCTGCCGGGTGGGTCGAGCGGTTTATGGCACGATCGAGATCATTGAGGACCTGGTTGAGTCTGGTCAGAGCATCCTGATCCTCGGCAAGCCTGGCGTGGGAAAGACCACCATGCTGCGCGAGGCTGCCCGCATTTTGGCGCAGAAGCACCGCGTGGTGATCGTGGATACCTCGAATGAAATTGGCGGCGATGGCGACGTGCCCCATCCGGCTGTTGGGCAGGCGCGGCGCATGCAGGTGCCAAAGCCCTCGCTACAACACGAGGTCATGATCGAGGCAGTCGAAAACCATAACCCGGAAGTGATCGTGATCGATGAGATCGGGCGTGAGCTCGAAGCGCTCGCCGCCCGCACGATCGCTGAACGCGGCGTGCAGCTAATTGGAACAGCGCACGGTAATGGGCTCGAGAACCTGTTGCTCAATCCGACGCTTTCAGACCTGGTTGGAGGCGTTGAGTCTGTAACGCTCTCCGATGATGAAGCCCGCCGAAGAGGCACGCAAAAAACGGTGCTGGAACGCCGTTCTCCCCCAACCTTCACCGTCATGGTTGAGATCATCGACCGCGAACGCGTGGCAGTCCACCGCGACGTTGCCAGCTCCGTGGACGCGATTCTGCGCGGCTATCCCATGCTGCCGGAAGAACGCTACCGCGATGAATACGGCAAAGTCCATATCGTCAAGACAACCAAGCCCAACATGCCCACGGTTGGCCAATCTCTTCGGCGAGGGAGCGGCATGGAGACTTCTCCATTTCAGCGTAACGGTGGACAGGCAGCTGTCCAAAACAAGCAACACGCGCAGCGCTACAACGCGATAAATGAGATCCGCGATGATCAGTACGATAGCGGTGAGAATTCAAACGCGGTTGAAAAACGCATCTACCCGGTTGGCGTTCCTCGCAGCCGCCTGATCCAGTCGATCAGGGAGCTGGGTGTGCCGGCGATGGTGGTAAAGGATCTCAAGGATGCCGACGTCCTGGTAACCCAGCGGCGTTATTACCGCGACCGGCTTCAGCCCATTGTTGACGCTGAAGAACGCGGTATTCCCATCTTTGTAGTCAAATCGAATTCGATCGGTCAGATAGAACAATTCTTGGCAGACTCTTTCCCCGGGCAGATAACCGTCCGCAGGGAGGGAATTTCGTCAGAGGGAATTGATCAGGCCATGCAGGCGATCGAGGGGCTTGAGGAGGGTCAGAAATATGTTGACCTTCAACCGGCGCCTGCCTCTGTGCGCCGCCAGCAGCACGAGCTTGCCCGCCAGGCGCACCTTGTCTCGGAATCTTTTGGAAAGGACCCCAATCGCTTCGTGCGAATTTTCCGGGATTGATCCATGTTTATCACACTTGAAGGTCCGGAAGGCAGTGGCAAAAGCACCCAGATCAAGCGTTTGGCAAAACGCCTTGAGTCGATGGGTTTTCCGGTCATCACCACGCGTGAGCCCGGAGGTACTCCAATTGGAGATCAGATCCGGCAGGTTTTGGTGCGGATGGAAAATAAAGAGCTTCACCCTCGTACCGAGATTCTGCTGTTCCTGGCAGCACGCGCTCAACTGGTTGAACAACTGATAAAGCCAGCCCTTCAGGATGGTAAAATCATACTCTGTGACCGCTACGGTGACTCAACCCTTGCTTACCAGGGGTATGGACATGGGTTGGACCTTGAAAAGTTGCGCCAGATGCTCGATTTTGCGACCGACCATCTCAAACCCGACCTCACAATTCTGTTGGATCTGGATGTGAAATTAGGTCTGATGCGAAAGAAGGCTGAAGATGAATGGAACCGGCTGGATGCATACGAAGTCCTGTTCCACGAACGTGTACGTGAGGGTTATCTCAATTTAGCCCGGGAAGAACCCAACCGATGGCGCATTGTGGATGCCTCGCAGGGGATTGATGCTGTGCAGGAAGATCTTTTACGGATCATTCTCGACGCGCTAAAAAATCATAAATGAACGGCCAACCCGAAGATAGGGATTGGATGAAAGGATATCAGCATGAAAAAGGTTTCAAAAATTGTTTTGTTTTTATTGGTGGCATCTTTAGCGCTGAGCGCATGCAAAGTTGCCACTATCACACCTCCCACAGAGGAGCCAACCGCTACTGTAGAAGCAACTGAAGTTGCTACCGAGGTTGTTGTTGAGCCAACTGAGAATCTTACTCCTCAGCCAACTGCTGATACCCGCCTGACTGGCGATGACGGCAACATGGTTTGCACCATTGTTGGGCCACTCTTCGGCGAGTTAACGCCCGAACAGGAAGCTCAACTGGCTGTTTTCCCGGCGGTATCAGCGGACGACCGGATCAAGGGGCCTGAGGATGCCATTATTACCGTGACGGAATATACTGACTTCCAATGCCCTTACTGCGCCATGGCATACGCTGAATTTGAGAAGTTACTCGAAATGTATCCTGACGATGTTCGCCTGGTATACCGATCTCTTCCCCTCGTGGGCATCCACCCCAACGCGCAGGTAGCAGCCCAGGCTGCTGAAGCCGCAGGACTGCAAGGCAAATTCTGGGAGATGTACTCCGCTCTGTTCACCAAGCAAGGCGACTGGAGCGGACTGACTTCGGAAGAATTCCTGGCTTGGCTGGCAACCGAAGCTGAAACCCTCGGTTTGGATGTGGAGCAATTCTCCAAAGACACTGTCAGTGAAGATATTCAAAAGAAGATCCAGGGTGAGATCGATAATGCCAATAGCATTGGTTTGGGTTCCACTCCAACTGTGCTCATTAACGGTCGCCCGATCAGCAATTGGTACGCTTCTGGCATCAAGCCCATCATCGAAGTCGTCAAAATTGAAGATAGCCTGATGAAAGTCTGCCCGCCGTGGGTGATCGACGTGGAAAAAACCTACACTGCCACGATCAAAACCAAGAATGGCGACATGACCATTGAGCTCTACCCCAAAGCAGCTCCGCTGGCAGTAAACTCGTTTGTCTACCTGGCGCGTGAGGGTTTCTATGATGGTGTTACCTTCCACCGCGTTTATCACACCTTCATGGCGCAATCTGGCGATCCGACCGGCACCGGTTGGTCTGGCGCTGGCTATCAATATCGCGAAGAGATCGTGCCCGATCTGACCTTTGATGAGGCCTACATGGTTGGCGTTGCCCGCGGGCAGGAATCCGGCACCAGCGGCAGCCAGTTCTTTATCACGTACGTACCCTACCCCTCGCTGAACGGTCTGTACACGATCTTCGGCAAGCTGGTGGATGGTGTGGATGTCTTTGAGAAGATCACAGAACGGGATGCCGATCAGAACCCTGATGCACCTGCGGGGGATGAGATCATCAGCATCACCATCACTGAAAAATGAGCCTGGGGCAACAAGCTAAGGAAAAATATTACGACAGGATTGATATCGCCCAACTGGTGGTGTCAATCCTTGTCTTTTTCCTGAGTCTTCTCTGGATAGGGCTTGTGGGGATGGCAGGCTTTGGCCAGGTCATCACAAATTACGGAACCACTGCCCTGGCTGAACCAGGTACGGCGATAAACTCGGTGCTGACAGGGTTAGTCTTCCTGGTGATCGCGTTTGTGTCAATCGTGACCACCATCCAAAAGATCACCGGGCACGCCAGGTCCATCACGCAAAATGATGACAGAGTCATGATCTGGTTTATCGCGGGGATTTTGCTGGTGTTTGGACTGGCAGCGCTTGCTGGCTTGGCTCCCGCGAAGGTAAACGCCATTGCGTTGACGGTTTTGGCAGTCCCGGGTATCGTCATCCCGGTTTTTTGGCTGCTGCGGATCGGCGACCGTGGACAAAAGACCTTAAATCTAAAGCGGGATGCCGGCATTTTGACCTTCTCAATTGGAATTTCAACCCCCTTCATCACGCTGGTTGAGTTGTTGGTCGTGATCTTTCTGCTCATTGTGTTCGTTGCCGGATTGTTCAATAATCCTCAATTCACGGAGCTTTTTAACAGCATTATGAGTAACCCTGGCGTGCTTCAAAACGACCCGGGTCGATTATTCTCTGAATTTAAGGCAATGTTAAACTTGCAAGATTTGTTGGGTTGGCCTCTGCTGCTTTTTGCCGGGATCGTACCGCTGGTGGAAGAGCTGTTTAAAACCCTGGGTGTGTGGCTGCTTCAGGTCCGTAATCCTGACCCGAAAGAGAGTTTCCGGGTTGGTTTGATCAGTGGAGGGGGATTCGCACTTTTTGAGGGGCTGATGAGTGTGCGCTCCATCCCGCTAGGCGAAGTCGTTTATACCGATTGGGCAGGGCTGATCCTTGGCAGGTTTGGCGGAAGCCTTTTACATATTCTCGCTGGTGGGATTATCGGGCTGGCGATTGGTAAATTTTGGAAAAACCGCAAATTTGCCCCGCTGCTGCTTTCCTACCTGGCTGCCTGGCTGCTGCATGCCGCCTGGAATTTCCTGGCATTCTTTGGAGGCGTTTATCCGCTGATTAACCAAGACCAGGTACAGGCTGTTTGGCCTTACATCGCACTCGTGCTGCTGTTTTTGGGAATGGTGTTTGTTTTCCTGCGCCTGGTCAGAAAAGTGCAATCCACGAACGACTTACAGGTTTACCCCAGCGGGTCGGAAGGATAGCCCATGGAACGCCAGCGTGTGATGAAAGTATTGCATTACATTGTTGATCGCCTGGTTGCGCTTAAAGTTATAGGCAGCGAAAACGTACAGGACGGCACCGCGTACATCGTTGCCACCAGCCACATCAGCCGACTTGATACGCCGTTCCTGATGCTTTCCACGCACCGCCAGGACATTATTGCCATGGTAGCCCGGGAGTATGAGAAAGCGCCTTTCTTTGGTTGGTTTCTCAATAAACTGGGCGTGATCTGGATCTCGCGGGATGGGTATGACCTGAGCGCGTTTCGAGAGGCTTCCATTCACCTGAAAAATAACTGGATTGTAGGTATCGCCCCTGAAGGGACACGCTCAAAAACACAGCAACTCCTGGAAGGCAAGCCTGGAGCAGCGCTGTTGGCGATCCGCAACCAGGTCCAGGTGATCCCGACCGCGGTAATAGGTTCCACCAATGTGTTCCAGAGCATTTTACGTCTGAAGAAGGCACAGGTTGAGGTACGTTTTGGTAAGCCTTTCATGCTGTCTCAAGTGCATGATGAGAAAACCACCAAGGACCGGTTGCAGCAGGCAACCGACGAGATCATGTGCCACATCGCCCTGCTGCTGCCAGAGGAGCGGCGCGGTTTTTATGCCAATCACCCACGCCTCAAAGAGTTGCAGGCCGAGCATAACACCCCTCAAAAGGAAGGTTCATCCATAACGGAGGACAGCCATGATTCCAATTCGTGATGAAATAAAGACCCACCGCGTCCCAGTAGTTAATTACATCCTGATCCTGGTTAATGTGGCGGTTTTTTTGTGGGCTTACGTTCTCAACGCAAACCCGGATGCTGTGTATTCTCAATATGCCCTCATTCCGTCCCAGATCAGGCAGGGGCTCGATCTGGGAGACATGCGAAATATCCTGACCAGTATGTTCATGCACGCCGGTTGGTTCCATCTCCTGGGGAATATGCTCTACCTGTGGATTTTTGGCGATAACATCGAAGACAGGCTGGGTCACACCAACTATTTGATCTTTTACCTGGCAGGTGGTGTGTTCGCAGCTTTTGCTCACTACCTCACCAATCCAGCGTCAACCATTCCTACTGTGGGTGCCAGCGGTGCCATCGCCGCCGTATTGGGGGCTTACCTCGTGTTCTACCCACACAGCCGGGTCTATACTTTCATTCCGATAGGTTTTTTTATCCG
>ERZ1645192.4050-NODE-4050-length-11741-cov-9.930430_pt1 | contig 11741 bp, 9 predicted proteins | sample MGYA00575354_ERZ1645192 | MGnify/ENA primary metagenome ERZ1645192 (study PRJEB40844, sample SAMN11349763) | freshwater sediment metagenome | isolation source: river sediment | host: Sediment | place: India: Faizupur Khadar , New Delhi | collected 2017-02-21 ... | reverse complement strand
GCATACAGGTCAAACTTCTGTCTCTGATGACTTCAAAGGCAAAGGCGGTAATTATTGTAATGGGACCAAAATCGGGAGTTACTTCATTCGAACAAAAATACCCTGGCATATCAGGAGAGCTTGCTTCCTCAAAAAGTCTTAAAAAAATAACCACCGAAAATCCCATGATGGCAAATATGCCCAAGATCCTTTTTGCCGACAGAAAAGTCGCCGACGAGATCCTTAAGGGGACGGGCTTTACACTCGAAAATCTGCAGAAAAAAATTGACAGCGAAGTGAAGCCGTATACTTTTTCAATACCGGGAAAAAGTGTCAGGATAACAGAGGATAAGAAGCAGGAAGAAATTATTCTCAGGAACGTTGCTGCTGTTATTGAAGGAAGTGATCCGGTACTCAGGGATGAATATGTTGTTTTTTCAGGGCATCTCGATCATGTTGGCGCATCAGGAGATGTGGTCAATGCCGGAGCTGACGATAACGCATCAGGTTCTGCAGGATTACTCTCCATAGCAAAAGCATTTCAGAACCTGGGGAAGAAACCTCTCAGGTCACTCCTTTTCCTTTGGGTTTCAGGTGAGGAGATCGGATTATTCGGATCGCAGTCATATATAAATAATCCACTGGTGCCAATCGAAAAAACAGTTGCCGATCTTAATATGGATATGATAGGAAGGGTGAAAAGCGCTGCTGATACGACCAGTGAAACTCCAATGACAGACAAGAACAAGGTCTTTGTTATAACATGCAACCAGAGCAAAGAACTGGTAGCCATTGCTGACGAAATAGATAAGACTACTGTACTTGACCTCGACTATTCACTGAGCGGGAAGAACCATCCTCTGCAGCTTTTCCAGAGAAGCGACCATTTCAATTTTGTCAGAAAAGATATTCCTGTCCTCTTCTTCTCCAGCGGATTGCATACCGATTATCACACACCCGGAGATGTTCTCGGGAAAATCGATTACCCGAAGATGGCTCTTATTTCAAATGCTGTTTACCAGATAGGATATAATGTAGCGAACAGAAAAGCAAGAATAGTGGTCGACAACCCCTACAGCAAATGGTAGTCTTCACTTTCCTTCTGTAACAGAAAAGGATTTTATTGCAACCTTATATTTCTGATCGATATCGGGCACTCCATTGCCGTTGATATCTTTCATTGTCTTTAAATAGTGTACTATTGCCAGCCATTCTCTGCCCTCCTGAGTACCTTCACGATTACTGTCAAAATCCATGATAGTGTTTTTCATATCATTCACCGGCAGGCCATTCACATCTTTTGGAATCACCTTAACCAGACCCTTGCTCAGCTTCTTGATAATGCTTACATATTCAAGCATATACGAATTGGCAACTATTGAATAGAGTGCAGGATTATTTTTCGAGAAATCGACTTCCCTGAATGCACCATCAGAGTTTGCTATACTCACTTTACTGATCTTTTTCAGCAAACCTTTCCCGGGATCATACTCTGCCTTCAGGCCGCTATAAAAACAATAATTTGCTGGTGTCGATTCTCCTGCAATATACATTATTTCAAGTATCCCCTTCAGCTCATGCCCTGTAACGTACAACCGTGAGAGCGGATAACCTGGAACATTATCATTTCCGGCACCCATTGACATTATTCTGAAAATATCGGGAGCTGTCTGAATTCCCGGAACAATGTTGTCCCTTATAACGCCGACCGCAACCATTGCAACATCCGTGCCTCCCGGTACATTCTTATTTACATAATTATATATCGCATCGGCCACCAGCGGGCCAAGATTGCTGTTCCTGAATTCTCCCTGTTCATTGCATTCAACTGGAAAATCTGATTCTGCAACAGGTTTCCCGTAATCGAGTCCGATAGGCAGCAGAATCTCATTGGTCAGTTTCACCTCCTGTTCATCTATCATTGCCGCTACTTCCCTGCTGCCCATTATCCTGTCATCAACAGGCACAAGTACATATTTCCCGGCTTCATACTTTTCGCCGTCAAGTGCCATTTTCAATACTCCTACAGACTTACCATATTCTCCTGTCTGAACGATTACGGTATTGTTGATCATTATTGGCTCTTCAATCGTTGTATGGGTATGTCCGCTTATTATTACATCAATATCTTTTACTTTACGTGCAAGTTCAACATCTTCACCACTCCACCCTCCCGTATTGTCTTTTGACACACCCGAATGGGAAAGGCAGATTATCATTTCACATCCATTATTCTTAAGCTCCCTGACCATTTTTTTTGCAGCAGGAATCTGTCGCGAGAACGTTACAGGCCGGGCATAAGCTGCATTATCGTCAGCAACGACTCCCATAAGTGAAAAGAGACCGATCCTGATTCCCTCCTTTTCGATAATGAGTGTTCGTGAAATTCTTCCGTCATTGAAGAGTTTGTCAAGAGCATTATCGCCATTGTCCTCCGGATCAAACTGAATATTTGACGAAATAATCGGTGGTATCTCGCCATTACTGATGGATGAATTAATTATTTCTGCAAGCTTTGCCGGGCCAAAATCAAATTCGTGGTTACCAATGCAGACGGCATCATATCCCATTTTTTTCATTAACCGGAGCTGAAATCCGGTGGAAGGTTCCAATCCCTGGAACAGTGTTCCCATAAGAAAGTCACCTGCATCAAGAACGAGGGTTATGCCACCGGCATTCTTCTTTTCATTCTCAATTATCGCTGCTATTCTTGAAAATCCGCCGAGAGTCTTGTCATCATTTACCGATAACGGAGAATAATTCAGTTCCGGTGCAAATCCTGCCAGCCGTGAATGAAGGTCGTTGGTATGTATAATTGTTATCTGCCTGCCTTTCTGTGCGCCCAGAGATCCAATAATCATCATAAACAGCAGAAACAGTGTTGTTTTTTTCATGACAAATAATTTTGATAAAAATAATAAAATTACACTACCCCGGCCACAATGAAATTACTGCCGCCAACAAAGACCAGGTCGGAAGTTGCAGCTGCTGTTCTTGCTGCTGCAAGTGCTTCTTTTACAGTAGCATAACTCTTCCCTTCCAGTCCATATTCACCTGCTTTCATTTTCAGAAGATTCTCATCGAGAGCCCTCTCAACTTCTGCCCTGGTAAAGTAGTATTTTGCTTTTTTCGGAAGAAGGGGCAAAATTTCTGACAAGTCCTTATCGCTGACAAATCCTATGACCATATGCAGACCGGTTGAAGGTGTCATTTCAATTTGCCTGGTCACATATTCAATACCTTCCTTATTGTGTCCGGTGTCACAAATAGTTAGCGGATCCTTCCCAATTACCTGCCAGCGGCCCATCAACCCGGTGTTCCTGATTACATTCCTGATACCCGTTTTAACTGTTTTTTCACTTATACCAAAACCGGAATCCAGTACATTGAAAACCTGGAACAGAGTCTGAATATTTTTCAGCTGATAGTTACCGGGAAGAGGGATCGTTCCATTGAACGAACTGTTATCTGTTAAATCTTTAACACTAAATTTCCTGTATGAAGAACCTGGATTCCACTCTTCAAGAGAACACCGGAACCTGGTGTCGGCAAAGTAAACCGGAGCTTCCATTTCCCGGGCCTTCCTGATAAAAACTTCTTTTGATTCTTTTTGTGTCTCCCCGATTATTACCGGGATATGCTTTTTTATGATCCCGGCTTTTTCTCCTGCTACTTTTTCCAGTGAATTGCCCAGAAGGTCCATATGATCATGTCCTATGTTTGTTATCACTGATAATACAGGCAAAATTATGTTTGTGGAATCGAGACGGCCTCCGAGGCCCGTCTCAATAACTGCCACATCAACTTCCTGACGATAGAAAAAATCAAAAGCCATTGCCACTGTCAGCTCGAAGAATGAGGGTTTTATCTTTTCAATTATATCCCTGTTACTTTTTACAAATTGTATGACTTCTTCTCTTGAGATCATTTTTCCATTCACCCTGATACGTTCCCTGAAGTCTTTCAGGTGTGGCGAGGTATACAGCCCTGTCTTCCATCCTGCAGCCTGGAGCACTGAAGCCGTGATATGTGATACGGAACCCTTGCCATTCGTACCCGCAATATGTATTGTCTTGTATTTTGTGTGCGGATGTGAAAAATGATCATCAAGTGCGATGGTATTTGCAAGATCATTCTTATATGCAGCCTTTCCTATCCGGTGATATGCCGGCAGGCTGGAATACAGAAATTCAATTGTTTGTTTGTAACTCATTAAACGAGCTGTTTGTCCACTTTTTATTCTTTCATATTGTGTCAGCCTGCTAACTGCCTTTCAGATGGACCAAATTGAAACAGATTTCCGCACAAAATAACATACTTTAATAACAGTTAGCAATAAATGGCAATTTTTTTAGTTAATTTTACACCGGAATGAATTAAGTATCTTAGGTATTAAATATCTGCTAATAAACGAATTATATGATGATAAAGAAACATAACAGGAAACTTTTCATTATAGATACCAATGTGCTTCTTCACGATTATAAATGTATCTACAATTTTGAAGAAAATGATGTTATAATCCCAATCGTGGTACTTGAGGAGCTTGACAAGTTCAAAAGAGGAAACGATATAATAAATTTTCATGCCAGAGAATTTACCCGGGAGCTCGATAAGCTTTCGGGGGATATGCTGCTGACAGCCAATATCCCTCTCGGGGAAAATTTGGGTAATCTTCATATTGAAACCGGCAAAGATTTCTCTGACAAGGTAAGTGCTTCATTCCCGGAAAGGACCTCCGATCATCGTATACTTGCCATTGCCGATTACGTTTGCACTTCGAACAAAGACAAGACAGTTGTTCTCATTACGAAGGATATCAACCTCAGGATGAAAGCCAAGTCGCTGGGAATAATTGCCCAGGACTATGAGAATGACAAGGTCGCCAATATCGACGATCTGTATAAAGGAATAACAGTAATGGAAGGTGTCGACCAGGAGCTGATCAGCAAATTATATGAGGTTCCTGAAGGAGTCAGTGCAGAGGAATTCAGGCTTGAAGGTGACCTGAAGGGACACCAGTTTTTTATTATGAAAAACAACGGCTCAAGCGCCCTGGCACATTATAATCCTGTAAATAAACAGCTCAACAGGGTAATAAAACAGACAACCTATGGCATTGATCCGAGAAATGCAGAACAGACTTTTGCACTCGATGCGCTGTCGAATCCCGATATACAGCTTGTATCGCTGACGGGTAAGGCCGGAACGGGAAAAACCCTTCTTGCCCTGGCTGCAGCCCTGGCCCAGCATAAAAGATATAAACAGATTTTCCTGGCAAGGCCTATCGTCCCTCTTGCAAACCGTGATCTTGGTTTCCTGCCCGGGGATGTGAAAGAAAAAATGGACCCTTATATGCAGCCCCTGTACGACAACCTTACAGTCATCAAGCATAAATTCAGCCATCAGAGCCCTGAATTCATCAGGATAAACGAAATGATGAAGGAAGAAAAGCTGGTCATTACACCTCTTGCCTACATCAGGGGACGCAGCCTTTCCAGCATATTCTTCATAGTCGACGAGGCACAGAACCTGACACCTCATGAGATAAAAACTATTATTACAAGGGCCGGTGAAGGCACAAAGATGGTTTTCACAGGTGATATCGAACAGATAGATTCGCCATATCTCGACACTGCATCCAACGGACTCAGCTATCTGTCGGACAAAATGAAAAACCAGGATATTTTTGCACATGTCAACCTCGTCAAGGGAGAAAGAAGCTTCCTTGCTGAACTTGCCAGTAAACTCCTCTAATTTATTAAATATGAAAATCAGGACATTCGTTATGATGGCAGCTGCCATGTTAGTTTTGGCTGGTACTGTACAGGGACAGCCAAAACAATCGAAAGAGAAACAAAGCAGGAAAGCCAAACCCGAAACAGTCAGGTTGTTCAACGGCAAAGATCTGAAAAACTGGGCCTTTCACCTGAAAGATCCTTCTGTTGATCCCTCGGGTGTATTTACCGTCAAAAATGGCGTGATAAATATCAAAGGAGAACCATTCGGTTATATGCGCACTAAAGAAAGTTTCAGCGACTATACTCTCACCCTCGAATGGCGCTGGCCTTCAGAGCCAACCAATAGCGGGGTTTTTGTGCATGTACAGCTTCCCGATACCATCTGGCCCAGGTGTATTGAATGTCAGCTCAAGGCAGGCAGCGCCGGCGATTTTGTGTGCATGAACGGAGCTGATATGAACGAACGCAAAGATAAAGCCGTGAGGTCAGTAAAGAAACTTGCCGGATCATCAGAGAAGCCTGCAGGCGAATGGAATAAAATGGAGGTTACATGCTTATCCAATACCATAACCGTCAGTGTTAACGGAATCCTTCAGAACAAGGCAACCGGGCTTAATATCAATAGCGGCCATATCTGCCTTCAGAGTGAAGGAAAAGACCTGGAATTCAGGAATGTGGTTGTTGTGAAACATAAAAAATGAATGACGAAAAAATAAAAGTCGCTTTTCACACCCTCGGCTGCAAGCTGAATTTTACCGAAACATCAACAATAGCCAGGTCATTCCCTGAAGATAAGTTCGAACGGGTTCCTGCCGGCAAAAAAGCCGATATATATATTATTAATACCTGTTCTGTTACAGACACAGCCGATAAAAAATGCAAACAGGCAATCAGGAAGTTTATAAACCAGTCGCCTGAGGCATTTATCGCAGTGGTAGGCTGCTATGCCCAATTGAACCCTTCCGAAATAGCCTCCATCCCAGGGGTCGATCTTGTTCTTGGTATTAATGAAAAGTTCGATGTCGCTCAATATTTCACAGGCAACAAAGCAATAAAACAGCCCGAGATACACTCCTGTGAATTAACTTCTTCGGAAAGATTCGTTCATTCATACTCCTCAGGCGACAGGACCCGCTCCTTCCTGAAGGTACAGGATGGATGCGATTATCATTGTTCCTACTGCACAATTCCTCTCGCGCGTGGGGCAAGCAGAAATCCTTCAATTGAGACACTTCTTGCAGAGACTGCACTGATAGCATCTAAAGGAGTAAAGGAAATCGTTGTAACAGGAGTGAACATTGGTGATTTCGGAAAGTCGACAGGCGATGACTTTAAAACGCTCATGAAGGAACTCATCAAAACCGAAGGAATAGAGCGGTTCAGAATTTCTTCAATCGAGCCAAACCTCCTTACAGATGAACTCCTGGTAATGTCGGCAGGAGAATCAAAAATTTTACCCCATTTCCATATCCCGCTGCAAAGCGGATGCAACAGGATACTGGCACTCATGGGAAGAAGGTATAAGAGAGAATTATTTTCAGAGAGGGTAAATAAGATAAAAGAGTTAATTCCCATGGCAGGTATCGGGGCTGATGTAATTGTCGGCTTCCCGGGTGAAACAAGCGCCGATTTCGACGAGACCTATGAATTTCTGAGGGTTACACCCCTGTCCTACCTCCATGTTTTCAGCTATTCCGGGAGACCAAACACAAAAGCAGATCAGATGCCCGGAAAAATAAATAACAGCACAAAGGAAGAAAGAAGCAAGCTGCTCATCAGTCTCTCACAATCGAAACACAGGGAATTCATGAATCAAAATACCGGCCATGAAGCATTTGTCCTGTTTGAAAAATCCCGTACCGGGGGCATGATCACAGGTTATACCGGGAATTACCTCCGGGTCGAATATCCATGGGATCAGAAGCTGGCAGGACAAATTAAAAAGGTAAAGCTCACTGGCATTTCTGAGAATGAAAGGATGAGCATACAAATAATACAATAGAAATGATCGACTTAGAAAAAATTACTGACCAGATAGAGGCAGCAGCACTTCAGGCTGAAAAATTTATTATTCAGGAAGCGGGTCGTTTTGAAAAGAAAGATACTGAAACGAAAGGATTGCACGACTTTGTTTCTTATGTCGATAAGGGATCGGAGGCGATGCTTGCTGAAATGCTTAAAAAGATTCTTCCAGAGGCGGGGTTTATTGCAGAGGAAGGTACTGTCTCAAAGAAAGGATCCAGGTATAACTGGATCATCGATCCACTTGACGGGACTACTAACTTTGTACACGGCATTCATCCTTATGCCATCAGTATAGCCCTCGCCGACAATGGTGAACCAGTGGCAGGGGTTGTTTGCAATGTAAACGGAAACGAACTGTTCAAAGCCTGGAAGAAAGGAGGCGCCTGGCTGAATGGCAGAAGAATACATGCATCTTCGGCTACCTGCCTGGCTGACAGCCTTGTGGCTACCGGCTTCCCTTACAATGATTTCAGCAGGCTCAGTAAGTATATGAAATCGCTTACGCACTTCTGTAAAAAAACACATGGAATAAGAAGACTCGGTTCGGCATCGATTGACCTTGCCTACGTTGCATGCGGAAGATTTGAGGCATTTTATGAATATGACCTTAAAATCTGGGATGTGGCCGCCGGAAATCTTCTTGTCCGTGAAGCTGGCGGACGTGTATCAGACTTTTCCGGCAATGAGAAGCTGCTCAACGGCAGTGAAATAGTCGCAGCCTGTCATAATGTTTTTCCTGAGTTTCTGGAAAATGTCAGTAAATTTATGGTGTAAATACACGAAACTGATATGAGCGCCCTGGGTTATTACATCTTCTATGCCTTCAACTGGCTGGTGACTCTCCTCCCTCTCAGGATCTTATATGTTTTTTCTGACATTGCATTTCTCTTTTTCTATTACTTCCCGGGGTACCGGAGAAAAGTTGTCAGGACAAACCTGCTTAACTCATTTCCTGAGAAAAGCCTGGAACAGATCATCGAAATTGAGAAAAAGTTTTATCACCATCTCTGCGATATCTTCATTGAAACTTTCAAGCTTACCCACCTTACTGCAGAGCATCTTCTTAAAAGAATGCCTCTCACCAACCCCGGGCTGCTTAAGAAACTGTACGATGATGGACGCGATGTTGCTGCAGTCCTGGGCCATTATAATAACTGGGAGTGGCTGATGTACCTGCCCCTCTATTCCGGGTACAATTTTGTATCCATTTACAAACCTCTGGCAAACAAGCATTTCGATCAGTTTATGATCGACAGCAGGACCAAACTTGGCATGACCGTCACACCTATGCAACATGTTGTCAGAGACATCATCTCGAACAGGAAAAACAACGTAAGGTCACTATATTCATTTCTCACTGACCAGATACCTGCAAAGGGAGATATCAGGTTCTGGACTGAATTTCTGAACCAGGAGACTGCTGTTTACCTGGGTGCAGAGAAGATTTCCTCAAAATATGATATGGCTCTGGTCTTTTTCAATGTGCAAAAGATCAGAAGAGGATATTACTCATTTACTGTGGAACTTCTCCTCGAGCATACTGCCGGTCTTCCCGAACATTTTATAACAGAAACTCATGTCAGAAGGCTCGAAGAAATAATAAAAGAGCGTCCCGAATTCTGGATATGGAGCCATAAAAGATGGAAACATAAGCGTGAGCCACAGAATGATTAAAACAGCTGTCGTTATACTGAACTGGAACGGATCGGGCTTCCTGAAAATGTTCCTTAAAAACACACTTGAGAAATCTGCTGATCCAGGAACAAAGATCTATGTTGCTGATAATGGATCAACAGACGGATCATGCGAATGGATCGAGGAGAATCACAGGGAAGTAAATCTATTACGTTTCGATAAAAACCATGGATTTGCCGGCGGTTACAATCTTGCGCTTAGTGAGATTGAAGCGCAATATTATATCCTCCTGAACTCTGACATTGAGGTTACTGAGGGATGGCTGGAGCCGCTGATCGGCTATTTGGACAGCAATACCGATGTTGCAGCCTGCCAGCCCTTAATCCTTTCATTCGACCGGAAAGATCACTTTGAATATGCCGGTGCTGCCGGAGGTTATATTGATAAATACGGATATCCGTTCTGCCGTGGCCGGATACTCAGCCATGTTGAAGTAAATAACGGTCAGTACGATTCACTGACTGATGTTTTCTGGGCATCGGGGGCCTGCATGGCCGTCAGGGCATCGGCATGGAAAGAATGCGGAGGCTTTGATGCCGATTTTTTTGCCCATATGGAAGAGATAGATCTTTGCTGGAGGTTCCACATGACGGGATACAGAGTAACTTTTATTCCTGATTCCAAAGTATATCATGTAGGGGGAGGCTCCCTGCCTTATAACTCACCGTTCAAAACATACCTGAATTTCAGGAACAGCATATACCTTCTCTTTAAGAACCTCCCCGACAGAAGATTCTCACGGATATTATTCATAAGAAAAATACTGGATGGCCTGGCTGCAATATTTTTTCTTATGAAAGGAGATATAAAAAATTTTATGGCTGTCTGGAAAGCACACAGGCATGCCGTAAGGGAAAGAACTTCACTGATGGAGAAAAGAGCTCGTGTCAGATCCCTTGGGAACAGGGATCCTGAAAATCTTATTTTGAACAAAAGCATTGTTTATGAGTTTTATGTTAAAAGAAAAAGAACATACAATAATATAATTCACGAAATTCCCATTAAATGAAGTCCTCCCAGCTGATTATTTTTCTGGCAGTCGTTTTTACAGTTTATTTTGCTGGCAACGCATATATCTTTTTTAAGGGTTATAATGCAATACCGGCCATCAGGGAGAACCGGTGGCTGTATACAATTTTGTTTATTACACTTGCGATAACCTTTATCATTGCCAAGGTCCTTGAATCACGCCACTCCACGGTCTTTTCCGATGTCCTGAATATAATAGGAGGCTTCTGGATGGCCTTCCTGGTATATGGATTTTTCTTCTTTATCCTTTCCGATCTGATAAGCCTGCTGCTTAGGATCCCCGGGATAATCAATACAACCAACATTGCAGATTTCAGGAAATGGTCGTTTGTAACAGTTGTCTCTGTTTCAATAGTTCTTATTGCCGGTGGATTTATCAACGCAATAATTCCAAAAGTAAGGGAGTATAATATAACTATCCCAAAAGTTACCGACGGTATACAAAGGTTAAGAGTGGCAGCCGTTTCGGATATTCATCTGGGCAGCATAATTAGGAAGAGAAGCATGAATAAGCTCTCTGAGATTCTTGAACAGCAGAAGCCCGACGTGATCTTCCTCCTTGGAGATATAATTGACGGCGAGATGGGGCCTGTTCTGCGGGGTGACCTGCTTCAATATCTTAAGGTTCCCGTAACAAATGACGGCCTCTATGCGATCACAGGCAACCACGAGTTTATTGGCGGTGCAAAGAAAACTATCCCATATATCGAAAGCAAGGGAATCCGTGTTCTGAAGGATGAATTGGTATTGCTTCCGGGTGGAATACAGGTTGCAGGAAGGACCGACAGGGATTCGAAACGGTTCTATTCAAAAGAGAGGAAGCCGCTTGAGGAATTACTGGAAACCACCGATCGAAGGTATCCGGTTATTGTTCTCGATCACCAGCCGGTAAACATCGATGAAGCTGTCAGAAATAATGTCGACCTTCAGCTTTCAGGACATACACATAATGGTCAGTTCTGGCCACTGAACTATTTTACCAGGGCAATTTACGAGGTCAGCTACGGATATAAGAAGATTGGCAATACACAGATCATTGTTTCTTCAGGTTTCGGAATATGGGGTCCAAGAATAAGATCGGCGAGCAGGTCGGAAATACTTGTAATAAATATCAGTTTCGAAGGAAGTATTTAGATCCTGGCTGCTTTACAGCAAATCATAAACCTGTTCCAGGGCTATGCCCCTTGATCCCTTAACGAGTATATGAAATCCCTTCAGGGGTTTTGTCTTCAGGTACTCCTTCAACCTGTTTACATCGCGAAAGGTTTTGAA
>ERZ1645192.4049-NODE-4049-length-11741-cov-9.983399_pt1 | contig 11741 bp, 12 predicted proteins | sample MGYA00575354_ERZ1645192 | MGnify/ENA primary metagenome ERZ1645192 (study PRJEB40844, sample SAMN11349763) | freshwater sediment metagenome | isolation source: river sediment | host: Sediment | place: India: Faizupur Khadar , New Delhi | collected 2017-02-21 ... | reverse complement strand
ATACCTGCCATCCCGTGGCGCCCTGCTATTTGCTACCACAATGTGGTAGAAAGCAAACCGTTTGCGGCCATGCCGCGCTAATCTGATTTTTACTGCCATAATTTCTCTGGTCTCATTTTTGAAATGTGGCGCAAAGATACACCTTTTCTGCATTCACAAAAACCTGATCCACCTCTTTTCCTGCTCTTTTGCATCACAAAAATCCCAAATTCTGATTTTTTCACCAATTTTGTACCCTGAACGCAACATTTTCCTCTTATTGCGGTCACTAATACGTTAAACATCACTCCCGGGCTTCCCCGGTTTGAATAAATTTTTTTACGCTTATGTTGAAAAAGAGTTATCTGCGCAATGCCGCTCTGTTCCTGTCAATGGCAGGTTTGCTTTCCTCATGCCTCAAAGACGAAGAGGTCATCACTGGTTATGGGGATGCCTATATTCTGGTAGAAATCAATGGACAGGACACCCTCAAGGGATTGGGACTCCATGCCTGGTCCTATTCTGACTTCTCCGCCGTGAAGGTGACTTCCCCGGTGACGTCAGCCCCTGAGCTCACACTCCAGCCTTACCTGGGCTATAAACAGGATTTTATCCTGGAAACCCCCCTGTCGGGGATGACCAAAACGCTTCCTGCCGCCGGCAACTATCTCTTCCTGGCTACCTATGCCGACGGAAGTACCCTCAATTTCACCAATGAACTTTATCCCGACTTCATCTTACCCCCTCAAATCAAAACTGCGGCCTTTAACCAGTCGGCTCAAAGGGTCGATGTCACCTGGGGTAACGTCGTTTACGCCCATTCCTACAACGTGAAACTGATCAACGCCGAAGGAAAGGTTCTCTTTCTTTCGCCCGAACTTAGCAATTCGGTGACCGATTTCTCCTTTTCACGGAACACCCAGGGATGGCAAACGGGCGATTATCCGGCCAATGGCACCACCCTGACTATCGAAGTGGCAGCCTACCATAAGGAGAAAAATACCCCCTTGAACAAACTGCAGTGCGTGGCCCGGTCCAGGAAAAGCATCACGTGGGGATCGTAAACAATCTGGAATCTGGAATCTGGAATCCTGAATATTAGAATCTGGAGTCTGGAGTCTGGAATCCTGAATATTGGAGTCTGGAGTCTGGAATGGGTGGGAAGGGTTATTTGATGCGGTTGGGATTTTTGCGGATAAACTCTTCCCAGTTGCGGTATGGGCTGGCAAAGGCGGGTTTGGATTGCTGGAGGTAATGGCAGATGGCCACGGCCACGGCATCGGTAGCGTCGAGTTCACGGGGCAGGTCGGTCAGGTGAAAGCTGTTTTGGAGGAAGTAGGCCACCTGTTCTTTGCTGGCCCGTCCCATTCCTGTGATGGACTGTTTCACCAGCAGGGGGGCATACTCGAAGATGGGCAGACCGCGGTAGAGGCCTGCCGCCATGATGACCCCCTGGGCACGGCCCAGCTTCAGCATGGATTGGACGTTTTTGCCATAGAAAGGGGCCTCCAGGGCCATCACATCGGGACTGAACTCATCGATTAAGGCCAGCGCCCTTTCGTGGAGGTATTTCAACCGCTGATAGTGGTCATCGAATTTTCCGGGGCGCAGAACCCCCAGGGTGAGAATGACCGGCTTACGGCCTCCTGTCTCGACCAACCCGTAACCCGTGACTGCCGTCCCCGGATCAATCCCCAGAATTCTTATGCTTTTTTCCATGTTTTTCTTCCGGTTTGCTGCCACACAATGCCTCCCACAATCAGTAACAGTCCGGCCAGCGTGGTGGTATGGATTTTTTCACCTACAAAGGTGGAAATAAACAGCAGCGAAATGAAGGGAGCGGCAAAGATCAGGCTCCCCGTAACGGCGTTGTTGGTGCTCAGTTGCATGGCTTTCATCCAGAGCAGGTAGGTAATGCCCACCTCGAAGAGCCCGGTGTAAAGGGCTGCCCATAGGGGTGTCCCCCGCGGAAAATTGAAATCTGACACCACCGGCAGGAACAACAACAGCGCCAGGAAGCCGAAGAGAAAATTCCAGAAGAGTTTCACCGCTTCGGGACGGGGATCCCTGACGTTGAAAATCCAATAGAGGGCCCAGAGGAAAGAGCTACCCACGGCCAGCAGGACCCCGGGGAGACTGGTTTGCCCAAATCCCTGGAGGCTTCCCTGGGAGGATAGCAGGACGATGCCCGCAAAACAGACCCCCAGAGCCATAAACTGCTTCCGTGTGATGCTTTGCTTCAGCAGGGGCACCGACAGGAAAGCCAGGGTGATGGGCCACACCATATTGAGCGGTTGGGCCAGTTGCGCCGGTAGCAGGGAGTAGGCCTTGAAGAGGATGAGATAATAACCGAAGGGATTGAGGAGGCCCACTCCTGCCGAGCGCAACAGATCGCGGGGGGTCGCCCTGGCCAGAAGAGCAGCCTGACGGGTCACCACCAGAAAAAGAAAGAGAAAAAGGGTGGAGACTCCTGAGGCGATGAAGATCAGCTGTATGGGATCCAACTCCTTCAAGGCCAGCTTGAAGGCCGTGGCTACCGTCGACCAGATCAGCACTGCCATTGCGGCATACCCCAGGCTGAGCCTTCCGTTTTTTTCCATCTCAGGGCCGCCCTCCTTTGAAGAATTTCCGTTCTTTCTCGCCGCTGGGAGGGGGCAGGAGGGTAGGGTCACTCCCTTCCTGGATCTCAGGGGTGTTCTTGGGAGGGGTCTGCTCACGGTATCTGCTGCGGGCCTCTGAAACATAAATGCTTCCAGGGTAGCTGAAGAGAATTTCCTTATAGGCCTGGGCGGCTTTTTCCGCATCATGGAGCTTGTAATGCCATATTTCAGCCATCATGAAGAGGGCATCGTCGGCCAGGAGATCCCCGGCATAACTGGTGGTGATTTTTTCAAGCAGCGAGATGGCGGAGGTATATTGGCCCTGCCGGTCTTCAATACGGGCCTTTCGAAGGAGAATGTCATCACCCAGGGCATGCCATGGATAACGGCTGGTAATGGAGTCGAGCAAGGCCAGGGCTTCCTGATCCTGATGGCGGAAAAAGAGCAGGTCGGCGCGGGCAAAATCGATGAGAGCCGTTTCCGTGGAATCCTGATCCGCGTTGTCGCCGATGAAGAGCGAGAGTTCCATGGCATCGTTGGCGGTGAGCTTGGAGGTACTGGCCTTCAGAACATCCAGCTGGGCCTGGGCCCAGGAGAAATTACCCAGAAAATACCCCAACCGTGCCTTCTTCAGCTTGACCTGGTCCCCCAGGGCATTGTCACGGTTGGCATCGATGACCTGTGAGTATAAAAGAGTCGCCTCCCACGGATCCCCCGCATATACATATATGTCGGCCAGTCCGGTCTTAAGCTCTCCAGTTTGCTGGGGCCGCAATCCTGATGTCGACAGTCCTTTCTCCAGGATGCTGATCGCCTTTTGGGTTTCCCCCAGATAAAAAGTCAACAGATGAGCGTATTCCTTCAGAAGACTGATGCTTTGGCTGTTATATCCTATTACCTCAATGCCTTCTTCAAATTGAAGGGCCAGGGTGGCGGCCGACTCCCGGGTTGCGTTGCCACTGTTGGTGAAACGAAGGTACCCGGCATGCAGTTTTTGAAGATAAGCCGCGATATAGTTGGGATTCTCCTTCCCCTTCTCCAGTACATAACTGAAAGCGGCCTCTGCATCTCCGTAGTTTTGGTTGTTCAAGGCCATTTGTGCCAGGTTCAGGATCTGTATCTCCTCACCGCCCGTCCGGCGGTCCAGGGCGATCGACTGGCGCAAGGCAGCAGCAAACTGTTTCTCCTGGAGAAAAAACCAGATCAGCAGTCTGCTGTACCCGGCAACCTCGGGTTCTGACTGGATACGTTTCAGAATAGCCGTCCGGAACTCTTCTCTGACCCCATTCTCTATGTCCATATACATGGCCGAGGTCAGGTAACTCTGGGCCAGCGGCAACTGGTTTTCAGCACTCTTTACTACTTCGAGCAATTCTTCAATAAGCCGGCTGTAGTTCCTCAGGTAGAGGTAAATCTGTGCCAGTTCGGTATTGAATTTCTCTCCGGGGATCTTATCTCTGCCGGCCATCAGAAGCCGTTCAGCCATTTCGTACTCCCGCCATTGCATGAAATGGTTGGCCGTCAGGACGTAGGCACTCCGGTTGGCGGGAACTACCCTGAAGGCTTCGAGGTATTGTGCGGTGGCTTCCGTCGTTTTATTTCCCATTTTAAGGAGATATCCCAGGTGGATATGCAACTCGGGACGAGGTGTTTTGCTTTTGCGGATCTCCTTCCTGACCTCGGTTTCGGCCTCGGCATATTCCCCCATTTCGGCGAGACACTGGATGTAATATCTGAAATAAGTAGCGTTACCCGATGCCAGGTAGATATCCTTGAAAAGGGGGGCAGCCCGGGCGAACTCCTTTTCTGCGAAATATTTAGAGGCCAGTTCGGTGGTCGTCTGGTCGACCCTGACCTGAGCCACAGCCGTCAACACGGTCAGCAGACCAATCAGTAAAAAAGCACTTTTGAATTTAAAACCGTTCATACATCAGGGTGATGATGCAAAAATAACACTATCGTTCAAAGAAGCGGCTTCGGGGGCGGGAATTCGCTGTTTCACGCAGCAACCAGGGATTTAAAAGGGAACGGTTGGCAAGGAGGAGGCCCTCCGGGGCATAAATGGGGGGTGGGGCCGGCAATCGCTGGCATGAGGAGGCGCAAATGTGCCGGAGCGGGCTAACCAAGGCGGGAAATCGCTATTTTTGCAACTAAAAGGAGAGGAATGACAGGATCGGATGATAAACAGCGGTTACCGCGCTGGATGAAGATGAAGATGCCTTCGGGGGAGAACTATTCCAGGATTAAGAACATGGTGGCCAGTCACGGACTGCATACCATTTGCACCAGCGGCAACTGCCCCAATATCGGGGAGTGCTGGAACCGCGGAACGGCCACCTTTATGATTCTGGGTGAGATCTGCACACGGAGCTGCAAGTTCTGTGGAGTGAAAGGGGGGAAGCCTTTACCTCCTGATCCTGACGAACCGGCAAAGGTAGCCCGCTCGGTCAGCCTGATGGGAGTGCGCCATTGTGTGATTACCTCGGTAGACCGTGACGATCTGGAGGACCAGGGCGCAGGGATCTGGGCCGCGACCATCAGGGAGGTAAAAAAAGTCAACCCCGCCACGAAGGTCGAAGTGCTGATTCCCGATTTCCGGGGCGATACCGCCCTGGTGGGACAGGTGCTGGAAGCCCATCCCGATGTGGTGAGCCATAACCTGGAGACCGTGGAGCGGCTCACCCCCCATATCAGGTCGGTGGCCCGCTACCGCAGAAGCCTGGAGGTTCTCCACTTCATCGCCGCCTCAGGAAGCATCGCCAAATCGGGGATTATGCTGGGGCTGGGGGAAAAACGGGAGGAAGTACTCCAGGCCATGGACGATTTGCTGGAAGCAGGGTGTAAGGTGCTGACCATCGGCCAATACCTGGCCCCGACGCGGGAGCACCTGCCCGTGGCGGAGTTTTTCGCCCCTGAAGTGTTTGAAGAACTGCGTCAGACCGCCCTGAATAAAGGTTTCAGGTTCGTGGAGAGCAGTCCGCTGGTCCGTTCTTCCTACAGAGCTGAAGACCATGTCAACGCATAAAACCCCTCCGCCCCGCCAGGAAGGGACACCCCCTCTGGCAGTCACCGGCATCAGCGCGGGGTTTCCCTCGCCGGCCGACGATTACATGGAACCTGGCATTGACCTGAACCGTGAGCTGATCCGGAATCCGGGGGCCACCTTTTTCGGCCGGGTGAAAGGCGTCTCCATGAAAGATGCCGGCATCGACGAGGGAGATGTCCTGGTCATCGACCGTTCCCTGGAACCCTCCAACGGCGCCGTGGCCGTGTGCTTCCTCGATGGGGAATTCACCGTGAAACGCCTCTCCGTGACCAGTGAAGGCCTTTTCCTCCTTCCAGCCAACAACGATTACCATCCCATCCCCATCACCGCAGAAAACGATTTTATCGTCTGGGGCATCGTGACCTGGGTGATCAAAAAGATGTAATCCCATCGTGGCATATATTTTGACAAGGCGATTATGATGGTATGGCTTTGACCTCAACGGGATCCTCCGGGCAGAAGCCCGGGCCTGTAAAATAAACAGCCGTCCGTCACGTTATTCTGACACCTATCAAAAACAAGAAGCCATGAAAACAATTCTTTTCACCGCGGCAATGACCCTCCTGACCCTCTCTCTCTCTGCGCAGCCCTGTTTCGATCTGGGTATTAAAGGGGGCCTGACTTCTTCCAGGCTGGAACCCCCGGGAAAATGGAAGAACAGTGACCATACCCTGAATTACCATGCCGGTGCTTTTGGCCGGGTAGGCTGGGGAAGGTTGTTCCTGCAGCCCGAGGCTTATTTTAACTCAAGAGGAGGAAAGGTAGAAGAGGTCTTTGTGACTGATCCGGCGACTACCGTGCAGAATTTCGACTTTACAAGTGTTGACGTGCCCATTCTGGCGGGGATAAAACTGGTGAAAGGCGATTTCTTCAACATCAGGGCAATGGGAGGCCCCATTTTCGGGTTTATCACTTCGGGTGATGTGGAGACCTCGCCCCGGCCTACTGCCGACTATTTTAACGACCATTTCTATGGATGGCAGTATGGGGTGGGGGTGGACCTCTGGTTTGTGACCCTCGATGCCCGGGTGGAAAAAAGCCGCAACAGCGTCTATTCCTCCAGCGACTTCTCCGCCCGCAACACCCTTTTCCTCATCTCAGCAGGCATAAAGATTTTCTGATCCGCCGGTAAGAATACCCTGGCAGGTGCTTAGGAGAGTTTCCGTTTGTAGTCTTCGTAGCCGAAGCGGCGGACCAGTTCGAAATCTCCGTTGCTGCGGAGGATACCGATGGAGGGGTGGTTGACGCCGTTGAAGAAGTTGGTCTTGACCATGGTATAGTGGATCATGTCCTCAAAGATGATCCGGTCGCCGGCCGTCAATTCCGTGTCGAAGGACCAGGAGCCGTAAAAGTCACCGCTCAGGCAGGAGTTGCCTCCCATGCGGTAGGTGGGTTTCCCGGGCACCGGAGTGGAGGAAGCCCCGGTAATCACAGGCTGGTAGGGCATTTCCAGGCAGTCTGGCATATGGGCGGCAAAGGAGACATCGAGCATGGCTGTACTGACGCCCTGGTTTTCGACCACATCGAGTACCGTGGAGACCAGTACGCCGGTATGCCAGGCGAATGCCGACCCCGGTTCCAGGATGATATGTTTCCCGTGTCGTTTCCGGAAATCCTTCAGCAGGTCGATCAGTTTTTCAACATCATAGCCCTGGCGGGTCATCAGATGGCCTCCTCCCATATTGATCCATTTGACCTGGGGGATATAAGGGCCGAAGTGTTTTTCGAAGGCCACCAGGGTCTTCTCCAGGTCGTCGGCTCCCGACTCGCAGAGGGTGTGAAAATGAAGTCCTTCCACCTCCGGGGGCAATACCGGGGGCAGTTGAGCCGCCAGGATGCCCAGGCGTGATCCGGGAGAGCAGGCATTGTAAATGAGGGGTTGCACCTCCGAAAATTCGGGGTTCACGCGCAGTCCCACGGAGATCTTCCGGGGGAAAGCCCTCACTTCTCCGATATGGCGTTCCAACTGGGCCATGGAATTGAAAACTACATGGCTGCTATAGGACAGTATCTCCGGGAAATCAGAAGGGGTATAGGCTGGTGCGTAGGTGTGGGCGGGGACTTTCATCTCCTCGAAGCAAAGACGGGCCTCATTCAGGGAACTCGCCGAGGCCCCGGTGACCACCTCCCGTAATACCGGGAAAACACTCCACATCGAAAACCCCTTGAAAGCGGGGATGATCTCCACGCCTGTCTCCCGCATGACCCGGCCGATCAGGACCAGGTTGTTCCGGAGCTTCTCCTCTTCTATCACAAAGCAGGGAGAGGGGACATGCCTGAATCTTTCTGGCATCAGCTCAGGTTATTAAGTTGATCCACAATTTTGGAGGCCACGGCCGGGTTGGCGGGCACCAGCGGCAGGCGGAGGACATTCTCAATCCTACCGAGGTGGTGAAGCATCGTTTTGACCCCCGCGGGATTCCCATCGTCGAACTGGAGTCGGAAGAGCTCGATCAGTTCAAAGTGAAGCCTGCGGGCCTCTTCATAACGGCCGGCCATGGCATGATGGATCAGGTCGCTCACTTTCCGGGGCAGGGCATTGGCAATCACCGAGATGATTCCTTCCCCGCCGATAGAGAGGATGGGCAGGGCCAGGACGTCATCGCCCGAAATCAGTTTGAAGCGCGGGGGGGTATATTTGATGATGCGGGTGATCTGGGAGAGGATGCCGCTGGCTTCCTTGATGGCGACGATGTTGTCGCAGGCTTCGGCCAGCCTGATCACCGTCTCTGCCTCCAGGTTAACGCCCGTGCGCGTGGGTACATTATAGAGAATCAGGGGCAGGGGAGAGTGAAGGGCCAGCTCGCGATAATGGCGGAAGAGCCCTTCCTGGTTGGGTTTATTGTAAAAGGGGGTGACCACCAGAAAAGCACTCACCCCTGTAGGGTCGAAGTGCTCCATCTTGCGGACCATGGCGGCGGTGTCGTTGCCACCCATCCCTACCACGACCGGCACCCGGCCCGCGACCTGTTCCAGAATCAATCGCACGACCTGTTGTTTCTCCTCTTCGGTCAGGGTGGAGGTCTCGGCGGTGGTTCCCAGAGCGACCAGGAAATCCATGCCTCCCTTGATCTGATGGTCGACGAGGGCGGCCAGCGCCTGCTCATCCACGGAGAAATCCTGTCTGAAGGGAGTGATCAGTGCCACACCGGCACCTGTGAAATCAAAATTCATATTCATTGGGCAAATTTCTGTAAATAAAGGAGGGTTTGTTCGGCCAGAAAAAGCGAATCCGGCTGCTTGGAGACATCGATGTCCAGATCCAGAAAACCCCGTTTATCCCTGTCCCAGCCTATTTTCAGAGTAGCCATGGAAAGGGTGGTGATCACCTCCAAAGGATAACAGGGGTGGACCGTGAGGTTGACCAGAACCTCGAAATCCGAGGCAATGAAGGTGTCGATGATCCCGCTGGCCGGAAATCCCAGCCAGTTGAAATCCTTTTTATTGATCACGTTGGAGTCGCTGTTGTTGCCCGTTTCCGAGAAGCAGAGATGCCTGACGATAACGGAGCGGCTGCGGAACTGTTCCTGAAGGTAACTGAAAGCCCTCTGGTCATTCTCATGCCAGAGGAGGCCCACTTTTTTGACTTGTTCCAGCCGGATGATCCGGGGCTGCCGTTTCACGAGCCCCACCTTGCGGGCCAATTGCTTTCTGCTGATTATCTCTTTCCAATTCATCAGGTGGGCAAAATTAATAAAAGAATGACAGGATGACCGGGGTGGTCATTTTAACATCAGGAGAAACTCCTCTTCACTGAGGATGGGGATGCGCAGTTGGTGGGCCTTTTCCAGTTTGGCGGGACCCATATTCTCACCCGCCAGGAGGAAGGAGGTGCTTTTGGAAAGAGATCCTGCATTTTTGCCTCCGTTCTGAAGGATCAGGGCTTTGAGTTCATCGCGGCTGTGGAGGGTAAATGTGCCTGAGATGACGATGGTTTTCCCCGACAGCTTATCGCTTTGCGGGGCCAGGTGGGTGGTATCCATAGCGAACTGCAGGCCTTTGTCCCTCAGGCGGCTGATGATGTCCAGATGGCGGGGCTGGCGGAAATAGTCGGCCACGCTGGCGGCAATACGATCGCCGATTTCGGGGATGGCCGTCAGCACTTCGGAGGGCATGGCCATGAGCCGGTCGATATCGCCGGCCGCCTGGGCCAGGATACGGGCCACCGTCTCTCCCACATAGCGGATGCCCAAGGCATACAGTACCCGGGAAAAGGGAACCTCCCGCGAGTTCTCCAGGCTTTTAAGGATCCTGGCGGCCGATTTCTCGCCCATTCTCTCGAGGGGGACCAGTTGGTGCGCCTGCAGGTCATAGAGGTCGGCCACTTGTCTGACCAGGCCGTTCTCATAGAGCAAAGCCACGGTTTCACTGCCGATACCTTCGATATTCATCGCCTTGCGGCTGATGAAGTGTTCTATCTTACCCCTGATTTGGGGAGGGCAGCCGGTATCGTTGGGGCAGTACCAGGCGGCTTCGCCCTCGCTGCGCACCAGGGGGGTGCCACATTCAGGGCAATGGCTGATGAACGTGACCGGCCGGGCCATGGGATGGCGCCGGGTGAGGTCTACCCCGGTAATCTTGGGGATGATCTCTCCGCCTTTCTCGACCGTCACGCTGTCGCCCAGGTGAAGATCCAGTCCGGCAATGATGTCGGCATTATGGAGCGAGGCCCTTTTGACGCGGGTCCCTGCCAGCAACACCGGCTCCAGGTTGGCCACAGGGGTGACGGCACCTGTGCGCCCCACCTGATAATCGATGGAGAGCAGGGTCGTGGAGGCCTCCTCGGCCCTGAACTTATAGGCCACAGCCCATCGGGGCGACTTGGCCGTAAATCCCAGCATCTCCTGTTGCGTGAGCGCGTTGACCTTGATGACCACCCCATCGGTAGCCACAGGAAGGTCAAACCGCTCTTGTTCCCAGCGCGTAAGAAAAGCCCTCACTTCTTCCAGCGAACGGCATACGGCGATATGTTCTGAGATTTTAAACCCCATCTGGCGGGCAGCCTGCAGGTTCTCCCAATGGCTGGTTTTTCCGGGCAGGGGCTCCGCGACCATATAAAACCAGGCGTCCAGTTTCCGGGAAGCCACAATGGAGGGATCCAGGAGCTTGAGAGTGCCGGCGGCGGCATTCCGCGGGTTGGCCAGGGGAGGCTCCCCAATCTCCTCACGCTGCTGGTTGAGCTCTTCAAAAACCCGGAAGGGGAGCACGATCTCCCCCCTGATGGCAAAACGGGAAGGGACCACCCCGCCACGGAGCCGCAGCGGAATGGAAGCTATCGTCTTTACATTAACGGTCACATCATCCCCGCTCTCCCCGTCGCCCCGCGTCAGGGCCTGCGTGAGTACCCCGTTTTCGTAGACCAGGGAGATCGAGGTGCCGTCAAATTTGAGCTCGCAGACATATTCCACATCGGTCTCCAGCTCTTTCCTGACCCGCTGGTCAAAATCGGCCAGTTCCTCAAAGGAATAGACATTCGAGAGGGAGAGCATGGGCAGGGCATGACGCACCTGTGTGAATCCTTCGCTTTTATCGCTCCCCACACGGCGGGTGGGGGAGGCCGGATCATCAAAGCAGGGAAAGGCCCGCTCCAGCCGCTCCAGCTCCTTCATCATCATGTCAAAGGTATAGTCGGAAATCACCGGCTCGGAAAGCACATAATAACGGTAGTTGTGGTCCTCCAGCTCCCTGCGCAGGGTTTCAATTCTGGCCCCGGCTTCCGCAGGGGTAAGAGGAAGCTCTTCTCCGGCAGGAGCTCCAGTCCCCCCTCTGGCAGGGGGCATTCCGGTATCTTCAGGATTCATTCCGCAGCGCTTGTTAATTCATCACGAAATTAAGGCGAAACGGAAACAATGCAAAATAAATATTTCAAAGTTTCCCCGCCGGAGGTTGGCCAGCTCATCAGCTTTGGTTACCTTTGTGGCCGAAACTGGTTCATATCCATCATGAGTAATAGGGAATCCGGTGCGAATCCGGAGCTGTACCCGCAGCTGTAAACTCCTTAAGGCACTGCAATAAGCCACTGTTCCGGTCTACCGGGGCGGGAAGGCGCAGAAGAGCCGGAGTAAGCCAGAAGACCTGCCGTTTTGTAATTATGCTTTCGGGAATAAAAGCGAAGG
>ERZ1645192.4048-NODE-4048-length-11741-cov-24.866849_pt1 | contig 11741 bp, 5 predicted proteins | sample MGYA00575354_ERZ1645192 | MGnify/ENA primary metagenome ERZ1645192 (study PRJEB40844, sample SAMN11349763) | freshwater sediment metagenome | isolation source: river sediment | host: Sediment | place: India: Faizupur Khadar , New Delhi | collected 2017-02-21 ... | reverse complement strand
ACCGACCTGCCGTTGCCCAAGGGCGCGCCGAGCGCGGACCAGATCATCGAGCAGGTCTACTTCGTCAATCACTTCTACGCCCTGAAGAACTACTCCATCGTCGAGGACGGTGACACCATCACGGTGTTGATCAACAAGTCCGCCGGCGAGGCGCCGACCACGAACACCGTGGAGCGGCACCTGAACAACGCCTACAGCGACGGTGTCACCAAGGCGAAGGACATCGCCATCTTCCGCTCGGGCAAGCTGAACGGCACCGGAATGCTGATCGTCGACTACGTGGACGACGCCAAGAGCCAGTCCTACTCGATCTGGCTGCCGGCCCTGCGCAAGATCCGCCGCTTCGCCGAGCCCGCGTTCGACGACGCCTGGGGCGGCACGGACTTCACCTTCGAGGACGTGTACCTGCGCAAGCCCTTCCACGAGACCCACGAGTTGATGGGCAAGGAAGCCTTCAAGGACTGCCTGAAGGTCATGGAGCTGCAGGACAGCGAGAAGAACAAGTACATGCAGAACCTTCCGAAGCCCAACTGCGACGTGAAGGGCAAGGAAGTCTACAAGGTGAAGAGCAAGACCAAGTTCAAGAACTGGTACTACGACGAGCGCGTCAGCTACGTCGACACGAAGACCTTCGCGGACTACCGCACCGAATACTTCAAGGACGGCAAGATGACGAAGATCATCGACCGCGCCTGGAGCAGCCTGAAGCAGAGCGACCCCCGCGCCCAGAAGTGGGACTACTGGTATGGCAAGGACCTGAACACGGGGCACGAGACCTGGGCCGTCATCCCGGCGAGCGTTGTCAGGTTCAACCGGGAGATGGACCCGAACTTCTGGAGCGAGACGACGCTCGAGAAGATCAAGCGCTAGAAGAAACTCGGCTCTTGCACCGGGGCCAATACACCCCGGGACGGAGGCGTTCGGCCCTGCGTCCCGGGGCCTGTCCATGAGAGGGGGGGAGTGGGATGTTCAAGCGTTCCGCGGTATGCCAGGCGATCGCCCTGGCACTGGCGTTGCCGTCTCTCGCGGCGGCTGCCGAAAGCGACGAGAGCTATCTGGATCAGGTCTCGGTCAGCGGCTACCTGAAGAACGAGACCGCGATATTCACCCACCACGGGCATCCGACCGGCCTGGCGCGGACGATGCTGGACGACGCCAACTCCGACGCCGGCGACGTCCTGAAGTTCGAGAATTCCGCGCGCATGTTCCTGACCGGTCCGCTCGGCGAGGAGACGAGCTGGACGGCGGACCTGCAAGTCATCTACGAGTCCACGGGACACCTGGACCGCAACCACAAGGGGCACCACCTGTACAGCCAGCAGGACTGGCTGCGCGAGCTCTACGTCGACACGAAGCTGGCCGACTGGCAGTTCCGCCTCGGCAAGCAGCAGGTGGTCTGGGGCACCGCGGACGGCATCAAGCTCCTCGACATCATCAATCCCACGGACTACCGCGAGTTCAATCAGAACACCTTCGAGGACTCGCGCATCCCGATCTGGATGCTGAAGGCGGAGAAGAACGTCTCCGACCGCAGCAGCCTGCAGTTCATCCTCTCCGAGCACGAGGAGAACAAGATCCCGGGCCTGGACACCGAGGACAACCACGGCGAAGCCTTCATCATGAAGGGCGTCGACGCCATCACCGGTCCGGTGAACGGGTTCCTGCGTATCGTGCCTGAGCTGTCGAAGACGGCGCAGACGTTCACGAACGCAGCTCGGGTCGGAATGATTTACAACCAACCAACCGGAACTTCCGGCCTGCTGCCTTTTGCGGGCATGACCGTCGACTACTTTGCGCGCGGGGCGTGGACAATGGCTCCGGGGTATATCGCGCCCGACACCGACGGGATCCAGGATGGGCACATGTACCTGAACGCATTGGCCCAGTGCGGTACGGACATGGCGGGGTGTAGCGCGGACCCGAATGGCAACCATTTCGTGACGAACCTGATGCCGGTGTCGGGCAGGGGGTTTGCCGACACTGCCTGGCGGTCAGACACGAAACCGACGTCAGCCTTCGAGATGATGCCGAACGCAACTTTCGCGACCTTCAATAGTTTTGCGGGCGTTGGGACTGGCGGGAGCAGCGCCACTTCGGTCTACGAGAGGGACTACCCGAAGGACGGAAACCCCAATGTCGGCTTCCGATGGAAGAGCACCACCGATGCGGGGCTTGGTTACTCGATCAACTATCTCTACAACTACGACCCCAATCCGTATATCAAGATGGGCTGGTACGACGCCGCGAAGCATCGGAAGCTCGATGTCGTACGGGCTGAAAGCATGCAGGTGGGGACGATGCCGGATGGGGTTACTCCCGTTTATGCGCCTAACCCTGCGACCAATCTCACCCGAGCCGAGGTGTATCAACGCCGAAATCTGGATACGCCCACAGCAAATCCAACGAGCATTTTGCTGCGGAACTCGTCTGGTGAGTACTACGGTGCATCGGATCCGACGTTCGGCGGAGGTGCCTATACCTCGAACCCGGTGGAGTTGCGCTTCACCGAGAAGCTGAATCGCATCCACAACATTGGCGGGTCCTTCGACTACGCGATGGACACGGACTTCCTGGGTGCGATCGTGTTCCGCGGTGAGTTCCTGTACCAGAAGGACACGAAGCAACCCGTGGTCGACCGGCTGCTCCTCGGAATTGGGGACGTGGCCAACGGCCTGAAGATGGAGGACGCCGACATCTTCAAGTACGTCCTCGGGGCGGACATCACCGTCCTGACGAACATGATGATCAGCGGTCAGTTCATCCAGTTCCGCAACATGGACTACGTGGACGACAAGGGGACCTGCAGGACGCAGGCGGGTCAGGAATTCAACTGCTCCCGCTACACCGGCGACTTCCCGACGATGAACATCACCAACGGGATGGCGAAGGCCCGGAAGAACAAGGAATTCTACTCGCTGTTCTTCTCCAAGCCCTTCGGCGACTCCCAGGAGCACCGCTGGAACAACATCACCATCTATGAAGAGGGCGGGGGCTGGTGGAACCGGCTCGACGTCGAGTACTCCTTCACGGACAAGCTGCTCGGCACTGCCGAGTGGAACACCTACTGGGGTGACCGCGACTCGATGTTCGGGCAGTTCAAGGACTCCTCGAACATCCAGATCGGCCTGAAGTACCTGTTCGACTGAGTGGTGGAGGAATGGCAGGGTGCTGAGAGGAGCCCTGCCCGGGAGGGACACGGAGGTCCCTCGCGCACAAGGCCTCGGTCCGTTCCTACAAGGGTAATCCCATGAGCTCCCCGAAAGACGCCGCGCCGGAAACACGAGAGACCCTTCCCGAGCGATACGCGCAGTGGGTTGTCAAGATGCGTTGGGTGGTGATCCTCTTTGTGGTCGCCGTCACCGGATTCTTCGGCTACTACGTGAAGGACCTGGACATCCGTAACGATCCGGATACGTTGCTGCCGGCAGGAAACCACTACGTCGCGACCAATGCCTATGCCGAGCAGAAGTTCGGGATGGGTAACCTGATGGTCTTCGGAATCATCGTGAAGCAGGGCGACGTGTACCAGGAGGGCGTCGTCAACCTCGTTCAGGAGCTCCACAGGAAGCTGGTGGCACTCCCGAACTCGCGGGTGACCAACTTCATCAATCTTGCGGCCCAGAAGGTGAAGTACATGGGGGCCGACGAGAACGGGCTCGTGTTCAAGCGGCTCATTCCGACGGCGGGCATCAGCACGACGGATCCGGCCGCCGCGAAGGAGCAGCTGGACTTCCTGAAAGAGGGGTTGGAGGAGAACCCCGTCATGGGGCCGATGCTCCTCTATTTCGAGGACGCCCAGGGCCAGCGCTGCACGTACGAGGAGCGTGAGGTCAAGAGTTGCACGGCGAAGGGGACATTCGTCATCGCCGACTACGACGACGGTGTGAAGGAGATCTACCTGCCGTGGGTCCGGCAGGTGCGGGCGATCATGGACCAGTACAGCCAGGACCCGCGGCTGAAGGCGGTGGGTGGTGAGCTTCTCGTTGCGGGTGAGCCGTACTTCCTCGCATGGATGCTCGCGGACCTCGTGAACAAGTGGTGGCTCTTCGTCATCTCGATCGCGATCGTGATCGGGGTGCTGTGGCTGGAGTTCCACAACTGGCGGGGGGCGCTGTTCCCGCTACTCGGCGTCGGCGCGACCATTATCTGGACGCTCGGCCTGATGGGTTACTCGCAATTCAAGCTGACGACCATGATGGTGCTGACACCGATGCTGCTGCTGGCCATCGGCATCGGGCACTCGGTGCAGGTGACGCGGCGCTTCATGCAGGAGCGGGCCGCGATCCCCGAATGCGACCGGGCGGCGAAGAAGGCGATCGCGACCACGATCATCCCCGCGACCCTCTCGATCGTCACCGACGCAGCGGGGTTCGCGACGTTGGCCACGGTGGACGTGTCCTTCTACAAGGACTACGCCTACTTCGGCATGTTCGGGATGCTGACCCTGCTGCTCACCACGACGACCCTCATCCCCCTGCTGATGCTGACGTTCCCCTGCTCCCAGGCCGAGGCGAAGGAGGGGGGGCACGCGTGGGAGGTGCACGTGGGGGGCTTCCTCGAGCGCATCGTGATGGGGCCGGCCCGCTGGGTTCCGGTCGCGCTGGTGGTCGCCTTGATGGTCTGGTCGGGCTATTACACGCGGATCCTCGAGGGGACACGGGATGACTTGATGCCGGGGGTGGAGAGGGGCATCGATTACTCGCGGGCGGCCTTCAAGAAGCAGTCGGAGACCATCCAGCAGCTCCTGCGCCTGAACGAGGTCATGCCGGGTGTCATCTCGGTGACCATCCCCATCCGCGGCAGGGAGCCGCTCAAGCCGGAATGCGATTCCGAAGGACTGCCGAAGGGGTGTCACGACCCGGACACGATGGGTGCCCAGGGTATCTTCAACAAGGCGGAGGTGCTCGCGGACATCGAGAAGCTCGAGGACTGGATGCGGGCGCACCCCTTCGTCGGCTTCACGGGGTCTTACGCGCAGTACATCAAGCTCGTGAACATGCTGTTGACGGCGGAGCCGGGGCAGAAGCCGGAGCTGAAGTTCTTCCACATCCCGAACAAGGCCTTCCTCGCGTCGATAGACCCGAACGATGACCGTGACCCGGACGACATGGTGCAGTTGTACAACGGGCTGCTCGAGACCATGACGGGTGCGGGGGACATGGACTCGTTCGTGGCGCGGGATTGGAACCAGGGGCTGGTGATGGGCTTCATCAATACCATGGACCCGCGCGAGACCCATCAGGTGACCATGGAGATCGAGCAGTACATCGAGGAGCACAAGAACGACCCCGGCTTCAAACAGGTCTTCTTCGGCTTCAGGAACTCCGACACATCGGGGGACACCAACGAACTGTCGGTGGAGGGTCCGAACTACGTGCGGCCGGGGGTCGGGGGGTTCCTCGGTGCCACCGAGGCGACCCGCAACGTGGCCATGGACATCTGGCTCGAAAGCCCGCTCGGGACCGCCGTGGCGGTGTTCATCGTGGCCTGGCTGTTGTTCCGGTCGCTGTCCGTTTCGGTGATGTTGATCGGGCTGCTGTTCGTGACGCTGTTCGCACAGTACGGGCTGGGGGGTTATTTCACGGCGGTGGAGAACTGGTCCGGGAACCTCGCCTTCCACCTGATCGTCACCCTCAGCATCTCCATCGGTCTTGGGGTGGACTACGGGATCTACATCGTGTCGCGCCTGCGTGAGGAGATGGCGGCGACGGGCAAGGACTGGAGCCGGTCGCTGCGCAACACCCTGGACACCACGGGGTCGGCGGTGATCGGGTCGGTTGTGGTCTTGCTTGGCAGCTTCATCCCCCTGCTGGGGACCAATCTGGCGAACACCTGGGGGCTCGGCGTCTATATCATGCAGGCCCTCGTCATCGACGTCGTCACGGCGCTGACCGTGCTGCCGTTGCTGGTTCAGTGGTTCAAGCCGAAGTACGTCTTCGAGCCGTAGGGGACCCCTGCAGGTAGGGAGCGGACGCCGGCGTGAGCCGGCGTCTGCCTTTCTGGGGGTTGCCGACCGCTCCGCGATACACTCTTCCCTGCAGCGACCCGGTGGGTGCTCGCGGGTCGGCCGGCGCCACGAGGCCACTCACGTGCTCGGCCCCCGCCATGCCCGCGTTCGTTCTGGAGGGAATCCGATGGTCGAGAATTCCGACGCTTCTCCCGGGATGCACCAGTCCCGCGGCGAGCCTTCCCCCACCCTTGCGGGCGCTCCCCACGCCCTCGGCCTCGCCGAGGTGTTGGCGTCGCTTGGCACCTCCGTGGAACGAGGGCTCGATTCCGCAGCCGCCGCCCGCAGGCTCGCCGCGGTGGGCCCCAACGAACTGGCGCCGCCCCGCCGGGTGAGCCCCTGGGCCCTGCTCCTCGGGCAGTTCCAGAACGTGCTCATCGTCATCCTGCTGGTGGCCACCGCCATATCGGCCGCGTTGGGCCACACCACCGAGGCGGTCGCCATCACGGTCATCGTCCTGTTCGCGGTCCTGCTGGGCTTCGTCCAGGAGTACCGCGCGGAGCGGGCGCTCGAGGCGCTCCAGCGCATGGCGGCGCCGACGGCGACTGCAGTGCGGGGAGGGGAGGAGGTGGAGGTGCCGGCGCGGGACCTCGTGCCGGGCGACGTCGTGCTGCTGGCCTCGGGCGACCGGGTCCCGGCGGACCTGCGGCTCTTCGAGGCGGTCAACCTGCAGGCCGAGGAGGCCGCGCTCACTGGCGAGTCGTTGCCGGTGGAGAAAGAGGTCAGGGCCCTCCCCGAGGAGACCGCCCTCGGGGATCGCCGGAACATGGCCTTCGCCGGCACGGCCGTCACGTACGGGCGAGGCGGCGGGGTGGTGGTTGCGACCGGCCCCGCGACCGAGATGGGCCGCATCGCGGGCATGATCGAGGGGGTGGAGGTGCGCCGCACGCCCCTGCAGGAAGGACTCGATCGGGCCGGAGGCTCACTCGCCAAGGCCGCTCTCGTCGTCGTTGCCCTGGTCGTGGCGCTCGGCGTCCTGCGGGGCCAACCCCTGGTGGAGATGTTCATCTTCGGCGTGGCGCTCGCCGTCGCCGTCGTCCCGGAGGCCCTGCCCGCGGTCGTCACCATCTCCCTCGCCCTCGGGGTGCGGCGGATGGTCAAGCGGCACGCCCTGGTCCGCCGCTTGCCGGCGGTCGAGACCCTGGGCAGCACCTCGGTCATCTGCTCCGACAAGACGGGAACCCTGACCCGCGACGAGATGACCGTGCGCCGGATCCTGGTGGCCGACCTGGACCTCCGGGTGACCGGCTCGGGCTACGAGCCGGAGGGGGAATTCCACCCGCGCGCCGGGGGGCGGGTGATCGACCCCTCCGTGAGCGTGCCCCTGCAGGCGCTGCTGAAGGCGGGGGTCCTTTCCTGCGATGCCCGACTCGTCCGCTCCGCCGAGGGCCGCTGGCACGTGCGCGGTGACCCCACCGAAGGGGCGCTGGTCGTCGTTGCCGCCAAGGCCGGCCTCGACCCTCTCGCCCTGGAGCGGGAAAACCCGCGTGCCGACGAGGTCCCGTTCACCTCCGAGCGCAAGCGGATGACGGTGCTCAGTGAGACCCCCGAGGGGGTCGTCGCCTATTCCAAGGGCGCCCCGGAGGTGGTGCTCGCGGAGTGCTCGAGCGTGCTCACGGCGTCGGGGGAGGTCCCCCTGGACGCGGCCGGGCGCGAGCGGGTCCTGGCCGCCGCGCGACAGATGGCGGACGAGGCGCTCCGCGTGCTCGCCGTGGCCCGCAAGCAGGGAGCGGCCCGGGCGGACGCCGAGAGCGGGATGACCTTCCTCGGCCTGGTGGGGATGAGCGACCCGCCGCGGGCCGAGGCGCGGGACACCATCGAGACCTGCCGCCGGGCGGGCATCAAGGTGGTGATGATCACGGGGGACCACCCGGTCACCGCCCGTGCCATCGCCCGGGAGCTGGGCCTTCTCCAGGGCGGACGGGTGGTCTCGGGGACCGACCTCGACGCCATGAGCGACGAGGATCTGGTCCGCGACGTGGAGGGCATCGACGTCTACGCGAGGGTGTCCCCGGCGCACAAGCTGCGGGTGGTGACCGCCCTGCAGTCCCGGGGCCACCGGGTCGCGATGACCGGCGACGGCGTCAACGACGCCCCGGCCCTCAAGCGCGCCGACATCGGGGTGGCCATGGGGCTGACCGGCACGGACGTGAGCCGGGAAGCCGCCGCGATGACCCTGACCGACGACAACTTCGCCTCCATCGTCGCGGCGGTGGAAGAGGGGCGGGGAATCGTCGAGAACATCAAGAAGTATCTGATGTATCTGCTCTCCTCGAACATCGGCGAGGTGGGACTCATGGCCGGCGCCGTCCTGGTGGGACTGCCCCTCCCCCTCACGGCCGTGCAAGTCCTCTACGTCAACCTGGCCACCGACGGCCTCCCCGCGCTCGCGCTTGCCGTGGACCCCCCGGCCGAGGACCTGATGCGGCGTCGTCCCCGTGACCCCCAGGTGGGCCTGTTCACCCGTCCGGTCGTGGCCCTGATGGTGGCCGGCGGTGTCTGGTCGACGCTCGTCAACATCGGGCTCTTCGCCTGGGCGTTGCGCTCGGGGCGTGGCGTCGAGGAGGCGATGACGATGACCTTCGTCTCGCTCGTGCTGATCCAGTTCTTCAAGGCGTACAGCTTCCGCTCGGACCGGCACTCCGTGTTGCGCCGCCCGTTCGCCAACCGCTGGCTCAACCTGGCGGTGGCGTGGGAACTGGGCCTCCTCGCCCTGGTGGTCTACTTGCCGTTCCTGCAGGAACCCTTCTCGACGTATTCCCTCACGACCCTCGACTGGCTGATCGTGGGCGCGCTCGCGCTGTCGGTCGTGCCGGTGCTCGAGTTGGGCAAGTGGGCGGTGCGGCGGGGTTGGCTCGGGGTGCTGGCGTGAAGACTCGTGAGCCGGGCGCAGCGCAAACTGCGACCCGGCTCACAGGTGGCCCGATGACAGGGGGCTAGACTAGCCGCGCCACTGACGGACCGGCCCGGTATCCACGTGCACGAAGCCCATCCGGGGGTAGTACCCGACGCCCCCGCGCCCGAGGGAGAGCGCGACGCGCTGGATCTCACCGGCGCCGCGCCGGGCCATCCGGATGTCCATGGCCCGGCCCTCCATGTGCAGGCTCTGCCGGGCAACGCGGCGGCTCTTCCGGGCGAGCGCGGCGTTGGTCTCCGGCGAGCGGTATCCGGATACGACCTGGAACGGTTCCCTGGTGTCGAGCCGGTGCTGGAGGTCGTAGAGCAGGTCCAGAAGCGCGGTGTCCACGGGGCAGGTGTCCCCCGTGCGCCAGTCGCGCATGATGTGGGCGACTTCCCGGATGGCGTCGGGCTGGTACTTTCCCTCGGACCAGAAGGGGATACCCAGGGCCTTCTCGCCCGTCGTCGGGGCGATCAGCGAAAGGGTCTTCTCGTCTGGCGAGACGAACTCGAACCGGTCCTCGGCATAGCTGGGCGTGTCATAGCGGTCGATGAGGCGGGTCTGCGTCTGGGGGGCGCGCGTCGGCCGGCTTGCCCGGCGGAGCTTCACGACCCTCGCCTTTTCCACTTTCTTCTTGATGCGAGTTGCCGCTTCGGCGGCTGGGGACACCCCGCCTGCCGCACCGATCCCGAGCCCCATGAGGGCGAGAAGCCTGAGGAATCGTCTGCGGCCGGCAATGATGTCCCTCAGCGTGTCGTCGCTCTGCATGCCTGTTCTCCTCCCGAGTGTGCTTCCGTCCGGCGCCCGCGCCCGGAATGGCTACGCTGCACCGGTCCTCGGGTCACGGACGCCCTACGTCGGGGCGGTCTGCTCCCGCTTTTTTGGAGGTCATCTCCCAACAGGTTGGAGACGCCTCATACGGCCGGCCACGTCCTGGCTCTCGCGCTCTGGGCGAGCCCTTCCAGAACGGTCCGATCACGTTCGTAGATGTCTTTCTTGAACCCGACCCGACCCCCCGCATCCACCGACACAGTCCAATAGAGTAACAGCACAGGGACGGGGCGGGGAAGAAACACGGTCCGGGTGTGCTTGGTGTCGATCACGGCCTGGATGCGCTCCCGGCCCCAGCGGTTGCCGTCGTCGAGCAGGAGCTCCGCCAGCTCGATGGGGTTCTCGATCCGGATGCAGCCGGAGCTGAAGGCCCGCTCCGGCTTGTCGAAAAGGCTTTTCTTCGGCGTGTCGTGCAGATACACCGAGTGGGGGTTGGGCAGCATGAACTTGATGCGCCCCAACGCGTTCCGGGGTCCGGGGTCCTGACGCAGCAGGTAAGGGAAGTTGGTCCCCTTGTACCGGGACCAGTCCACCGCCGCCGGGTCGACCTCCTGCCCGTTGCGGTCCAGCAGCTTCAGCCCGCGCTTCTCCAGCTCCCGCCCGTGGCGCTTCATGGCCGGGAGGATGTCCTTGTCGAGGATGGTCGGGGGGACGGTCCAGGTGGGGTTGAAGACCAGGTAGGTCAGGTCGGACTTGAAGGTCGGGGTCTTGCGGTAGGGCGTGCCCACCTGTACCCGGGACTTCCACACGGTCTGCCCGTTGCGCACGAACTCCGCCTGGAAGCCGGCGATGTCGACCACCAGGTAGTCGCCCTTCACCTCGTGCAGGACCCAGCGGGCGCGTTCCATGTTGGCCCGGATCTGCTCCACCCGCGCGGCCACAGGCACGTTGAGGGCCTCCAGCGTCGAGCCGCCCACCGCACCGTCTGCCGGAAGCCCATAGCGCACCTGCAGGTCCCGCACGGCGCGCTCCAGCGCTTCGTCGAACACGCTGGCCTGGGCTGGCATGCCCTCCGGGCCATCCCCGGTCGCTGCGAGCCGCTCGCGCAGGCGCAGCACTCGGTCGCCGCGCACCCCCTTCTCGAGGGTCGGGCCCAAGGGAATCGCCGGCCAGCCGCCGCTCGCGGCGATGGCGCGAAGACGGGCGAGGGCGTCGCGCAGCTGGCCATAGAAGGGGTGCTGCGGCCGGGTTCGAGCGAGTAGCCCGGCGATGTCACCCGACTCCAGGGCTGCGGCGAGCGCCTCCACGGGCTTCATCTCCCCGAAGCTCCGCGACGTGTTCCATTCCGGGTCGACCTTTCCGAAGTGGAGGTCGTAGGCGAGCTGGACCAGGGCATCGGTCTGCAGCAGGTCCAGGTTGGCCCGCTCCTCGGCCGAGCCTCCGGTGCCGCCGGAGGTTGCCGCCTGCAGGCGCTCGATGGCCTGGAGGTGGTAGCTCGAGGGGGAGAGCCCGTCGGCCTCGGCGGAACGGATGGCCCCGAGCAACTGGTTCACCGACTGCGGCCGGGTCCAGGCGGGAAGGAAGTCCCGCCGCTCGTAGAACTCCGGGAGGAACGCCCCCGAGGTGACTTTCTCCTCGCCCGCACGGGTCTCGCCGAGCAGGCGGATCTCCTCGATCCGCTCCCGGACCGCTTCCTGCTCGGAGGGAGAATCCGCGGCGAATGCCGAGGCGGGGATGCCGACGAGGAGCGTGAGCCAGAACGGCGCTGACCACGGGAGGCGCGACGAAGAACTCCACACTCGGGAGACGCGCGGCGGCTCACCGACGGGTTGCGCAGGCCGCCGCAGCACCCATGCGGGCACGCGACCGCTCAGCGCCCGTACTGCGGCGGAGAGTGCTATCCCTCTATCCTCCCGACAGGAACGACCGCCCGGGTCGTGGGCACCTTTCTATCTCCTCGGGTCCTTGCGGGCCTCCGGGGCTGGAACCTCACGCCCGACATTCGCATGATTTGGCGCTCCCTAGGGGATTCGAACCCCTGTCTACGCCGTGAGAGGGCGGTAT
>ERZ1645192.4047-NODE-4047-length-11743-cov-9.279774_pt1 | contig 11743 bp, 11 predicted proteins | sample MGYA00575354_ERZ1645192 | MGnify/ENA primary metagenome ERZ1645192 (study PRJEB40844, sample SAMN11349763) | freshwater sediment metagenome | isolation source: river sediment | host: Sediment | place: India: Faizupur Khadar , New Delhi | collected 2017-02-21 ... | reverse complement strand
AGCGGCGTGTTGCCGATCGTGTCGAGAATGCTGTCGAAAATCCGGCCGTGGCCGACGGTGCCCGCTGCCGGCGCTTGCTGTGTTGTCTCGTCCATGTCTCACCGATCCCTTTCCGTTGCCGTTGCCCGCAACCCCCAGAGCCCGCACCCCCCAGAGAAAGATGCCGCCCGGGGGGTGCGGTGCCTTGCTGCCTACGCCCTGCCGCTAGATGACAAAGTCGATCGCCTGTCTGCCCTCGCTGACGATCCCAGCCGCATTGGCCCGCTCACAGAGATCGTCAAGCGTGATCCGGTCCAGGTGCAGCATCACCTCGCCCTGCAGCTCAAGCCACAAAGGCCGCACCACCTGGCAGCCGAGCGGCGACGTCGGGCCGTCCTGAAGCGGATCGTCCTCGTTCTCGACCCGGCGGACGACGCGCACGATCTCGCCCACGGTGATGCGGCGGCGCTCGCGCGCGAGCCGGTAGCCGCCGCGCGGTCCGCGCACACCGACCAGGATGCCGTCGCGCACCAGGCTCTGCAGGGCCTGCTCCAGATAGCGCCGGGGGATGCCCTGCCGGCGGGTGATCTCGCGGCTCTGCACCGGCTCGGAGCCGGCGTGGTAGGCGATGTCGAGCACCGCCTCGATCGCAAACAGCACTTTGCGCGACATCCCCAGCATCGCGCTACGACGGGTCGCCGGCGGTATCGGCCCCGGTCGAGCCGAAGCCGCCCTCGCCACGGCTGCTGCCGGGCAAGGCGGCAACCGCGTAAAGCCGGGCCGTTGTCACCGGCGCGATCACCAGCTGGGCGATCCGCTGCCCGCGGACCACGCGGAACGGCTCCTGGCCGAGGTTAATGAGGATGACCGAAACCTCGCCGCGATAGTCGCTGTCGATGGTGCCGGGGCTGTTGAGAACGGTCACGCCGTGCTGCACGGCAAGCCCGGATCGCGGCCGCACCTGGCCCTCGAAGCCGGGCGGCAGGGCGATCGCGATGCCGGTCGGCACCAGCGCCCGCGCACCGGGGGAAAGCGTGATCGGCGCCTCGACGGCTGCCGCCAAGTCAAGGCCGGCGCTGCCCGGCGTTGCGTACGAGGGCAGCGGCAGCCCGGCCCCATGCGGGAGCATGCGGACGAGAACAGCCGTCGGGCCAAGCGGTCGTCTCATGGGCAGGCCTCCAGGGCTTCGGCGATCGCGAGTGCCAAGCGTTCGGCGACCGCATCCTTGCTCATGCGCGGCCAAGGCTCGGTCCCGCCGGCGCTGATCAGGTGAACCTCGTTGGTCTCGCCGCCGAAGGTGCCGGTCGCGGCGGAAACGTCGTTGGCGAGGATCCAATCGCAGCCCTTGCGGCGGCGCTTTTCGTGCGCATTGTCGAGGAGGCGGCTCGTTTCCGCGGCAAAGCCGATCACGAGCGCCGGCCGGCGGGCGGCGGCGCGGCTCAAGGTGGCAAGGATGTCCGGGTTTTCGACGAGGCGGAGCGGCTCTGGCGCGGTCCCGGCCGCCTTCTTGATCTTGTCCGGCTGCGGTTCTGCCGCCCGCCAGTCGCTCACGGCCGCCGCGCACACGGCGACATCAACCGGGAGCGCCTGTTCGCACGCCGCCAGCATCTGTGCGGCCGTCTCCACGTGGACAACCTGGACCGCCGGCGGATCCGGCAGTGCGGTCGGGCCGGAGACCAGCTGTGTCCGCGCCCCGAAGCGGGCGAGCGCCGCGGCGATGGCATGACCTTGGCGCCCGGACGAGCGATTGCTCAAGTAGCGGACGGGGTCGAGCGGTTCGCGCGTCGGCCCGCTGGTGACCAGCGCCGACCGGTTGGCCAGTCGCTGGCCGCAGGCGAAATGATGGATAATCGCGGCCAGGATCTGCTCCGGCTCCGCCATCCGGCCGGGTCCGAATTCGCCGCACGCCATGTCGCCCACGTCCGGTCCGACGAAGCGGACGCCACGGCCCGCCAGCGTCGCGACGTTGGCTTGCGTCGCCGCATGCTCCCACATGCGAACATTCATGGCCGGCGCGCAGAGGATCGGCTTGTCGGTGGCAAGGAGTGCGGTGAGCGCGAGATCGTTGGCCATGCCGGCCGCCATGCGCGCCAGCAGGTCCGCGGTCGCCGGTGCAACGACGACGAGATCGGCCTCGCGCGACAGCCGGATGTGGCCCATCTCGCTCTCGTCGGTCAACGAAAACAGATCGGTGAACACCTTGTCTTCGGTTATTGCGGCAACAGAGAGCGGAGTGACGAACTGTGTTGCCGCTGGCGTCAAAACGGCCCGCACGGAGGCGCCGGCCGCGCGCAGGGACCGGATCAGCTCCAGGCACTTGTACGCGGCAATCCCACCGGAGATGACCAGCAGAATTCTTTTTCCCACGAGCGGCGACATACGCAGCCAGTTTTCACTTTTTTCCAGTGTTGTTGATTGTAGAACGATCCCGCCCAGAGGCAAGACCAGACCGGAGGCAAGACCAGAAAAGCACGCATCGGCGGGGCGCCGGCTACGTCCGCCGCGGGCGGTGGCCCGATCGCTTCAGTCGAACAACAGGGCGAGGACGGCAAGCGTGAGAAGTGCCCAGGCGAGCCACGCCGGCGGCTGCCAGCGCGGGCTGCCGCCGAGCCGGGCAAGGGACTCCGGATGCAGCCGCAACGTCCCTTCGGCAAGGGCGCCGAGCCCGCGTTCCGCCTGTCGAACCACGTCGGGCAGGCGCGCCATGCCGGCGCGGACGTCATCGACCGCTTGGCGGAGCTGCTGTTCCGGCCCGAAGCTCGACGCCACCCAGTCCTGGATTAAGGGCCGCGCCAGGTACCACACGTTCGCCTCCGGGCACAGCTTTCGCCCGGTGCCTTCCGCCAGCAGCATCGTCTTCTGCAGCAGCAGCAGCTCCGGCTGTGTGGTCATGGCGAACTGCTCGGTCACCTGAAACAGATGACCTAAGAGCCGCGCCATCGAGATCTCGTTCTGCGGCTTGTCCATGATCGGCTCGGCGATCGAACGGCAGGCCTGGGCGAAGGTCGCGACGGGGAGATCCGGCGGGATCCAGCCGGCCTCGCGGTGAACCTCGGCCGCGCGCTGGTAGTCGCGCGTGAGGAAGGCCAAGAGCAGCTCGCCCAGGTGCCTTCGCGCCTTGCGGTCGAGCCGGCCCATGATGCCGAAGTCGACGGCTGCGATCGCCCCGTCGCGGCTGACGAACAGGTTGCCGGGGTGCAGGTCGGCGTGAAAGAAGCCGTCGCGGAAGACCTGGAAAAAGAACATCGTCGCCGCGCGGGTCAAGAGCCCCTCGGGATCATGCCCGGCGGCGATCAGGGCGTCGCGCTCGTCGATTGGGATGCCGGTGATCCGCGCGCTCGTCAACACCCGGCGAGCCGTGCGGCGCCAATCGATGGCCGGCACCTTGAAGCTCGCGTCGCCTTCGAAGTTCTCCGCCAGTTCGCAGGCGGCTGCCGCCTCGAACCGCAGGTCCATTTCCATCTCGACCGTGGCGGCGAAGGTGGCAATGGATTCGCGCGGACGCAGGCGCCGCCACGCCGGCACCGCGGCCTCAATCAGGCCGGCAACCCAGTAGAACAGGTCGAGGTCGCGTTTGAGAGCCTGTTCGATCCCCGGCCGCAAGACCTTGACCGCAACCTCGCGCCCCTCGCTGTCGACGGCGAAATGGACCTGCGCGATCGATGCCGCGGCGATTGGGGTATCGTCGAAGGAGCGGAACAGGCTTTCCACCGGCTGGCCCAGTTCGCCCTCGATGATCTGCCGCGCGATGCTGCCGGGAAAGGGCGGCAGGCGGTCCTGCAGTTCCGACAGGTCGGCCGCCAGCGCCTCGCCCAACAGGTCGGCGCGGGTCGACAGGGCCTGGCCGAGCTTGATGAACGAAGGGCCGGCCTCGTTGAGTGCCTGCGCCAGCCGCTGCCCCGGCCTGCCTGCTGCCCGGCTCCAGAACACGAGCCGCGCCGCGGCAGCGAGCGGCTGGGCGAAGCCTAAGCCCTCGAACACGAACAGGGCGTCGTGTCGCGCCAGCGTGCGCGCCAGCACGACCAGCCGTCCCATGTTGCGCAGCGGACGGATCATCGCAGCGTCGGCGGCGGTGCGGCGATCACGTCCGCCACGCCGAATGCATGGCGACGATGCCACCCGAGAGGTTGCGGTACTTGACGAGGCTGAGGCCGGCATCCGTGATCATGCCGGCAAACCGCTCCTGTGACGGGAAGCGGCGGATGCTCTCCGCCAGGTAGCGATAGGCCTCGGCGTTGCCGGCAACAAAACGGCCCAAGAGCGGCAGGACGCTGAACGAGTAGGTGTCATAGAGGCGGTCAAGAACCGGCACGGCGACGCGGCTGAACTCCAGGCAGAGGAACCGCCCGCCCGGTTTCAGCACCCGGCGGGCCTCCTTGAGTGCCCGATCGACATGCGTGACATTGCGCAGGCAGAAGGCGGTCGCGTACGCGTCGACGCTGCTGTCGGCGATCGGCAGCCGTTCGGCGTCGCCGCAGATCCAGGCGATCTCGCGCACGAAGCCGCGGTCGATGCCGCGATCACGGCCCTGGGCCAGCATCGGCGCATTGACGTCGCACACGATGACCGGGCCGCCGCCGCGATCGCGGAAGCGGAAGGCGATGTCGCCGGTGCCGCCGCCGACGTCCAGGAGCGTCATGCCGGGACGCGGGTTGAGCCAGTCGATCATCGCCGCCTTCCAGAAGCGGTGAATGCCGCCGCTCATCAGGTCGTTCATGAGATCGTAGCGCGTGGCGACGCTGTCGAAGACGTCGCGCACGAGCGAGGGTTTCTCGTCACGCCGACGGTGCGAAACCCGAAGTGGGTGGTTTCCTCCGCAGGCGCGGCCGGGGGCTCCGGGGGGGTGGGGCTTTCGGTCACGGACATGGCAGCGGACCATAGCGGAAGCCGCGCGGCGGCGCTACCTTGCGCAGATGCCGGAACTGCCCGAAGTCGAGACTGTCCGCCGCGGCTTGCTGCCTGCCCTCCTCGGCCGGTCGTTGAGCCGCGTCGTGGTCCGCCGGGCCGACCTGCGATTTCCGCTGCCCAGCGATTTTGGCCGCCGGATCGAGGGACGGCGCGTCCTCGCCATCGAGCGGCGCGGCAAGTACCTTCTGATCGGCTTGACCGGCGGCTCGGTATGGCTGGTCCATCTCGGCATGTCAGGCAGCTTCCGCTTCGGGGCGGACGCCGGCCTTCTGACCCACGACCATCTCGTCATCGGCACCGATGCGGGAACGCTGATCGCCTTCCACGATCCGCGCCGGTTCGGGTTCATGGACCTCGCCGCCGCGGACGCGATCGATCGGCATCCGCGCCTTGCCGGTCTCGGTGCCGATCCTTTGAGCGACGGCTTCACTCCGGCCTACCTGCGTTCGCGCCTTGCCGGCCGCCGCTCCGCGCTCAAGACGGCGTTGATGGATCAGGCGGTGGTGGCCGGCATGGGCAACATTTATGCGTCGGAGAGCCTGTTCCGGGCCGGGCTGTCGCCGGCACGCGCAGCGGGCGGTGTGCCGGCGCATGCGCTCGCACGGCTTACGGCCGCAATCGGTGCCGTCTTTGCGGACGCGATCGCTGCCGGCGGTTCCTCGCTCAAGGATCACGTGCAGCCGTCGGGCGAACTGGGCTGTTTTCAGCACAGCTTCGCGGTTTATGACCGGGCCGGGCAGCCGTGCCCGGGCTGCACGTGCGATGCGGCGGTGACGGGCGGCATCCGGCGCATCGTCCAGGGCGGACGCGCAACCTACTACTGCCCGCGCCGGCAGCACTGAGCGGACAAGTTTACGCTGCGCTGCGGCACCCAGCCGCTGTACGCGGGGGCAGCCCCTTGCCATAATCGCCGCCGACAAGCGCGGCGCCGATCGGCCCGCCATCGCACGACATCTGCAAAGAGGGACCGGAGGGAAGAATGACCTACGAATGCATTACCGTTTCGACCAGCGGCACGGTCGGGCTGATCACGCTCAATCGACCCAAGGCACTGAACGCGCTGAATCAGCAGTTGATGAAGGAGCTGGGCGAAGCGCTCGATGCGTTCGACAGCGACGAGGCCATCGGGGCCATGGTCATCACCGGCAGCGAGCGCGCTTTTGCTGCCGGCGCCGATATCAAGGAAATGAAGGACAAGTCCTTCATGGATTGCTACCTGGAGGACTTCCTCACCGTGAAGTGGGAGAAGGCCTCCCTGTGCCGCAAGCCGGTGATTGCGGCGGTGTCCGGTCTGGCGCTCGGCGGCGGCTGCGAACTCGCGATGATGTGCGACATGATCATCGCCTCTGATACGGCCGAGTTCGGCCAGCCGGAAATCATGATCGCGGCCATTCCGGGTCTCGGCGGCACGCAGCGCCTCACGCGCGCGGTCGGCAAGGCGAAGGCGATGGACATGTGCCTGACCGGCCGGCGGATGAAGGCGGACGAGGCAGAGCGCGCGGGTCTTGTCTGCCGCGTCGTGCCGGCGGCCGAGCTTGTTCAGCAGGCCACCGCGATGGCGGAGACGATCGGCAAGATGTCGCGGCCGATGGTGCTGATGATCAAGGAGGCGGTGAACCGCTCGCTTGAGCTGTCGCTGGCCGAAGGCTTGCGGTTCGAACGGCGGCTGTTCCACTCGATCTTTGCTACCGCCGACCAAAAAGAAGGCATGAACGCCTTCGCCGAGAAGCGCAAGCCGGCCTTCCAGAACCGCTGAGCGATGCGCATGCCCGCCGTTCGCAGCAACGGCGGGCATCCGCCCGGTTGACGGCCCGCGTCACCGCAGGTAAGGAAGGCCGTGGCTTTGTCCACAAAGCCTCGGAAATCACGGAGCGTTTGAGCGATGGCCCATCACGTTTCTGCCAAAAAGCGCATCAGGCAGACGAAAAAGCGGACGCGCATCAACCGGGTACGCACTTCGCGGATCCGCACTTCGCTGAAAAAGGTCGAAACGGCGATCGCCGGCGGCAACAAGGCGGAGGCAACGGACGCTTTCCGGTCCCTGCAGCCGGAACTCATGCGCGGAGCGGCCGGGGGATTCGTCCACCGGAATACGGTTGCCCGCAGGCTTTCGCGTCTCTCTGCGCGCATAAAGAGTATGCCGGCCTGACAAGACAGATCGAAGCGCAAGAATAAACAATAAAGCCGCGCCTTAACTTTGGCGGCTACACGCAAGAGTGGTCGCTTGACAGGTGTCACAATTGGCCTGTCAAGCGATTTTTTTTTGTCGTTCGCCATTCGGCCTCATTGCGTGGCGGCGGCCAGATCCGTATCCTTCCGCTCTAAACGCTCGCTGGGCAAATAATGAATGAGTGTGAGAGGCCTATTCTGCGCTACGCAGGAAGTTTGTGTGCCTTCTCTGCCAATACAAAGCAAATAAACCTGCTTGCGGGGGAGAAATTATAAGAATGGGCGGGGCTTCCCGCCTGACTGTAAGGCGTGTTATCGGGATGTTCTTGGATTTCGAGTGCCTTGCGTCACCATTGGTCCGCTGATCGGGCCGGCTTTGATTGACAGATTTTGCTCTGTTGCGAGGCACTTGAAGAGCAGGATAGCGAGGCTTGGGGACGGTCCGAACGGTGGCGATTTAACAGCACCTTCGGGGCTTGCGGCTGAGGTCATCGACATTACCGGTAGCCACGATCGCAAGTCTTTGCGACCGGCCCTTGGTCTTTAGCAAAAGACAAGGCATCCCCGTTGTACTGAACCGTATTTTGTCGACGAGGCGACGGGAACATGAGTCATAGTGAAGTAGTTCATTCCAGTGATACCAACACATGGTCTTCGGATCTTGAGACGCAGTGGGAGAAGGTCAGCAAGCTGCTCCGGTCCGAGATCGGGGAGGCCGCCTATCTCAGCTGGCTGAAGCCGATGGCAGTCCGCGAAACCGACGACGGGACGGTCACGATGATCGTGCCGACGCGGTTCATGCGTGACTGGGTGATCGCCCATTACGCCGACCGCTTGCGCAGCCTGTGGTTGGACCAGAACCCGGCGGTCAAGACGATCGAGTTCGCCGTTCAACCTTCGCGCGTGTGCGGGCAGTCGGTCCCGCCGGCCGCTCCGGCACCCGGGCGGCGCAGGGCGGAGGACCGCGCGCCGGGCGGGGCCGCGATCACCAGGCCTGTGCGGTCCAGCGCCCAGCCTGCCCGCGCGCAGGATCCTGCCGAGCGCACCAACGGTGCGCGTGAGCCGGGCGTGATCGATATCGCCGCCCCGCTCGATCCGCGCTTTACCTTCGATCGCTTCGTGGTCGGCAAACCGAACGAGTTCGCCCATGCCGCTGCGCGCCGGGTCGCGGAGGCGACAAATGTTCCCTTCAATCCGCTGTTCCTCTACGGCGGCGTCGGTCTCGGCAAGACGCACCTGATGCACGCGGTCGCCTGGCACATTCACACCCGCCAGCCGGGGCGCTCGGTGATCTACCTGTCTGCGGAAAAGTTCATGTATCGTTTTATCCGAGCCTTGCGCGAGCAGAGCACGGTCGATTTCAAGGAGCAGTTCCGTTCGGTCGATGTGCTGATGATCGATGACGTCCAGTTCATCGCCGGCAAGGATTCAACACAGGAAGAATTCTTTCATACCTTCAACACGCTGGTCGATCAGGGCCGGCAGATCGTGCTCTCCGCCGACAAATCGCCGAGTGACATCGAAGGCATGCAGGAGCGGCTGAAGTCGCGTTTGAGTTGTGGGCTGGTCGCCGACATTCACGCCACGACGTACGAGCTGCGCCTCGGCATTCTGGAATCCAAGGCGGAGCAGTTCGGCGTCGTTGTGCCGCGCAAGGTCAAGGAGTTCCTCGCGCATCGGATCACCTCCAACGTCCGTGAGCTCGAAGGGGCGCTCAACCGTGTCGTTGCGCATTCGCAACTGATGGGCCGCGACGTCACCCTGGAGACGACGCAGGAGGTGCTGCACGACCTCCTGCGGGCTAACGACCGCCGCGTGACGATCGACGAGATCCAGAAGCAGGTCGCCTCGCACTACAACGTCCGCATTGCCGACATGCACTCGGCGCGCCGGGCGCGCTCGGTGGCGCGGCCACGGCAGGTCGCGATGTACCTCGCCAAGCAGCTCACGTCCCGCTCGCTGCCGGAAATCGGCCGCAAGTTCGGCGGTCGCGACCACACGACGGTCATGCATGCCGTGCGCAAGGTGGAGGAGATCAAGACCCAGGACGCTGCCTTCGCCGAGGACCTGGAACTCCTGCGCCGGATCCTGCAAGGCTAGCGTCCGGCGTCGCATTTGCTGCCGACAACGCACGAACACGCTGCAGGGGCGCGCGCGCTCTGCTATAGTGCGTGGATAATGAGAAGACTTGAGAACCGTCATCGCGGCGGCACGGGATCGCGATAGCCACCAGACGACCTGCGTGAGGGCGTCTCGCTGATCGCCGCGGGATGGGATTGCCTCGGAATTCCAAGACGATGAAACTCACGATCGATCGCGCAGCACTCTTGAAAGCCCTTGGTCACGTGCAGAGCGTGGTCGAGCGTCGGACGACGATTCCGATCCTCTCGAATGTCAAGCTTGAGGCCGATTCCGCCGAACTGCGCTTGAAGGCCACCGACATGGACCTGGAGGTGGTGGACGGAGTGGCCGCCGAAGTGCAGGGGGAAGGCGCCGTAACGGCGCCGGCCCATACCCTGCATGACATCGTTCGCAGGCTCCCCGACGGGGCTGCCGTCGAACTCGAAAGCATTGACGGCGGCGAGCGGCTGGCGCTCCGCTGTGATCGCTCGCGGTTCACGCTGGCCTGCCTGCCGGTCGAGGATTTTCCGCTCATGTCGGGCGGTGATCTGCCCTACCGTTTCCATCTCCAAGCCGATGCGCTGCGCGGCCTGATCGATCGGACCCGGTTTGCCATTTCGACCGAGGAGACGCGCTACTATCTGAACGGCATCTACCTGCACGCCTGCGTGCGCGATGGCGTCGAGGTCTTGCGCGCGGTCGCAACCGACGGCCACCGGCTCGCCAGCGTCGATGTTCCGCAGCCGACCGGTGCTGCCGGCATGCCGGGCATCATCGTGCCGCGCAAAGCGGTGGCGGAAGTGCGCGCAATTTTGGAAGATGCCGACGCCGAGGTCGAGATCGCGCTCTCGGACACCAAGATACGGTTTGCCGCCGGCCAGGCGGTGCTGACTTCAAAGCTGATTGACGGCACCTTCCCCGACTACGGGCGGGTGATCCCCCTGCACAACGACAAGCAGCTCGATGTTGACTGCAAAGTGTTCGCCGCCGCCGTCGATCGCGTGTCCGCCATCTCGAGCGACCGGACCCGTGCTGTGAAGCTGAAGGTGGCGGACGGCATCCTCGTCCTCACGGCGACCAGCCCGGACCACGGCAGCGCCACCGAGGAACTCGAGGTCCAATACGCCGGCGAGGGGATGGAGATCGGCTTCAATTCACGCTATCTCCTCGATATCGCGCAGCAGATCCGCGGCGAGAGCGCGCGCCTTCTGATGGCCGATTCCGGTGCGCCGACGATCATCCAGGAACTCGGCGACGCCAGTGCGCTGTACGTGTTGATGCCGATGCGCGTCTGATCGATGGACAAGGTTGCCCTTGCACGACATCGCAGGGTTGTGTGATCGCGCGGCGAGCGATGCCGATCGTGGAACGGCTGGCGGCGTGCCGTCGGTGGCGCGCCTCAGCCTCAGCACGTTTCGCTGCCACCACGGCCTGCGGATCGAGACGGAACCGGCACCGGTCGTGCTGACCGGGTGCAACGGCGCCGGCAAGACGAGCATCCTCGAGGCGCTGTCACTGCTCTCGCCCGGTCGCGGTTTGCGGCGCGCGCGGATGGAAGACTTGGCGTGGCGGCCTGCGGACGGTGAGCCGGCGCCAGCGTGGGCAGTTGCGGCGCGGCTGCGCACCGCGGACGGGCCGATCGATGTCGGGACCGGCTGCGCCGACGGCGGCGCGGGTCACGACCGGCGCGAAGTGCGGATCAACGGCGAGCGGGCGCGCAGCCAGGCGGCGCTGTCGGCGGTGACGAGCGTCTTGTGGCTGACGCCCGATATGGACCGCTTGTTCATGGATGGCGCCGGGGCGCGCCGGCGCTTCCTTGACCGCCTGGTGTTCGGCTCTGACCCGGCACACGCCGGCCGCTTGAGCGCGTATGAGCGCGCGATGCAGGAACGATCGCGGCTGTTGCGCGCGGGCACGCGGGAGACATCCTGGCTCGCCGCACTCGAGCAGACGATGGCGGGCCACGGGGTCGCGATCGCCGCCGCCCGCCGGGAGACGGCGGAGCGGCTGAGCCGTGCCGGCGCCGAGGCCCAGCCGTTTCCGGCCGCTTCTGTCCGCGTTGCGGGGACGGTTGAGGGCTGGCTCGACGAGCAGCCGGCGCTCGCCGTCGAGGACCGGCTGCGCCTGGCGCTGGCCGCGGCGCGCCGCAGCGATGCCGAGGCCGGCGGCGCCAGTGTGGGTCCGCACCGCGCCGATGTCGCCGTCACCCATGCCGCCTCCGGCCGGCCGGCGCGGACGTGCTCGACGGGCGAACAGAAGGCGCTCCTGATTGCGCTGGTTCTCGCGAGCGCCCGGCTGCAGCGCCGTGAGCGGTCGGCGGCGCTGCTGCTGCTGCTGGACGAGGTGGCGGCGCACCTCGACCCTTGGCACCGCCAGGCCCTGTTCGCCTGCGTCGAGGCCGTCGGCGGTCAGGCGTGGTACGCCGGTACCGATGCCGGCGTGTTCGCGCCGCTCGCCGGCCGGGCACAGTTCTTTACCGTCGGCGCCGCGGCGCCGGCACGCGCGGCCGCAGCGGCAGCGGCGGTTTGAAGGGAGCCTTGCGAACCTCATGAGCGAAACGACCGCG
>ERZ1645192.4046-NODE-4046-length-11744-cov-5.426983_pt1 | contig 11744 bp, 6 predicted proteins | sample MGYA00575354_ERZ1645192 | MGnify/ENA primary metagenome ERZ1645192 (study PRJEB40844, sample SAMN11349763) | freshwater sediment metagenome | isolation source: river sediment | host: Sediment | place: India: Faizupur Khadar , New Delhi | collected 2017-02-21 ... | reverse complement strand
CTTCGGCCTGATGTTTTTTAAGGGGATTTTGGCAAGTCTCGCCGGGCCGGCGCCGAACTACGACATGCAGCGCATCCTGGCCACGCGAAACCCGCGCGAGGCCTGCATGATGAACGGCATGGTGAACGTGGTCCTGTATTTCCCGCGTTACATGATGATCACAGGCATAACGGTCCTGGCACTGGCGTTTTGCATGACGGACTTGAAGGCGATGGACAAGCCCGATTTCGAGAAACTCCTGCCGATCGTGCTCTCACAATACGTCCCGCAGGGCGTTGTGGGTTTCCTGCTCGCGGGACTAATGGCCGCGTTCATGTCCAACTTCGCGGCAACGATCAACGCCGCGCCCGCATACATTGTGAACGATATCTACAAGCGCTTCTTCAATCCGAACATGCCGGCACGCGCGCAAGTAGCCTGGAGCCGCGTGGCCTCCGCCGCGGTTCTCGTGGTAGGTGTCCTCTTCGGCCTGCTCACCACCCGCATCACAGACGTCATGATGTGGATCGTCGGCGCGCTTTACGGCGGTTACGTGATGGCAAACGTCCTGAAGTGGTATTGGTGGCGGTTTAACGGATATGGCTACTTTTGGGGAATGATGTCCGGCATCCTGAGCGCCATGCTGGTCCCGGAAATGGCCCGCTTGCTCGGAATTCACTACGCAAACGCCCTTTACCTGTTCCCAGTGGTTTTCGGGTTCTCGGTGGCGGGCTGCATCCTGGGCACGCTGCTGAGCAAGCCCGAAGACTCCGCGGTTCTTCAAAGGTTTTACAAGACCGTCAATCCCTGGGGCGCCTGGGGACCCGTGCGCGAGCAGGTGAAAAAACAAGACGCCGCGTTCCAGCCCAACCCGAATTTCCGGCGCGACTGCTCGAATGTTGCGGTCGGCATCGTGTGGCAGCTCTGCCTGACGGCGCTGCCAATCTACCTGGTGCTCCGTCAGTGGAACTGGGTGGGAGGCATCCTCGCAACACTCGTGGTTACGTCCGTGTTCCTCAAATTCAACTGGTATGACAAGCTCGAAAAAGCCCCCGTCCAACCCCCGCAACCGGCGGGACCCGGGCTTGCCACCACTTCCGCAAAATGAACACCATCTCCTCCTGGAATCCGTCACACCGCACGCTCGCCGCCATTCTGCTCACTGGAATCTGCATGGCCGGCCAGTGCGCCAACGCCGCCACCGGCTCCACGTCCGGCGCTCAATCGTCATTCGGCGAGTTTATCACGGCGCGCGATGGCAAACTGTTCGAAGGAAACCAACCATTTCGGTTCATCTCCTTCAACATTCCCAACCTCGCTTATACCGAGGACGACATGCGGTTCGAGCAGTTGAGCAGTTTCCGACTGCCGACGCCATACGAGATTAACGACGCGCTCGCAACAATCCGGCAGATGGGCGGCCGGGTGGCGCGCACGTACGTGCTGTCGGTGAAGAAAACAAACGACCCCGCAGGTTTGCCTCGGCACATCACGGCTCCGGATGCGCTGAACGAGGAAGCTATGAAAGTCCTGGACGAAGTGCTTGCCTGCGCAAACCGCCAGGGCGTCAGGCTTATTATTCCGTTCATTGACAACTGGAGCTGGTGGGGCGGCACCGCCGAGCTTGCCGCGTGGCGCGGGAAAACCAGGGACGAATTCTTCACGGATCCCGGGGTCAAAGAGGATTACAGAAGGATCGTATCGCTCGTGCTGAATCGCGTGAACACCGTAACAGGGGTTCCTTACAAAAATGACAAGGCAGTGCTCGCCTGGGAACTCGGCAACGAACTCACCGCTCCGGCGGCGTGGGTGCGCGAAATGGCGCCGTTTGTCAAGCAGCTCGCGCCAAGTCAATTGGTGGCGGAAAGCTACTTCACCGCCAACGACAACCCGGGTGTGGACATCGTCCAGGACCACCTCTACCAGGGCGACCCTGTGAAGATGCTCGAGCAGATAAACTCCAGCGCAACCCGCGCCTCCGGCAAAAGGGTGTACATGATCGGCGAATTCGGCTTTGTTTCGACCGAGGCAATGCGGGCGATCATGGACCTCGCGATCAGCAGACCGGAAATCGCCGGCGCGCTGATATGGTCGCTCCGGTTTCACAACCAGGACGGCGGATACTACTGGCATCACGAGCCGTTCGGCGGGGACTTCTTCAAAGCATATCATTGGCCGGGCGGGCCGGCGGGAGAGGCTTACGACGAGGCCCGTTTTATGCAACTGGTTCGCAGCAAAGCCTTCGAAATCCAGGGCCGCCCCGCCCCGCCCCTGGACATCCCCCCGCCGCCCGACCTGTTCCGGGTGAGCGACGGCGGCGTCATCACGTGGCGCGGCTCGACCGGCGCTTCCATCTATGAATTGCAGCGAAGCACACAGCCGCAGGGCCCGTGGCAGACGCTCGCGTGGCAACTCACCGATGATTCCACTCAGTACCATCCGCTGGCAGTGGACGAATTCACGCGAACCGGAGAATCCTATTGCTACCGCCTCCTGGCCAGGAACGAAGCCGGCCTCTCCGAACCTTCAAATGTTTTTGGCCCGGTACGCATGCGCTGCCGCACCCTGGTTGACGAACTGCCAAACACGGCCTTGATCTATCGAAAAAACGGCGCCCTCGAGTTGAGAAGCAACGATGCCCGCAATCTCAAGGAAGACTGCCATCGCCTCCGTGGAACTCCCGGAGCGTGGATCGCATACCAGGCAACAGGAAAGAGTAAATCGTTGCGCGTGTATGCCTTCAGCGAGAAGGGTGAGCCGGGACTGGAGTTCCGCTCCGGAACGGACGGCCCCAAAGGCGCCCTGCTCAACGCAACAGTTGCCGATTTCAACGGCGGCAAAGATATGTATAACTTCCATTGGCCGCGGCTGTACACCGTCAAGGTTGGCGACGGGAATGCATCAGGCGTAAGCATCTTGTTCACTAAGGACACACAGATCGGCCGCGTGGAGTTGGAATACGAATGAGCCATCAAAAAACGGACGAGCCCCTTGCGGCACAGCTCCGCGAGCACCTCTTCAATCATATTCTGCCATTCTGGTGCGGCCCGGCCCTCGATCACAAACAGGGCGGCTGGATGGCTTGGCTTTCCAACGACCTCACTCCAGACCGGACGAAACCAAAGGGATTGATTGTGCACAGCCGCATTCTCTGGACTTTCTCAGCCGTCCACCGGGTCAAGCCGGACACGCTTCACCGCGAGATGGCAGAAAGAGCCTTTGACTTCCTGGCAAGCCGCTTTTGGGACGCCCAGCACGGTGGAGCATTCTGGCAGCTAAACGATTCGGGCCGGGTGATCGATGACTCGAAGAAGATCTATGGGCAGGCGTTCTTCATCTACGCCATGTCGGAGTTCTATCGCGCCTTCGGCAGCCAGTCCGCCCTGCGCTATGCGCTGGAATTGTTCGAGCTGATCGAAAATCACGCGCACGACCCGGTGCATGGAGGTTTCTTCGAGGTTCGCAGGCGCGACTGGTCGGAAGCCGGACCGGAGGCCCGCCTGAGCGAAAAGGACATGAACGAGAAGAAGTCCATGAACAACCAGCTTCACGTTCTGGAAGCCTGCACAAATCTCTACCGCGTTTCCCGGTCTGCGGCAGTCGAGACACGGCTGCGCGAACTGATCGATATCTTCCTGCACCGGATCATGGACGCGCATTCGTATCACCTCAACCATTTCTTCGACGAGAAATGGACGGTCCGCTCAGACACCTACACTTTCGGTCACGACATCGAAGCAAGCTGGCTCCTGTGCGAGGCTGCCGAGGAACTGCGGGACCACGCGTTGCGGCAAACAACGCGGTCCGTTGCCCTCCAGATCGCCGAGGTCGTATTGAACGAGGGCATCGATGCCGATGGCGGGCTCCGCTACGAGGGCAAGGCCGGCCGGATTGTTGATCCCGGCAAGGAATGCTGGCCGCAGGCAGAGGCGATGATCGGTTTCGTTCATGCATTTCAACTGAGCGGCGAGGAAAGGTACCTGAAAGCGGCGCAAAGGGTCTGGGATTATTGCGCCAGCCACCTGGTGGACCGGGTTCACGGCGAATGGTTTTGGCGCATCAATCCGGATGGACGGCCGGACGCAAATCTGCCCAAAGTCAGCGAGTGGAAAGGACCCTATCATGTCACCCGGGCCTGTCTTGAGGTAATAGAAAACAGGATTTGGTGCCTCAAGCCATCTCACTCTTGAGTTCAAATGCATAGGCTGTTTAAAGTTACCCGGGAGTTTGCGCGCGCCATCTGCCGCCGTTTTTTGCGGAACGCGGTTCTTCGTTTGGCGTTCCTGCTGCTCGCCACGCTCGCCCGCGCCGATACACCAGTGACGCCCGAAGCTTCTCCCCGCACGCAGTCGTTGATGGCCTTCCTGGAGGCCACTTGCGGAAAGAAAATCATCTCGGGTCAGCAGGAGGGGTGGCGGCCAGAAAATGAACTCTCCTTTGAAATGCGTTACATCCGGGATGCAAGCGGCAAAATCCCGGCGTTGCTTTCCATGGACCTGTCCCCATACACCCGGACGCATCGCCCGGGCTCAAAACCCGCCTCTCACGCGGTTGTTGACCACGCATCCGGATGGTACCTGAAGAGCAACGGCATCGTTTCGCTCTGCTGGCATTGGGTAGCCCCAATGGATCAGCGCGCTTTCTACACCAAAGAAACAAGCTTTTCGCCCGCCCGTGCTGTGACCGAAGGCACTCCCGAATATGAGGCCACGCTGCGCGATATTGACTTGATTGCGGCCGAATTGAGGCTCCTGCGCGATGCCAGGGTGCCGGTGTTGTGGCGCCCTTTGCACGAGGCGAATGGCCGCTGGTTCTGGTGGGGCGCGGATGGACCGGAGCCATTCAAGAAGCTTTGGCGGATGATGTTCGAGCGCCTCGCACTCCGCCACAAGCTCAACAACCTTATCTGGGTGTTCTCGCCCGGCGCGGGCATCGACCTCGGCATCTGGTACCCGGGCGATCCTTATGTGGATATCATCGCCCCGGATCATTACCCGATGGACGGCAATCACGGTCCTGCCAAAGGCATCTTCGATGAAATGGTCGCTCTGGGTGGAGGCGCAAAGCTCGTTGGTTTCGGCGAAAACGGCCCCATTCCAACTCCAGAACTGCTCGTGAGCGAAAACGCAGGCTGGCTCTTCTTCATCACATGGTCGGGGAGCGTCTTGACCGACCTGAATTCAAAGGAGGAGATAAAAACCGCCTATACCCACCCCTATGTGCTGAATCTTGGGGATCTCCCGGACCTCAAGTCCTACCCCTATCACCCCGCCGGAAAAGCCGTAAAACTGGGCTTTCCGGCGGCCGTCAGCGATTTGGCAGTGGGCAGCCCCGCCCGCCGGGATCTGGTGGTCGCAGTGCAGGACGAACGAGGTCACACCGTCCGCGACAGCACCTGCACGGTCAACCTGGAGCTTGCAAAAAGCCCCGCTGCCGCCAGGCTGCGCGGCACGACCAGCGCCAAAACAGTCAACGGACTGGCAGTGTTCCCGGATACTTCAATAGACAAAGCCGGGATGGAATTCTCCTTCAAGGCCACCGCCGGAAATCTGCAACCCGCAACAAGCCCCGTTTTTGCCGTCGGCCCGGGTTCCGGCATCCTCCGCGAATGCTGGACGAATGCTCCCGCAACATTCCTCCACGAGCCTTCATCCGCAACTCCACCGCCCAACGACTCCAGGGTCCTCGGCAAGGCCTTTGAAGCCCCTGTACAGATGGGGACGAACTCCATCGCAAAATACACCGGCTATGTGCTCCCGCCATTGACCGGCGAATACGTTTTCTGGATCGCTAGCGATGGCGGTTCCGAGCTGTGGCTCGGCGCCAATGCCGAGCCCGCAAGCAAAGCGAAGATCGCGGAAATCGTCCGGGACACTCCCTATGCAAAATGGCCGCACACGCACGAGGCACAGTCTTCGCGGGTGCGCCTGGAAGCCGGTAAGTGGTATTACCTCGAAGCCCTGCACAGACAGGCTGCGGGCTCCACCCACTTCTCCGTCCGTTGGCGCCTGCCCAACGGCAAGGAAGAGCGTCCGATTCCCGGATCGCGTCTCGCAACTCCGAATGATTACCCGGCCACTAAACAGGCTTTAAACCCCAAACCCGGACACTCGCATGAAAAATGAAAAATGCAGAATGAAGAACCCAACCTTTCAGCAACGTCTCAAAGAACTTCAGCGCCGGCATGATTCCCTGGTCCGCCGCAAAAATCGAAAGCAGAAATGGGGCAACGGGATCCTGGATCGCTACGACTTCCCGGTGTTAACAAGCGAGCATACCCCGCTCGAATGGCGTTACGACCTCGACCGCGCGCGCAATCCCCACCTGATGACTCGCCTCGGAGTCAATTCCGTGTTCAACGTCGGCGCAATGAAATTCGAGGGCCGCGTCGTGCTCGCCGCCCGGGTCGAAGGATGGGACCGCAAATCCTTCTTCGCGATTGCCGAAAGCAAGACCGGTGTTGATGGATTCAGGTTTTGGGAATTCCCGGTGCGCATGCCGGACCTGGATCCAAGGGAAACAAACCTCTACGACATGCGTCTCATCCGGCACGAGGACGGCTGGATCTACGGATTCTTCTGCGCCGAACGGCACGACGACTCCCATCCGCAGGACCTTTCGGCAGCCGTTGCCCGTTGCGGCATTGCGCGAACGAAAAACCTGGTCGAATGGGAGCGCCTCCCCGACCTGAAGACCGCCGCTCTTCACCAACGCAACTGCGTCCTGCATCCGGAATTCGTCAATGGCAAGTATGCGTTCTACACGCGGCCGATGAGCGACTTTGCAGCAACCGGCAAGGGCGACGGCATCGGGTGGGGAACCTGCAAAGACATCACCGCAGCCTCGATAAACGAAGAAATCATCATGGACCCCCGGTTTTACCATTCCATCAAGGAAGGCAAGAATGGGCTCGGCCCCGCCCCCATAAAGACCGAAATGGGTTGGCTGCACCTCGCTCACGGCGTCCGCAACACAGCCGCAGGAATGCGCTACGTGCTCTATTTGTTCCTCTGCGACTTGAACGAGCCGTGGAAGGTGATCAAACAACCGGGCGGCTATTTTATGGCGCCGGAAGGCGAGGAGCGGGTGGGCGATGTCTCAAATGTCCTGTTTTCAAATGGCTGGGTCGCCCGCGACAACGGCGACCTCTTCGTTTACTACGGCTCCTCAGACACACGGACGCATGTGGCCACGAGCACCGTGGAAAAGCTCCTCGATTATGTGCTGAACACGCCGGAAGACGCCCTGCGCTCGAAGCTCTGCGTCGAACAACGCTGCGCCCTGATCCGGAAAAACCACAAGCTTTTGCGCAAGCGCTGAACGCGCCGCGCTGTCCCCAACGCCCTCCATCGGAACACCCCCGCTTTTGGTCAAAAGCCTATATCACCGGGGCTTCACCCCGTCGTGCCGCCCGGAAATGGGGTTGTGACATCTCATCGTGAAATGACATAATGTCGCGCAATGAAGAAGCCAGGCGCCTTGGCCATCGTGGTGTTGGTGATGATGTGTGTGCCCGCAGGAGCGGCAAATCAAGCTCCAGGCCCGATCACAAACGCAGCAGAGTGGAAGGATGGCAAACCGGTCGCGCTGCCGGGCGCAAGGCGTCCCAGGGTCGAAAGCGTCTTCCTTTACCGGCCCGAGACGAATTGGACCTACTCGCACCACGCAGGCATCACGTTTTTCAAGGGGCGGTTTTTCGCCATTTGGTCCAACAGCCGCAAGGATGAGGATGCTCCGGGGCAACGTGTGCTGCTCGCTACCTCGAAGAACTTCAGAAAATGGACCGAGCCATGTCCGCTCGTTGATTCGGTGACCGGCGAAAACGGCGTCGAGCGCGTGCTCACTGCAGCGGGCTTTCATGCACACAAGGGCACACTCGTCGCGTATTTCGGAAACTACGGCCCGAATAAAGAGACGACGCGCCTCCAGGCGGTGACAACGACCGACGGCAGACGATGGACTCCCGTGCGCGACATCGGGGTGCCCGTGAACCCCAATCACCCGCCTCAGAAAACAGCCTCAGGACGACTCATTATCTCCGGCAACATTTCCTTTCCATGGACCGATGATCCAGCCGGGCTTCACGGCTGGCACATGACAGGGATTTACCCGCCGGAGATGCACGAGACGATCAAGGATGATCCCGCTTCGTTCTGGGAGGTTGCGGCGCGGCAGGGTTGGCCGGCAGGTCTCTGTGAAGGATCGTTCTATCAAACAGACGATGGTGTGCTCCACATGCTCCTGCGGAACGCCATGACAAAAGGAGTAACCTATCGGCATCGTCTCTGGCTTTCCGAAAGCAGGGATGACGGCAGGAGTTGGTCTGCGCCGGTCGAAACTGAGTTCAGCGACACAAACGCCAAGTTTCACTTCGGCCGCCTGCCGGATGGCCGGTTTTTCTATGTCGGAAATCCTGTCGGACGCGGGCGCACACCGCTGGTCCTCTCGCTCTCAAAGGACGGGGTGCGGTTTGATGATCACTACATCCTGGGCGAGCGTTCTTATACTCAGTTGCAACCCGGCAAGGCAAAGGGCGGCGAGTATGGTTATCCGCACACGTTAATCCGCAAGGGCCGCCTCTATGTCATTGTCTCACGCAAAAAGGAGGGCGTGGAGGTGTTGCGGTTGAATCTTTCCGAACTGCGCAAACCGGCATCGGAAGCCTCGGCTCGCTTCAAACCAACTCCCGCGAAACCAACGGAATAGGGCACAAATCTGTTTCCGCCGCGGCTCGGAGGGGCTACTCTGAAATTATGGACTGGGTGACCGAAAGCATGATCGGTGTCGTGATCGCGGGTTTCATCCTGCTCAAAAAGCTCACGGTCCCGGAAGATGCGCAGGCTTGCGAGCACTTGCGAAACGGAGCAATGGGCACCAGTTTTGACGTGCTCAACCACATGGCGCTGGTCGGCAGCGCAATCCGGCAGAAATTAAAACGTCATGGGTTTATTCTGTGCAAACCACTTCGGATACTCGTCGCCGCTCTTTGGGCGGGCTATAGCTCCACAACGCTCTTCGCGGGCGCTTCTCCGGAGCCTTCCAACGAGCACGTCGGCTTTTCCAGCAGTAACCGCCTCGTCACGCCGGTCAATCAAATCGTCACCCCCGCCGGACGCCAGGTTGACTTGCCCGGCTTGCGTCCCCAGGCGATGGCGCTGTCGCCAGACGGCCATCTCCTGGCTGTCTCCGGCAAGACCAGCGAGTTGGTTCTCGTCAACCCGGTAACCGGAGCCATTCGCCAGCGGGTGGCGCTCCCCTCGGAAGCCCAAAACGAACCTCACCCGGAGGCTCCTTCGGCCAACATTCTGAAACCCGACACCAGCGGGCAGGTCAGCTTTACCGGCCTCATCTTCTCTCGCGACGGCCGGCGCCTGTTCCTGAGTAACGTCAACGGCAGCATCAAAGTCTTTACGGTTGAGCCGGGCGGAACCGTAAAACCCTCCCATTCCATTGCCCTGCCCCCCGCCAATGCGCCCCGGCGCCAACAGGAGATCCCGGCCGGACTCGCACTCTCGCCAGACGGTCATCGGCTCTATGTCTGCGGCAATCTCTCCAATCAACTGCTCGAAATCGATACCACCACCGGCAAGGTCCTCCGCTCCTTCCCGGTGGGTGTTGCGCCCTATGATGTCGTATTGGTCGGCGCCAGGGCATACGTCAGTAACTGGGGAGGCGGCCGCCCCAAACCAGGGGATGTCACCGGCCCCGCCGGCCGAGGCACAGAAGTCAAAGTGGACCCTGTCCGTCACATTGCTTGCGAAGGCTCTGTGAGTGTTGTGCCCTTGAACGAAGGCGCCTCGTCTCAGTCAATTCACGAAATCCAGACTCACTTGCATGCCTCAGCCCTCGCCTTGGCGCCGGATGGCCGTTATCTCGTTTGTGCCAATGCCGCCTCGGATAACCTGACTGTCATTGACACCCGCTCCGATTCGGTCGTGGAGACGATTTGGGCCAAACTCAATCCGGCCGATCTGTTCGGGGCGTCACCCAACGCGCTTTGTTTTTCTCCGGATGGCAAGACTCTCTACGTTGCCAACGGCACGCAGAACGCCATCGCCGTGATGCGTTTTTCGCCTCGCCATCGGGCTTCAAAACTGCTGGGCCTGATTCCCGTGGGCTGGTTCCCGGGCGCGCTGGCCATCCATACCGGGCATCGCATGTTGTGCGTGGCAAATATCAAAGGCCACCCCACTCGCGAACGGTCCGGACGCGAGGGAAAGCATGGGTTCAATACCCACCAATACGGCGGTTCTCTTTCTTTGGTGACACTCCCCGGAAAACGCGACTTGAAGCAGTTCTCCGCCAAAGTCTTTGCCAATTATCGTCACGAACGCTTATCCGATGCCGCCGCCAAACCTCGGCCTAACCAGGCGCCGCGACCGGTGCCCGAACGCATCGGAGAACCCAGCCCCATTCAGCATGTGGTTTACGTCATCAAGGAAAACCGCACCTATGACCAGATTCTCGGTGACGTCTCCTCAGGGAACGGAGACGCCTCTTTGTGTGTGTTCGGCGAACGAATCACGCCGAACCAGCATCGGCTCGCGCGTGACTTTGTCCTGCTGGATAACACGTATTGTTGCGGCATCCTCAGCGCCGACGGGCATCAATGGAGCACCACGGCCTTCGGCACCGATTATCTCGAACGCTCTTTCGCCAGTTGGCCCCGGAGCTATCCCGACGGCATGGGGGAGGATGAAAACGACGCCCTGGCGTATTCACCCGCCGGCTTCCTCTGGGACAACGCCATGAAACATCATGTCTCCATTTGGAATTTCGGCGAATTCGCCATGCCCAAATGCCGATGGGCAGATCCCGGGCGCAAAGGGTCGCCCGGCTGGAGCGATTTCTACCAGGAATTCCTCCACGCCAAAGGCAGCGTGGTCATCGGCAGCGAGCCCAGCATCGAGAGCATCCGGCCTTTCACGCCCACGAACTATGTCGGCTGGGAAATGTCAGTGCCCGATGTCTGGCGCGCGCGCTATATCACCAACCAGATTGCCGCCTGGGAACGGGCCGGCCAAATGCCCCGCCTGGTTCTGATTTGCCTCCCAAACGACCATACCAGCGGAACCCGCACAGGCATGCCGACCCCAGCCGCGGCGGTTGCCGATAACGACCTGGCTTTCGGTCAGATTGTCGAATCTCTCAGCCATTCATCGTTCTGGAAGTCCATGGCCATCTTCGGCATCGAGGATGATCCCCAGGCCGGCTGGGATCACGTCAGCGGTTACCGTACGACCGCCTATGTCATCAGTCCTTGGGCCAGGCGCCGTGCGGTCATCAGCACCCAGTACAATACCACCAGCCTCCTGCGCACCATCGAACAAATCCTCGGCCTGCCGCCCATGAACCAATTCGACGGCACCGCCATCCCCATGTTCGACTGTTTCAGCGACACCCCCGACTTTACACCGTACACATCCGTGCCCAGCAACGTGCCGCTCGATGAAATGAACCCGGACCCCAAAGCCATTCTTGATCCGCTCCAGCGTCGAAACGCCTACGCGTCGGCCCGGTTGGACCTCAAGCGCGTCGATGCCTGCCCGGAAGACACGCTGAACCGCATCCTCTGGCACGCCATGAAAGGCAGCTCGGTCCCCTACCCCGTCTGGGCCGTCACCGCCGTGGAAAACGACGCTGACTGACGTCCCAATCCCGATGACTTCCATCAGAAAACCCACGCCGGAATAGGTGCGGGGGTGGGTGACCCCGCCTTTGAGACCTAATTGACACTCCTCCGCATTTGTCGCAATCCCGATGTC
>ERZ1645192.4044-NODE-4044-length-11747-cov-5.284725_pt1 | contig 11747 bp, 7 predicted proteins | sample MGYA00575354_ERZ1645192 | MGnify/ENA primary metagenome ERZ1645192 (study PRJEB40844, sample SAMN11349763) | freshwater sediment metagenome | isolation source: river sediment | host: Sediment | place: India: Faizupur Khadar , New Delhi | collected 2017-02-21 ... | reverse complement strand
ATTAACGCTTAAACAGAGGAATCAGGATTTGCAGGTAATTGATATTAACCAATCTTGCTGTTCCAAGAAGCAGCACAAGGTATCCAGCTGCTCCGGATACTAAACACAACAGATCGCTGGATTGCGGAAGAAAAAGCTTAATCAAAAGATATACCGGTAACAGCGAGGCCAGGGAATGAACTGCAATTTTCAGAAACTGTCCTACAGGGAAGAGCTTAAGGAATGGGACGCCAATTTTTCTGGATGAATATATAAGTGCTGTGAAAATCCCGAAAATCGAAATGATCACAAACGATACAGCAACTGACATAGGAGTATTGAAAATCAAAATCGCAATGTATTCAACTACCCAGGCTGAAATGGCAAGTCCATAGTGCAACCTGGCATAAAACCTTGTCTCTCCAATAGCTAACAATAACGGGGCAAAAATTATGACATTGAAAAAGTTAAGTGTCATTGCAGTAGCAAAATATTTCGCTGAGTCTGCATATGCCTCCGAATATACAATTGTAACAACCTCCCTGGAGTAAAACAGAAAGAATATTACCATCGGATAAATAAGGACCGCAGACTTTTGCAGTGCATTTTTCCACAGGTTTGTTAGTTGAGTAATATCGGATTTATCATGAATTATTTTTGAGAATATGGGCATCAAAACGGTAGATGTTGCACCGGTAATCATATGCACCATGGGTATCTCTATAAATCCATTGGAAAAACCGGCAAAGACCTCCGGACCAAAATATCTGCTGATATAAAACTGATTTGCGGACCTGAATGCAATACCCGCTAATGATGCAGAAACCAATGGCAGGCTATACTTCAGAATCTCCCTGAAATGTAAATGCGAATCCTCAATCTTTACACCCCTGAACGGTATCCTCCTGAAATAGTATGCTATTATCAGGGTAAGTACGGAAACTGCAATCCAACCATATATTGCATATAAATATGTACCCTTTAAAACAATTACAGGGAGGACTATAAAAAGCAGCATCAGGATCCTTGAAACAGTATTGTAGATTGCAATGAATATCGTTTTTTTATATGATGAAAATATTCCTTCAATTCCAAGGGTGGGCAGAAGCAGCATGGGAATCGGAGAAAAGTATTTGATTCCTCTAGATAGTTCCGGATTTTTTAAAATATCAGCTATAAGACCTGAAAAGGCAAACAGAAAAACTGAAAAAGCGAGTCCACCCAAGAATAGTACTTTGGTAATTTTCAGGACGATATCTTTGCCCTGTGCTAAGTTGTATCTGGGTAAATAATAATTAAAAACACGCGGCAGACCAGCGGTAAAAATGATCAACAAGGTATTATACACATACAATATCTGACGATAAGTACCATAATCTGCCTTGTTAAAATATCTTGACAATATTGCTGCACTCAGAAGGGCCAAAGCAAAAGAACTCAGGCTACCCAATCCGACCCAAAACGCCTGAATCGTAATATTGCTGCTTTTCCCCACCCCTAAATGTTTAAAGAACGAATGTGCTTTGAATTCTGGCAGCTTCCAGATTTACATTAAATGATAGAGTATTGATTATGATGCATTCAGAGCCTGGCTGTTCCTCGATCGAACCTGGTTTCCTTTTCCCCGGCGTTTCTTCCCTGAATCTTTGGAGCTTACATATCCGTATCTTTCCCCGTAACCGTAATGCTTGCTATCAGACTGAATGTCATTCATTACAAGACTAACCCCTTTTATCTGGTTTGCGGTAAGCTCATTTAACGTGATTTCCAGCATATCTCTTAATGTATATCCCGGCCTTACAACAAGCAGGCAGGCATCTGCGAGAGAGGCAAGATATATTGTATCAGACACGATTCCCATTGGTGAGGTATCAACAATGATGTAATCGAACTTCTCTTTCAAATACGTAAAAAGTTCTTTTGTTTTTCCCAGAGCTGTAAGTTCAGAGGGATTAGGCGGTATAGGTCCGGCTGCTATTATTGATAAGTTTTTGAACGCGGTTTCCTGTATGATATCCTGTATCCTGTCCTTGCCAATGAGCCATGTTGAAACACCTCTGTCATTGGTAAGACTGAAATCCTGAAAAATCTTGGGTTTTCTCAAATCGAAGCCGATTAAAACCGTCTTTTTGTCCAGAAGACTATAGGCAGAAGCAAGATTAATAGATGTAAAAGTTTTCCCCTCTCCGGGCATGGAAGAGGTTACCAGAATGACAGGAGTTGCGGCTTCCTTGGTAAAAAACTGCATTCTTGACCTGAGCAGTCTGTAAGCCTCAGAAATTGTTGAGGCCGGATTGTCCAAAACAATTGTATTTGCCTTTTCTGAACTACGCGGAATATTACCAACTATTGGGAGATTTGTTGCCTTGCGCAAATCTTCTTCCTTAAGTTTCTTATTGAAAATGGTTCTTAAAAATAAAATCAGGAAGGTAATTGCCACTGCACCGGCTGTTGCGAGTAAATTGACTTGCATCGGTATCGGAGAAATCAGAGAGCTGAACCGCTCATCTGCGGGATCAATTACCTCGCTGTCAGCCCGGTTTGAGGCTTTCTGCATTTGTTGTTCCGCACGAGTCTCCAGGAGGAAAGTATACAATTCGTTATTAAGTGTAAATTTCCGTTCAATGCCCAATAGTTTCCTTTCGGTCACCGGTAATGCGGATGCCTGGGCATTTGCACGTGAGATTTGTTCCTGATTTTCGCGTCTTGCAAGGCTATTCGCCCTTCTCAGCCCGTTAAGCGTCTCCTGCAGGGCATCTTTGGTGGTCCGCACCCTCTGCTCAAGGTTTCTCTGCAGAGGATTCAATTGTCCGGCTCCTCTGCTCGTTAATTGTCCCTGCTGTACGGTCAGTTCATCGACCAACCTGGTGAGAGTAGGGTCAGTAATCCCCATTGTAACAGGCACAATGGGCATCTCCCCGGATAGATCCTTTGACAGATAGTCAGCCAGATAATCGTAATAGCTGGCCTCCAGTTCAAGGCGTGCCTTTTCATTTTCCAAAAGGGTTACCTGCCCGATAATTGCCTGTCCTTGTGCAGAGAGGTCCATTACTCGGTTAGCTGATCTAAATTGTTGCAACTTGTTTTCTGTTGTTGACAGTGAATCTGATATCCCGACAAGCTGGTCATCTATAAACTGAATCCTCCTTTCAGCCTCCATATTCTTTTTGGTCAGGGAAATGGACTGAAAATTCTCTATGTGCGTATTTAAAAATTCGGCATCTCTTGCACTGTTGGTACCCTGCAGACTAATTCGCAAAACTGATCCTTCCCTGTTAACTTTTTCAATGGATAGTCTCTGACTGAAATTTCTTATTAACCTGGTAGAACTATGAATTGTAAAATAAAGCTTTTGATTATAATTCTTAGTAATCCATTCCTCATCCCTGTATTCTATTACAAAGTTTCCTGCCAGAGTTGTTATTGTGTCTCCGAAAGCAGCAGTTTTTTGCATAGCAAAATGTTTGTCTTCGGATTCAAGCTTAAACATATTGTCACCCATGAAGGCTATTGAAAATTCAGTGTTTTTGGGAAGCGGGTTAGTTCCTTCTGACAATATCATTATCGGTTCTGCCGGGTATATGGGTAATTTGTTTCTCAGGGTCTTGATGTAAAACTCTGTCTCGAACGGCAAATCTTTCAGCGTCTTTTCAATAAGAGATCCTGATTCAAGAATCATTATCTGATTCTCAAGATTCTTCAGTCCCCCGGGAAGTCCCAGACCTTGAAGAAGTTCACTGTTATCCACTACCGGTCTCTCGTCTGTGTCATTTATAAGCAATGTGGTTGAAGTCCTGTAAACGGGCATAGTATGCTTTACATAAAAACGGGCACCAAAAAATGCAATGATGATTGCCAGTATGAAAAAATACCAGTTTCTTAAAATTAATGAAATGATGGTCCAGGGATCCATTATATCTCCCTGCCAGCGTGTCTTGCCAGTTTGCTCATTTTGTGAATTGCCTCGATCAGTGGTCATTGTCGTTTTTGGAATTAAGGTCTGTCAGAAGACAGAAAATATCATTATGATAATTCTGGAATGCATTCTCACTTCATGAGAGTATGAAACTGTTCCTCTCATTGTAGCTGAAAATAGCTGATTACTACCAGGGCAGTTGTAAGTGTGGTCAGGAACAGGTTGTAGAATGCAGTATTTGCTAAAAATGATCTCCCCTGTGTGGGCATTACGTAAATAATATCATTTGGCATGATGTAGTAATACTCTGATGTCAGAATGCTCCTGTCAGCAAGAGAAAATTCTTTGATTATTGGTCCATATTGTGTTGGCCTGATGAGTTGTACCTTCTGGCGGTTACTGTACACTGTGAGATCACCTGCCAGTGAAATTGCCTCAAATATGTTCAGCCTGTCCTTATAGATCAGGTATCGTCCGGGAGTAATAACTTCACCGATGACACTGATGGCGTTATTTACCAGCTTAACGGTAACTGCTCCGTCTGCCACGTAGTTTTTGAATATAGAATCCAATTCAACTTTAATTTCAGAAAGAGTTTTACCGTCAACTTTTACTTTTCCCACATATGGAATTTCTATATATCCGTCTATATCAACAGAATAACCTGATAATCCCGCGCTTTCCTGTGTTAGGGTTCCGGTGCCAACGTTCACATTGAACAATTCTGAATATTGAGGATCAGGTGTCAGTACTCTTATATAAAGGTTGTCATAGGGCATAATTTTGTAGGTTGCCGGAGTAACAGAAGTCCGGACATCACCAATTGAAAAGCCCGAATCAGACGATTTGTCAAAATACTGGAGATATGTAAGTTTCTTCCTTGATACACAAGAACTCAGACCTAAAATAAGAGCCACTAAAATCAAAATGACAGGACGGAGTGTTTTCATCTTGATGGTATTTAGAGTATAAATTTATGAAAGATTTACCGAAAACATTAATTTTTAGTACCGGCTTGAAACAATTTTACAAAGCACAATACCGTATGACCCTTGTGTCAAACCACACCATCCCATTTATTCGATAAATGAGTCAGCCCCTGAATTAGTTTCAGTACTCTCCAGGAAGTATTACTGACCTGATATTCTGATGGGATTTGTTTTATAACATTCTTTTCATGTTCTCGTATGACAATGGCAATCGAATTGAGGGTGACATCCGGATCTAAACCCGTAAGAATTATTGATCCTGAATCCTGCGCCTCAGGACGCTCCATTGAATTTCTTATTGAAATTGCCGGAAAATCAAGAATGGCTGATTCCTCACTTATTGTACCGCTGTCTGAGATTGTGCATAAAGCATTCATCTGCAGATTTACATAGTCAGTGAACCCAAAGGGTTTTAAGAATTTTATTCGTGAATCCATCTTAATATTGTCCTTATCATGCAGACGATTCCTGGTACGAGGATGTGTTGAAACGATAACCGGAATTCTGTACTCTTCCGCTATCTGGTTAAGGATAATGATTATACTGTCAAGATTGCGTGGATTATCAACATTTTCCTCCCTATGGGTTGACACAACAAAATATTCCCCTTTTTTAAGCTTAAGTTCTCCAAGGATTCCTGAAGAGTCGATTTTGGGTTTGTAATAATTAAGTACTTCGTTCATCGGAGATCCTGTCAGATAGACGCGCCTATGAGGAAGACCCTCAGAGATAAGGTGTCTGCGGGCATGTTCTGTATAGACGAGATTAAAATCGGCTATGTGATCAATAATGCGACGGTTAATCTCTTCTGGTACATTGAAATCAAAGCAACGATTACCAGCTTCCATATGAAAAATTGGAATATGAAGCCTCTTTGCCATATATGCCGAAAGACATGAATTGGTATCACCTAATACTAAAAGTGCGTCCGGCTTTTCCTTCTTTAACAGTTCTCCCGATTTTTGAATTATATCACCAACCGAAGCTTCAAGCGAGCTTACATTAACATTAAGGAAGAAATCCGGTTTCCGTAAACCCAGATCTTTGTAGAAGATCTCGTTCAACTCATAGTCGTAATTCTGACCTGTATGTGCAATGACATGGTTTACATGCTCGTCCAATAAGGACATAACCCTTGACAACCTGATTATTTCAGGACGGGTGCCAACAACAGTAAGAACTTTTATTCCGGAATTTTTCATAAGACGAATATCAGCAACTAGTTCAAGGAATTCGGTTTTCTTGATTATACCTGTTCAAAAAATGTATCAGGGTCGTTTGGATCGTAACTTTCGCTGATCCAGAAGATCGTATACAGATCTTCCTCTCCCGCATTGGTTATATTGTGTGTATACCATACCGGCATATCAACAAAGGAGGGCTTGTCGCCGTCGAGTTCAAATGATATGACCCGATCACTTCCGATTCTTCTTAATTTTATTATTGCCTTTCCTTTTATCACAGCAAACCTTTCAGCTTTCCTGGTATGAAAGTGATTGCCTCTTGTGACTCCAGTTTTAGTTGTTGAAAATGAAACCTGCCCCCCTGTGTTCAGTTTTGCCGTCTCAACAAAGGAACCTCTCTCATCTGTATTCTTTTTCAGCTTGAACGGATAAAACTCCTGATGGTCAATATAACAAACAAACGTGTTAAAGAGGTTCCTCTTAAACGGATCAGACAGATCCGGAATGATCCCATTCTCGAAATACTGATCTTTGAAACTCTCAAGGAGAGCAAGGACCTCGTTAACCCTTGCTTCGTCTGTTGGAGCTATTCTGAATTCACTATCGGTGATCTTATTCTTTATCAAATAATAGACAATACTCACCAGGTCACCGATGTAGATAAGCTTTAATTGTGCATCGACGTCAATCTTTGGCTTTTCTTCATGAGTTAACTGGTAGGAAAAGGTAGCCACTACAGAATTATAGTAAGGATTACCGAACGGACCAAATACATTGGGAATTATCATCCCGGTAAAGGCTCCCCCCGAGCGGATTGCCCAATCTGAAAGCAATTGCCTCCCCTCACGTTTCGATTTGCCGAAAATATTGTCACGCTCCTCCTGAGTTGATGAAGAAAAAAGTATGTGAGGTTTTTTTCCTGTTTTATCAAGAGCTGCTATCAGTCTCCTGACCAAATCAATATTGGTATTGTAAATTACCTCAGGATCATTATGTCTGTTCAATGCAGCGAGGTGAACAATTGTGTCACACTCGCCGACAAACATCTCAAGCTGGTGTTGATCTCTAAAATATTCATCCTTGAATGGAATTACCCTTAATTCATCTGTCTTCAGGTTAAGAAAATTATAAAGATGTGTGCCAATAAACCCTGATTGACCTGTTATTCCTACTTTGATCATGCTAAAGCCCCTTAAATGCCTGTTTGTCTCAGATTATATGAATAGTGTATTAAGTTCTTCCAACAGAAAATGATTATTTGTCAAACAAGTAAAAGAACGTAAGAAATAATCCTGTTGAATTGTGATATAAATCTCCAAAATCAGCGGCGCCAACAAGTCTGAGACCTGCGTCACTGCGCAAATTTCTACTTAACTGAAGAAACGCTGAAAACTGCCTTTGCTCACCAAACAGACCATAGGAGCCAGGATCAGATAACCCTGTGGATTGGTCCTCATCAGTAGTCCGATAGGTACCATAATTTTTTGACCAGGTGGCCTTCATAAGACAATTAACTTTCTTTACATATCCTTCGAGACCGACATGGAATGCTATTACACGGTTATTTATAAAATAATCTTTAGGATCATTTGGAAGATCTTCCCGTATGAAGCCTCTTGAACCGATTAAAGGTGATCCCAGCCCAACCTCCCTGTATGACCAGCCATTAATATATTGACTGTGGTTATAGTAAGACTCATAAGGAGACCCGGTTGGGGGAGACCATGGTTCACCCGCCTGGTTTTTGGAGTAAAGGAATTCAAAGTTCAACTTTTTCAGATACACTTCCTTTGAAGGAGTATTTTTGTTCTCAAAAGCAAAACCATTCAAGCCATCCTGGATGTTTGCAAGACGTGATAGTGCTCCGGCATCATAAAAATTTTGCCGATACAGGAATAACTTAAATCTGTCGGAATGAAATTCCAATCCGAAGTCAATCGAGCCAACATGATCACCAAGTCGGACTTCCCTGATTAATCCATTGTTGTATTTTTTGCCGGTTATAACATATAAATAGGTTTTGAAAGGAGACAAAACGAAATCCTCATGGTAATACTCCTGTTCGTTTCCCCATAAGGTTTGATGATTAAACCCACCCAAAAACTTAAGTCTCCATTCGGGTTTGCCAACCCTGATGTACAGCGATTTTTGATGAAGATATGCATTAAGAATTACTGTATCACTTGAAGTGTACTCCCTCTGCATCGGGACTTCACCTATCCAGCCATGGGAGAGGTTCCCCTTAAATGCAAACAATTCTCCTAACCAAGGCAGTGTCCAGTAATCCCTTATAGATAATTCGACCGCAGGAATACCCAGACTGGTTCCTGATATTGCCCAGGAGCCCGAAGTCAACAAAGTGTCACACAATCCTGTGATCTTTTTTGAGCGGCCTGCCCGAAGTTCAAGGATCCCCAGCCGAACCTTTCCATAGCCTTCAATCAGAGACAGGTTTGATCCCTGACCCAGATTTGCCCGTCCTTCAAAGGAAGCGCCCCAGTCGAAGAGCTTTTCTTTCCCGGGATCATAATCCTTCCGGGCAATGCCGACCAGGCTAAAAGAGGCTCCGTCAAGCGGAACGCTTCCATATTGATTAGATCTGAGCCAGAAGGGCACGGTTTCGTTTGAAGTATAACCAGCCCAGGTTTCAATTCCTAAAACATAATTGCCCTGCTGGGCTGATGCCTCCTGTGTAAAACAGCAAATAGCAACAAAGGCCAGAATATGGCTAAGTCTTTTCATCTGTTAGGGTTTTAGGTGAAATCTAAATTAAATTTTAGAATTCTACCCGGGAAAGAATTCCCGTGGGCAATAAAATCTTCAAGGAATCATGGTTCGTATACCATCTCAGGCTCCTCGCTAAGTACATCCTTCCGGATGAACCGTAACGAAAGCAGCAACTCCTTTGTCTCCTCAAGACTCAGACGGTAGGTGTTGTGCGAGTGATACTCCTCTATCTGTGAAACGGCTTCGGTACCTTCGGTAAAATACTTGTTGTAGTTAAGATCACGGGTATCAGCAGGTATCCTGTAAAATCCGCCCATATCTATAGCCTTTACCATCTCCTCCCGGTTAACAAGCGTCTCATATAACTTTTCGCCGTGGCGTGAGCCAATAACCCTTACTTCTGAATCTGATCCGTATAACTCTTTTATTGCCTGTGCAAGGGTCTCAATCGTTGTGGCTGGTGATTTCTTAACGAAAATATCGCCATTATCACCATTCTCAAATGCAAAAAGCACAAGATCAACTGCACTCTCGAGACTCATCATGAAACGGGTCATGTTCGGGTCAGTCACCGTGATGGATTGCCCGGACTTCATCTGATTCACAAACAAAGGTATAACCGATCCGCGTGAGGCCATTACATTGCCATACCTCGTCCCGCAGAATACTGTACCGCTGCCATTCAGGTTGCGTGACTTTGCAACCATCACCTTTTCGCTCAGCGCCTTGGTCATCCCCATCGCATTGATGGGATAGACCGCCTTATCAGTACTCAAAACTATCACCCGCTTCACATGAAAAAACTCCGCAGAATTGAGCACATTCTCGCATCCGAGCACATTCGTTCTGACGGCCTCTGTCGGGAAAAACTCGCACGATGGAACTTGCTTCAGCGCTGCGGCATGAAAAACGTAATCAACCCCCTTCATAGCATTGTCTATACTCAGCCGGTCACGTACGTCTCCAATGAAATACTTGATCTTGGAATTTTTATAGAACTGCCGCATATCGTCCTGCTTCTTCTCATCACGACTGAAAATCCTTATCTCGCGGATGTCAGTATCGAGAAAGCGCCGCAGTACGGCATTGCCAAAAGAACCGGTTCCGCCGGTTATCAGTAAACATTTTCCGTTAAAGTCCATCATTATATCTTAAATAAAATGGCGCGCCAGCCGTTCCTCAACCGGGCAACCAGCAAACTATACCGTCTTTTGTTCTAACTTGAATTTACCATTCGTAGTATGGTATTCGGGGATTAAATCCTTCATAAAGTGTACGACTTCTTCATTTGAAAGAGAGTACAGATCGACAAGGAGAGTATCAATTTTCTCCAGTACCAGGTCTCCATCCACATCCTCCACATGTGCTTTCCTGATCTTCTCATGATGAGTAGGGATAGTTTTTTCCAGATCGGTGAGAAGCTCCTCGTAAAGTTTCTCTCCCGGTCTGAGGCCAGTGTATATTATTTGGATGTCTTTGTCGGGGATGAATCCCGAAAGTTTTATCATTGCCCTGGCAAGGTCGGCGATCTTTACCTGCTGACCCATGTCGAAGACAAAAATTTCCCCTCCCTGCCCCATGAAACCTGCCTCGAGGACCAGCTGGCATGCCTCAGGGATTGTCATGAAATACCTGTAGACCTCGGGATGTGTAACCGTCACCGGACCTCCGTTTTCTATCTGTTTTGTGAAGATTGGAATGACAGAACCGTTTGATCCGATTACATTACCGAAACGTGTTACGATAAACTGTGTGTTGTGATCGTCTTTTGTTGCACGTGACTGGACAACCTTTTCACATAAGCGCTTTGACGCGCCCATTACGCTCGATGGATTGACAGATTTGTCAGTCGAGATCATCACGAACTTCTCCACACCATATCTGATCGCAAGATCCGTAACAGTCATTGTTCCACCAACGTTTACACGAATTGCTTCATGGGGATTCTCTTCCATCAGGGAAACGTGCTTATACGCAGCGGCGTGAAAGACGATTTCAGGATGAAACTCCCTGAAGATCTTCTCCATTCTTGGACCATTTGTGACATCAGCCGGCAGTATTATAAATCTCGAGTCAAGGAATTTCTCTCGAAGTTCATTTTGAATATAGAATAACGGAGTCTCAGCCTGATCGACAAGAATTACCTTCTCGCATTGGAAACTTGTCAGCTGCCTGGCAATTTCTGAACCTATCGAGCCGGCTGCTCCGGTGATCATGATTGTTTTCCCGGCAAGACCCTGCTTGATTGCGTTAATATTGAGCTTTATCGGTTCGCGTCCAAGCAAATCCTCAAGATCGACACGTCTGAGCTGAGGCATCCTGAGCTGGCCTGCGAGCCATTTATCCACCTCGGGAGTATCCAGTACTTCCAGTCCCAGGTTGACTGCTGCCCTTATTATACTGCTTTTCTTGTCAACTGAAAGAGCCTTTATTGCAATAACCAGGCCTTCGATCTTGTGCTTGCCTATAAAATCAGCCGTCAGGACCGGAGGACCATATACGTTTATCCCATTGATTTTTTTACCCTGCTTCTGTTTATCATCATCGATAAATCCTGTAACGTGAAATCCGTACCGGGAATCGCTGAGTACAACTCTCTTTACAACGAATCCAAGCTCGCCCGCACCATAGATTAAGACACGCTTTTTGCTTTTGGTTGAACCAATTGCAAACAAGAAAATCATCTTAATCAGGATACGGCCGGTAAATAAAAGCAGGGAAACTGCCACATAGTGAATAAGAAGTATTGACTGGGGTATTGTAACAACCGGACTCCATCCGGTCCAAAACCCAATGGCTGATAGTGCAACCAATGTTACAGCAGAGCATGTTGTAACAACAAATACCATTGTAACATCAGTCAGGGTGGTATGCCGTATAAGGCCCGAATAGGACTTGAACAGAATACAATATCCGCCATATACTGAGGTCGCAAGAATAGCCTGGAGGATA
>ERZ1645192.4038-NODE-4038-length-11757-cov-5.176978_pt1 | contig 11757 bp, 6 predicted proteins | sample MGYA00575354_ERZ1645192 | MGnify/ENA primary metagenome ERZ1645192 (study PRJEB40844, sample SAMN11349763) | freshwater sediment metagenome | isolation source: river sediment | host: Sediment | place: India: Faizupur Khadar , New Delhi | collected 2017-02-21 ... | reverse complement strand
TATACAAGAACAGCATGTTGGGCCGAGGCGGCAAAGTGCTTTTTCAAAAACTCATCCCCGAGGTAAGGATGGTAGTAGTCCATAAGCCGGGGCAAATATTCGTCACTCAGCAAATCGGACAAATACACAAAAGGAATCCCGGCTTCCTGAAAACGTGCCGAGGCAAATTGGTACTCCGCAGCAACTGCCTTGTCGTGCGGGTTTTCGTTGCCGGGCGAAATGTAAATGATGGCTTCCGACAGGTTCTGGTGCATTTGCAATAAAAAGGAAAAGAGAGGATTAAATAGTTGCTCTCTTCTACATAGTGTCAAAAGAATCAGGGTTAAGCAAGAAATCAAACAGCCCGGTAATAAGGAATCCATTACCCTGACCGGCAATTAACATATCAAGGTATTTTTGTCGCTGTATTATCATTTAGGGTTGTATTTGTGTGGCATGCCACATATTTTCGCCATAAATATATTGCTTTTATGTGAAATAAGCAGATTATTTCGTTAATAGTGATACACTGACTTGATAATAGGACGTTTACAAGCAACATTTACAGATTTTCCTGAAAATAGAAACAAGTCGGGTTTCTCAGCTCTTCAGGGTGGCTGGAATATGGGTTCATACGGCTTTATTGGTAGAAAGGGCTCATGGTGGTCTTCTGAAGAGGAAAATACAGTCAGGGCTAGGGGCCGTTCTCTGGATTATAGTAGTGGCGCCTGATTAATTCTCAGTAGCCAAAAGTGCTGGGGTATTTCCGTTCGCTGTATGAAGAATTAGGTGTGTGACTATTGTCGGGTGTTCCGGAAAATAGTCGGGTAGCTTTACCTGGGCTTTTTGTATTTCATCACCTCTGCCATCTTCAACGTGAACTTCCGTACTGTCTTCGGTCGGTTTCTTCTTTGATTCGCAGTAACTGATTATTCAGGGCTTGTGATAGTCAGTAAGCCGAGGAAATTGTTGCTCCGTGGTAACTGCCTTATAGTGCGGGTTCTCGTTGCCGGGTGAAATGTATATGATGGCCTCCGATAGGTTCTGGAGCATTGAAATAGAAATTGGATAAATAAAGATAGAGGTTTTTCCACCATATAAATAGCAATCCCTATTGATTTCTCAAGGGAAAAAGTCAGTCCAGCGGCAAATGTTTACTGGCCGCAAATAAAACGCTACAAAAGGAAACTGTTTGCCCCTTGATTATATTGAGCCCATACGATCTGTGTGATGGATGGAAAGCCGAGGGATAAAAGGTGGCCAGGAGGGCTTTCAGAACGAGTCAAGTGTGCAGTTTTTTTTGATTACGTCATATTTTGACGTAATCAACGTTTAATTTTGACCTCAGTAAAGAATTTGGGTTCGTTTATTTAACAGATAACAACTGTATTTATTTATTGACTGACTGGAATACGGCATAAGGCAATAATTTATTGAAGAAAATGACAGTGTTTTATTGATACATCAATATCTGTAAGCTATCTTTAAACAAAAATTGTAATTTTGTTAATAGAGTGATAGAAATTTGAATATGGACTGTACTTTAAATTTCATAGACTTGTTTGCTGGTGCAGGAGGCTTATCAGAAGGTTTTATACGGGCGGGATTTACACCTGTGGCACATATCGAAATGAATAATTATGGTTGTGACACATTACGAACAAGAATGGCATACCATTACCTGAAACAACATAACAGGTTGGATGAATATTTTAAGTATCTAAAAGAAAAACAAGAAGGAGAAAGTGGACAAAAGCTTTGGAGCATTGTTCCAAAAGAGATAATCAATTCAGTAATCAACAAAGAAATATCAGACGATACACTGCCTGAAATTTTTGAAAGAGTAAATATGCTGAAAGGCAACAAAAAGATTGATATAATCATTGGTGGTCCTCCTTGTCAGGCATACTCCGTTGTAGGTCGAGCTCGAGACCCGGAAAATATGAAAAAAGACCCGCGTAATTTTTTGTATAAATACTATTTACAGTTTTTGAAACAATACAAACCTAAGATATTAGTATTTGAAAATGTTCCGGGAATCTTGTCTGCACAAAACGGAGTTCATTTAGAAAATATTAAAAAGGGAATAGATAAAGCAGGTTATGAAATCGAATTAAAGATACTAAAAGCGTCAGATTACGGAGTTCTTCAAAATCGTGAAAGAGTTATAATCATTGGTTGGAGAAAAGACACAAATTTTATTTATCCTGAATTGGAAAAAGAAGAGAATCCTTATAAACTTTTGGCCGATTTATTTTCCGATTTACCTGAAAGGAAGCAGGGACAGGGCAGCCTTACTGAAATCGTAAATTATATAACTCCTGCAACGAAATATTTGGAACAATCAAAGATTCGTAATGGGTTGGATTTTACTACACAACACATTGCCAGACCACACAATCCTATAGATTTGGAAATATATAGAAGGGCTATAAAATTGTGGCTGGAAAAAGGAGAACGCTTGAATTACGCGAACTTACCACCAGAATTACAGAAACATAATAACAAACAATCTTTTCTTAATCGTTTCCAAGTTATTAATCACAATGGATGTTGTCATACTATAGTCGCACACATCGCTATGGACGGACACTATTATATTTATCCGTCATTAAAACAGATTCGATCTATTACCGTTCGCGAAGCAGCTCGAATACAATCTTTCCCTGATGATTATTATTTTGAAGGCAGTCGTACTGCCGCCTTCAAACAAATTGGCAATGCTGTACCTGTGGTTTTGGCAGAAAAAATTGCAAACAAAATCAAAGAACAGTTTGTCTATGAATTACAGTGATCTAAAAAAAGCAGAGGCAATCCCTGAGGCAGCCTCAATGATAGAAACATTTCGGGCAATCGGTTACAGTTTGGAAACCGCTATTGCTGATATTATCGACAATTCCATTTCTGCAAATGCACGCAATATTTTTATAAACCGCATATGGCGAGGCGGTCAATCCATCATTACCATAAAAGATGATGGCGAGGGTATGAATAGTGGCGAAATCATACAAGCAATGAAACCGGGTGCGCAAAATCCTTTGTCCGACCGTTCCGAGACTGATTTAGGTCGTTTCGGTTTAGGATTAAAGACTGCCTCTTTCTCACAATGCCGTAAACTTTCCGTATTAAGCAAGCGCAAAGATAATGTCCCCGCTTTTTGGTCGTGGGATTTGGATTATGTATTTGAAAGCGATAAATGGGAATTATTGCAATGGATACCCAAAGAATTTGAAAGTGAAATAAATAGTTTACAATCGGGAACACTTATTGTATGGTCTGATTTAGACAGAGTTTTGCCGCCACATACGGCTGAAACAGATGATAGTGCAAAGCGTAAATTTTCCGATGCTTTGGATAAAGTGAAAAATCATATTGCTATGACTTTCCACCGCTTTATCGAAGATAAAACAATAAAAATCTTTTGGGGCGAGCACGAAATAACGGCGTGGAATCCTTTTTGCCCAAACGAAAGCAAAACGCAGGAACAACCCACCGAAAGCATTAACGGCGGAGCAAAAATGAAAGGTTATGTTTTACCCCACAAAAATAATTTTTCGTCAGAGCCGGCATACAAAAAAGCCGAAGGAATGAACGGCTATCCTGCGCAACAGGGCTTTTATGTGTATCGTGGCAAACGCTTATTGTTGGCGGGCGACTGGTTAGGATTATTCCGAAAGGAAGAACATTATAAATTGGTACGCATACAGATTGATTTGCCCAACTGGTTAGATACTGAATGGCAGATTGACATTAAAAAGTCAAAAGCATATCCGCCCGCAGTTTGCAGAGAGCAGTTAGAATCTTATGCAAAGGCAGTTCGTGCCATTGGCAGCGAAGTTTATCGACACAGAGGAAAGATTTTGAAACAGCGAGCCGGACAGAATTTTCAACCGCTTTGGCTCGAAAAGAAAAAAGACAGCAGATGGTCGTTTGTGGTTAATCGTGAGCATTTAATGATTCAGGACTTGAAAACATTAGCAAAGGAAAACCCCGAACAGGCGATTGAAAAACTGTTGAAGTTTTTAGAGGAGGCAATACCGACAAAAACTATCTACATTAACGAGGCGCAGGGCGAAGAAACACAGAAAACGCCGTTTTCCGATGTTGATACCAACCTGATTAAAGAAGTGCTTGTATTGATGTACAACAATCAGATTGCGCAGGGCAAAACGCCCACACAAGCAAAGGCACTGTTGAAAATACAGGAGCCGTTTAATAATTATGAAGATTTAATCGAGCAACTATAATGAGTGATAATTACCAAGTAGCGATAGAGATTTGCCAAAGTATAATCGGCAGGAAAGCAAGCGTTACCGACAACGAAATAAATAATGCCGTTGTCAAGGCGACAATGCTTTATTCCGATGTTGATGCTGTGAAGTTAAAAAATGATTTGCTTTCAATGTACAGCGTTAAAATTGAAACATTTCAGATTTTGGAAGGCAGGGAACGCCGTGAGCCGTGGCTAAAAGATTTTCGGGCAAACCAAAAATCAAAGTGGGAATTTTGGACACGATATGCCGAATATTTGGAAAAGCAAAAAAAGTTTGCCCCAAGCGTTATTTTGCAATTGGACGAACTGACCGACAAGGTGCTTGATAAACTTTTCAACCCGCAACGTTCTGAAATTCAAATTGCTAAAAAGGGGCTTGTTGTCGGACAGGTACAGTCGGGCAAAACAGCCAATTACACAGGGTTGATTTGCAAAGCCGCAGACGCGGGTTTTAACTTGATTGTTGTTTTGGCAGGGATTCACAACAATTTGCGCAGCCAGACACAAAACCGCATTGATGAGGGTTTTTTGGGCTTTGATACACAGTACGAAAGAGCCTATACAATGAATAAGACAACCAAAATCGGCGTTGGGCTTATTCCGGGATTTGAAACAGCGATTGCCAATTCATATACAACAAGTTTGGAAAGAGGCGATTTCACAAGCCGAGCCACAAACACGGCAGGTTTTAATTTCAACGCCCCACAGCCCATTTTGTTGGTTGTTAAGAAAAACGCCTCTGTTCTGAAACGCCTTTGTAATTGGCTTCAAACACAAGCAACAGACGACAAAATCAAAAACAAATCGCTTTTGATTATTGATGATGAGGCGGATAATGCCTCAATCAATACCAATGTAAAAGAGTTAGACCCGACAGCGATAAACAGAAACATTTGCAAAATGATTTCGCTGTTTAACCGTTCCGCTTATGTTGGCTACACGGCTACTCCGTTTGCCAATATCTTTATTCCGCAGAACGAAGATGATTTGTTTCCACGTGATTTTATCATAAATATTTCTGCACCGACAAATTATATTGGTCCCGAAAAGGTTTTCGGCACTACCATTATTCCCGATGATACCAATAATGATTTACTACCAATCGTTTTTCCGATAAAAGATTACGATTTTTTTGTGCCGCAGGGACACAAAAAAGATGATGATAAACCCACTTTCAGCGACATTCCCGAATCGTTGAAAACCGCTGTGAAATGTTTCATTGTTACTTGTGCTGTCCGCATTGCACGGGGACAGAGAACAAAACATAATTCAATGCTCATTCACATTTCGCGTTTTCAGATGTGGCAAAACCATATTAAAGAATTGGTAGAAGATTTATTTAACTACTACAAGCACGAAATTGAAGCAGGCGACACAGCCATTTACGAAGAATTTCGCAGGATTATGGAAGACGATACGGCAAACTACAAATCATATAAAACCGTTACAACCGAAATTCAGCAGTCAAAATTCGGTGATATTGACAATAGTATAACCGTTCATTCGTGGATTGATATTAAACCGTTGCTTTATAAAGCAGTACAAAAGATTGAAATAAAGTCAATTAACGGCACTTCAGGTGACTGCCTGACTTATTACGAAAATGAAAAAAACGGTATTTCTATAATTGCAATCGGCGGCGACAAACTTTCGCGGGGCTTGACTTTGGAAGGATTGTCGGTAAGTTACTTTTTGCGTGCCTCAAAAATGTACGATACCCTTATGCAAATGGGGCGTTGGTTTGGCTATCGACCGGGCTATGTAGATTTGTGCCGTTTGTTCACAAGCGAAGAATTAAACGAGTGGTTCAGACACATTACTATTGCAAGCGAGGAATTGCGAGGCGAATTTAATTATTTGGCTGAATCAGGCGGAACACCTGATAATTACGCTTTAAAAGTGAGAACACATCCCGGTTGTCTGCAAATTACCTCTATTTCAAAAATGCGCTACACAAAACAGATTTCTGTTTCGTGGGCAGGCCGGTTGATAGAAACCTATCAACTGCCAATGGATAAGGGTATTAAGAAAAGAAATTTGATTGCAACCGATAATTTCATTTCGGCACAGGGTACGCCCGAACTGAGAGGAAATAACTATTTGTGGCGCAATGTTTCGCCCAATGATGTTTGCGAATACCTTTCAAAATTCAAAGTTGCCGACAGTTTGAAAAAGGTTGATTTGGATATGATTAGCAGTTATGTTCAAGACCTTGTGCGTGAGGGCGAATTAACCTCGTGGCGTGTTGTTGTAATGAATAAAAATCAGTCCGCAGTGCAGCACACATTTTCAAATAAAATACAGGCAGGCTGTTTCGACCGTAACCGTGCCGAAGATACAAATTGGAACACTTACTACATTCGTAAAAATCACATTGTTGGCAATCAAACTGATGAATTTATTGATTTGGACGAAGATTTGTTAGAAATGGCATTAGAGGAAACGCAAAAAAGAAAGACATTATCCAATTTGAATAAGGATTGGAAACGATTAAGTATAAGCGAACAAGAAGCCTTTAATGCTGAATGGAATACTCTAAACGAACAAGAAAAGAAAAGGTATTGGAATAAAGATTATCCTGCCCCCGAAATTGTCCGTCAGGAGTTCAGACCGCGAACAAATCCGCTATTGCTGATTTATCCGCTTAATCCCAAATGTGCAAATGTTAAGAATAAGAAAGACGAAATACAAAGCGGTACAATTTCATACAACATAACGGACGAGCCGTTTATTGGTTTTGTTATTTCGTTTCCAAGCAGCAGCACCAACATTGCAATTTCATACGCAGTAAATCAGGTTGCGGAGTTTGCAGAAACGGAAGATTTGTTTAACAACGAAAATGATAATGTGTATGACGAATAGTAATCACATATTGGAACTTTGGGAAGCATTGGAAGAAGAAAAAGCCGTTGGGCTGGTTAAACGCCTGTATTCAAGTGATGTGCCGTTTCATATTTACGGTACTTTCCAATACCCTGAAAGGTATTACGGTGGTGCGTTTACTTTCAGCAACGACATACGCATTGATATTTCTTCTTTTGACAACCTGCGGGAATTGAAAGTTATGCTGTTGGCTGACATCACTTTTGTAAATTCCCGCTTGTTGATAATCCAACTTTTGCACCCGAACAGCCGCGATATTTTCGCCACTTTGTGCGAAAATCTGATACTGTCGGTTATCCGTCTGAATACAGAGCAAAAAATCAGTCGCACCGTTGTAAATCAGTTAGAAAAGTGGAAAACGCTTTTTGAGAAAAACAATTTAACAGGTTTAACACCCACCGAACAACAGGGACTTTTCGGCGAGTTGCACTTTTTACAAAAGTTTCTCGCCAAGCCAGACACCCATCCCTATGATGTTTTGCATACTTGGGTAGGCGTTGATAAGGCATTGCGCGATTTTCAGGGCAGCAGTTGGGCGGTTGAGGTAAAAACTACCTCAACGAACAACCCGCAGAAAGTTACCATTAACGGCGAAAGGCAGTTAGATGAAACATTGCTTGAAAACCTGTTTTTGTTTCATTTTTCCGTTGAGGTGTCAAATGCTAACGGCTTGACAATTTGCCAGAAAATTGCTGCAATCCGTGAAACGCTCGAAAACGATACCCCCGCATTGTCGCTGTTTAATACAAAACTGTTTGAGGCAGGATATTTAGACAAGCACGAGCCGTTCTATCAGGACAGATTTTATCAGGTACGCAACGAAAATTACTACAAAATCGAAAATGATTTTCCACGCATTAAAGAGAACGAATTGCATTGTGGCGTGAGTGATGTGAAATATTCAATCATACTTGCGATGTGCAATGAGTATTTAGTTTCTGAAAATCAACTTTTTAATGAGGTTCAATCGTTATGAATGAAATAAATAAATTCTACCGATCGTTGTTATCGGATATTGTTGCATTACAAGTAGGCAACGAGGAGGGCGATACGCAAGAACAAACCTTTACTCAAATTGCCATTGAAATGTTGGCTGAGGCGGGCGAAACTGAAAACGCAGGCGTTGCATACGATGAAAAGGCATTAGGAACGAAAAATCAGCATAAAATCAATGCTTATGCTATATCCGACAACTACGAAACGGTAGATTTGTTTATTTCCATTTATGATAACGCCGAAGCAATAAAAACCATTTCAAAAGCCGACATAGAAACCGCCACAAAGCGAATTACAAACTTTTTCCGCAAAGCCGTATATAATGATTATGTGAATGAAGTTGCTGAATCGTCCTCAATTTTTGAATTTGCCAACACTTTGGCAAATTTCTCAGAACTTAAAGAAAATCTAGTGCGAGTAAATGCTATGATTTTGACAAACGGCGAATATAAGGGCGATTTCCCTCCAAGTGCGCAAATATGCGGTTACAATATCTTTTATCGGATAATTGACATTAATTATTTGTATAAAATATCCGAACAGTCCCGAGTTCCGATTGAATTGGATTTTGAGAATTTTGAAGGCGAACAGTTTGAAATTCCCTGTTTGTCTGCAACAGCTGAAAACGCTGACTACAAGGCATATATTGCGATTATTTCGGGTACTTGTTTGGCTAAACTATATGAACGATATGGTGCGCGTTTGTTGGAACAGAACGTAAGGTCCTTTCTACAATTTACAGGCAAAATAAACAAGGGAATCCGCGACACGATTAAATCCGAGCCGCATATGTTTCTTGCTTTCAACAACGGTATTGCTGCCACTGCCGACCATTTGGAGCTTGACGAAACAAGCCGTTATATTAAGAAAATAAGCAATTTGCAAATTGTGAACGGAGGACAGACAACCGCCTCAATATACAACACGGCTAAAAAAGATAAAGCCGATATTTCAAATATCTTTGTACAGGTTAAATTTTCAATCATTGAAAAGCGAGACCAATACAGCGAAATTGTGTCCCGAATTTCGCGTTATGCAAATACTCAAAACAAGGTAAATGATGCAGATTTTTCGGCAAACAATCCTGCCCTGATTGCTTTTGAAAAGTTGTCGCGTTATATTTTGTCGCCAATAACGGCTCAAAATAATATGCAGACCTGTTGGTTTTTCGAGAGAGCGAGAGGACAATACAAAACTTTGCGAGGCAGAGAGGGTTTTACCAAGTCACGCCAAAAGTCGTTCGATTTGAAATATCCTAAAAAACAAATGTTTACAAAAGTTGAGTTAGCAAAATTTATCAACGCATATCAGGAAGTTTGGGACGGCAAGAAGTTGGTTATCAGTCCGAATATCGTTGTACGAGGCAATGAAAAGAACTACGCGAGGTTTATAAATAATAATTTGCCCGATAACATCAAAAAAATCAACAACTTATTCTTTGAAGATACGATGGCAAAATGTATTCTGTTCAAGACCGCCGAGAAGCTTTACGGAACAAAGCAGAATGATTACAATATTGGTGAGTTGCGGCAGGTCGTTGTTCCTTATACGTTATCTTTAATAAACATTCTAACAGACAACAAATTGGACCTGTATAAAATATGGAAAAATCAGCAAATTTCGAAGGAGCTTTCCGACTGTATTTATGATTTGATGAAACAGGTAAATCAGTTTATTTTGGATAATTCGCCTATCTCTCATTATATCGAATGGGCAAAAAAAGAGGAATGTTGGGAACAAGTAAAAAAATATTTATGGGCTTTCAATATCAATGAAATAGACTTGGACCTTATAGACGAAAATAATCCACCTAAGCGCAACATTGTAACTGAAAATGAAAATTCTGATGATACACAGTTGCACGAGGAAAGCATAATTCGCTCGATCCCATTTTCCTTGTGGAAGAAGATTGAAGTGTGGGGGCGTGATTCGGGTTTTCTACCAATTTATTATCAGTCAGCTGCAAGCGATATAGCATATAAAATTAAAAATTACAGAAAGCTAAATGATATAGACCGCAGCAAAGCTATGTCTATTTTTGAAGCTGTTTGCCAGCATAACATTGAATTGTTGGAAGATGCGGATAAATTGGCTGCGCAGGAAATGGCTGCATCAGAAACGGCACAGCAAACAAACGGCAATGCTACTTTCAGTGAAATTACATTGGAACTTGTTAAAAAAATGGTTGATTGGGATAGACGAAGGCGTATTTTGGAAGATTGGAAGTGGAAAATAATGGACGATGTTTTGCAAGGCAGGAAACCATTAGATGACCGAAAGAAATATGCTTTCTTTTTGAATTTGGAAAAGCTGAAAAAGCACGGTTTTATGGAATGAACTTTTTCCGAAAAAAATTTTTGTTTTTCACGTTTTCGTATTATTTATATTTTTTGCGGACCTTGTGCAATTATTGTATCCACAACTCTATCGATTAGCGGCGTGATGTCGTGTTTATATTCGTGCCTTATTTCACATTCCCAAACCGTTAATACGTGCCAACCCAAAGCTGTAAGTTTCTGAAGATGCACTTTGTCTCTTTCTGTGTTGCAAGTAATTTTATTAATCCAAAATTTAGTGTTTGTTTTTGGAGTATAGGCATATTTGCATTCCTCGTGCCTATGCCAAAAACAACCGTGCAGAAAAATAATCGTTTTGTATTTCGGTAAAACAATATCCGGTTTTCCGGGCAGTTTAGTGTCATTCACACGATACCGAAAGCCTCTTGCAAAAAGTGCTTTGCGCAATGCCAATTCGGGTTTTGTGTTTTTTGACCGAATTTTGGACATACATTCTGATCGTTTTTTTTTACTCAGAATATCCATTGTCATAATAAATATTATAATACAAAATTACCAAAAAATGAATGCTGTTATATATGGAATTGCTACCAGCTGGTATTCTTATTTGTTAGTAAAGTACAGGGTAAGATTGTATTTGTGTGTGCAACTTGGCTTTTCGTCAGTCAGCAAGAAAACAATTAAATATTTAATTTAAGTTTCGCAAGCTCCTAAGCAGCAGCTTTTAGTTTATAAAAATCGACAAAATGAGCCAATTCATCCGACCTGTTAATCATTGCATCAAAGATCTCTTCATCCTCAATGGAGAAGATCTCGGCCATGATTGTGACCAACTCAAGGATGATTCCCCAAATACGATCTGTGACGGAGAGTTCCATAGTTTTCCGTTGTACTTCGTTAAAGATGCCTCCAATAGTTTCACAACAGGAAAACCTTTTTGCATGGGAAAGTATGTTATATTGCAGCGCCGTTGTGGTTGTTCCGGCAATCTGAGCGGCAAAGTCTTGCGACTGATTGGTTGTTATCAATCCATTCCAGGTTCCCTTTTTGTTTCTCTTTACAAAGAAGAGTCGGAGATTTGTATCAGCGAAGATCACATCTGCCGTTATGTAATAGCAGCGAAGCCTGCGGCTATAACGTCGCTCCCCTCTACGTTCAAGCAATTTGATAAGTGCCGGAGCTGTCATCTCCTTATTTTCAAAGCGGTATTTGGTTCTACCTTTCTCCCCGATTTTTATCATACCCAGGTAATGACATCTGATATGTCTGGAGCGGATAAAACGAATGATCTCCGAGCAGGAGAACCAACTGTCGGCCAATACATAATCA
>ERZ1645192.4036-NODE-4036-length-11759-cov-11.698821_pt1 | contig 11759 bp, 7 predicted proteins | sample MGYA00575354_ERZ1645192 | MGnify/ENA primary metagenome ERZ1645192 (study PRJEB40844, sample SAMN11349763) | freshwater sediment metagenome | isolation source: river sediment | host: Sediment | place: India: Faizupur Khadar , New Delhi | collected 2017-02-21 ... | reverse complement strand
CCGATTGCGAGGACACGCCTGCCGGCATCAAGGATTGCCTGAACATCTTCCATCGTTTCACCAGGCAGCCCGATCATGTAGTAAAGCTTTAAAGAAAGCCAGCCGTGTTCAAACACCTTGCGGACGGTTTCTTCGAAGACCTCGTTATCGAGCGGTTTATTAATGATGGTTTGCATCCGGGGTGAGGCTGCCTCAGGCGCAAGAGTGAAGCCACCACCAGGTCGCAGGTTGCGCAGTTCGTCCATCAGCTCAACAGAAAAGGAAGCTATCCTCAGCGAGGGTAGGCTTACAAAAACTTTCCGGTCGTGAAATTTCTCATATACAGCCTTGGTTAGCTCCAGAATGTGCGTGTGGTCGGAAGAAGAAAGTGAGAGTAAGCCAATTTCTTCATACCCTGTTGCAGCGAGACCTTCTTCGATTATTTCGATTACCTCATCAACGGATCGCTCTCGGACAGGGCGATTGACAACACCAGCATGGCAGAAACGGCAGCCGCGTGTGCAACCGCGCATGATCTCGATCGAGAGACGGTCATGGACAGTTTCAACATTAGGAACAATCAGACGGGTTGGGTGAGGGGGAAGCTTGGCAACAATTCGTTTTGTAACAAACGCTGGAACAGACGGAAAAAGAGGGTTTATCTCGGAGATTGTGCCATCCTGCGCGTAGGTTACATCGTAAAGTGAAGGAACATACACGCCGGGGATTTGTGATAGCGCCAGAAGAAGTGCTCTGCGATCTGAGCCGGCCATTTTATGCTGTTCAAACGCACGGATCACCTCAAGAATAACCTCTTCACCTTCGCCAATAAGAAAAGCATCAATAAAATCCGCCATTGGCTCGGGGTTGAAACACGCCTGACCACCCGCGATAACCAGTGGATGGTTGCTGCCTCGTTCGGAAGAACGCAGAGGCAATCCAGCGAGGTCGAGTACATTCAATGCGTTGGTATAGAGTGACTCGTAAGGGAGGCTGATGCCAATGATATCGAACTGGTCCAGGGGATGCTTGGACTCCAAAGAAAAAAGCGGAATATTGTTCTGGCGAAGCTCTGCTTCAAGGTCATGCCACGGAGCAAAAGCCCGTTCAGCCAGGATGTCCGGTTGTTTATTCAGAATATCGTTAACAATTGCCAACCCCAAATTAGGCTGGCCGATATCATAAATGTCCGGAAAAACGAGGCAAACATGCGTGCGGATCGAATCCCAGTCCTTCAGGACCTGGTTATGCTCACCGCCAACATACCTACCCGGTTTCTCGACATGGTAGAGGATTTTTTCGAGTTGTTTCGTATTAATCGTTTGCAAAATAACCTGTCAAATATAGATTTCTTTTTCGACTTCCATCAGTGAAATATTCCTGAAGTCATTTTCAATCAGCGTAACCAACTGCGCCAGGTCACTGTCCAACCGGGCAGTGTTGAGCCCAACTTTCGCAACCAGAAGCTTCGCTGTTTGCCAACTGTCCTGGCAGTCAGATTCAATAACGGATAGATTGTACCTTCTCAGCCGGGAAAGTAAAGGCGCAAGGGTTGAACGCTTTTCTTTCAGGCTTTGACAACCAGGCAAATTGAGCGTGATTGTCGCGATGAACCAGGGCACTGTTTATCCCTCCGCGGATACTCGGTTGAAAAGCGTGCCGATGCCGTCAATGTGGACGCTGACCTGATCGCCATGCTGAAGCTGCCCAACGCCGGCGGGCGTGCCAGTTAGGATGAGGTCACCAGGTTCGAGTGTCATCACTGAGCTCGCGTACATCATTATTTGCTGAATCCCGAAGATCATCTCGCGGGTTGAGCTCATCTGGCGCAGCATGTTATTCACATAGCAGGTGATGATCGCATCTGTCGGATCAAAAACCGTTTCAATCCAGGGACCAACCGGACAGAAGGTATCAAAACCCTTCGCGCGGCTCCACTGCCCATCCGACTGCTGTAAGTCTCTTGCCGTCACGTCGTTGGCGATCGTATAGCCAAAAACGGCAGCCAACGCGTTTTCCTTGGTCAGCCAACGCGACCGCTTGCCAACAACGACAGCCAGTTCGGCTTCATGCTCCACGAGTTTACTTTGGGGAGGGAGAATAATTTTCTCACCGTTGGTAATGAGGGATGAAGGGGGTTTCAGAAAGATCATGGGATAAGCGGGAATTTCCGTATCCATCTCCTCCACGTGCTCCCGATAATTCCTGCCAACCGCAATGATCTTGGATGGGAGGCAAGGCAAAAGGAGCTTCACATCCGAAAGATCATAGGTTTCCTGGAAGCGGCGAAATTCGCCAAAGGGGTTGCCTTGGATAATACCAACTCTGCCGTCATGGATCCAACCAAATTGGGGTTCAGTAGTTTGCGTTTCAAATCGAATAATTCTCATTTTTCGTTTATAATAACTTTCCCGGGCGGATAGCTCAGTTGGTCAGAGCGCATCTTTTACACAGATGAGGTCGCAGGTTCGAGCCCTGTTCTGCCCATTTTTTATTTAATTATATCGCTTGAGGTCCGTAGGATCTCAGTAAGTATTCGTGCTTGTTACCCTTCAGGTTCCGACAATCCCATATCAACCCAATCCGCATACGACTCCTGATCTCCTTCAGCTCCCACCCTGGCGCAATAGCTCTGGTATTCGCAAAAAGCACACTTTTTCAGGTTCGTAGTCCTCAAAAACTCATCAGCATCCAATAAACGGATCAGTGTAATTAATCCGGCAATTTTGTTGAGGTGAAGTTCAATCGCTTTTTGGTCAAACGCAAAAGTGATCGGCTGGTCAGGGAAACCTGCTTCCCAGTAGTGCATGCGCACAAGGGCTGGATTGTGAGCCTGAGTCATGGCTGCAACCAGGGGATAAACCTGTGTTTGAATGCGTCGTTCGAGTTGGTTCCGCTTTGGCAACACCCGAGAGCTCTTCCAATCGAAGATCTCAAGCGTGTCTTGCTCGACGCGAAGCAGGTCAAATTTTGCAAGGAGCAGGTTGCCATCGAGGTCTATTCGCGAAATGTGCTCCGCGAACTGATTTGGGGCGATTTTCGCATACTGGCTGTGTAAAAAGTTGTCAATCCAAAGTGAGAGCCGCTCATCAGGAAATTCCCTGGCACAGGAAACAAGCAGGTCAGGTTCCAGACCCAGGAAAAACTGGTGGACCAACGAATGGAACATGGAGCCAGCAGCGACATCCTTCTCGAAGGTTACCTTCCTCTCCGCGAGAGGCGCAGGCCAGGGAAGCTTGCGGACATAGCGTAAATAGAAACTGAAATGGCAGTTCTCAAAAGCCTGGAGGTTGCTCTGGTGAAAGATGAATCCAGTCGGCAATAGGTCAGTCATCATTTTGCTCCTGCCAAAGGGCTTGCAGAGCCACGGCTGGGGTTAATTTATTTCTCGCGCCAGGATTTCCGGTGTTGAAACTGATGGTCAGAGATGACTTCGCGCGGGTTATTCCTACATAAAGTAACCGAATCCGGTCTCGAATAAGCTCATTCCGTGCTTCAATTCTGCCAATCCCGGGATGAGCAACCGCGGAAGAGTGGTCTGAGGTTAAAATTCCAAGCTCCGCCAGGATTTCCGCCTGGAGGTTGCGATGGTTGTCGATGAAATACTTCTCACTGATGTAGCTGTCGTTATCTACCCCTGAGGGATAATCATACGTGTTCACGGAAGTCAGAAAGACTTTGTCCCATTCAAGCCCTTTCGCTTTATGACAGGTACATAAAACCACTTTCCCTTTGTACTTATTTGGGTCAAAATCATCCTGGTTTTGGTTGGCGCTCAGGAAAGAGCGCTCATTTTTTGCAATCTCGGTAAGGATTTCAATGAGGTTGGTTATAGCCCACTCGGGATGGCTATCCATCCTGTTCTTAATGTAGGTCGAGGCTTTATGAACTGTCGCCAGTTCAAAGGGTTCAAGCGGCAAATCCTGTGAGACGACCAGCAGCAGTTGGTCAAACGGAAGGTAAGCCGCCTGATGCCAACGCAGCACTGATGCGCGGAATTCAGCCAACAAGCTGGCGGCATTCGGATCGGTGAACGCGTATTCTTCCAGAGGATCAAGCTCCAGCGGATAGAAGAAATCCTCCAATTGAGGGAGAGTCCTAAACCAGCCCAACGCGGAGTTCAGCACTTCTGTGAGGGCGGGGTCTGATTTGAAATGACGATAAAAAACCTGAAGGCTTTTTTCTGCCATTTTTTGGTCCAGAGGATAGTAGATCAGCTTCATGAGGTTGACAATGCTGCCGATGGTAACCTGCGTTTCCCGATGGGTGTCCATCAGGACATCAACATATTCGAGGTGGTTTTTCGTCAGGGCGTCCGCGATCGACTTTATCCGCGTATTCATCAGAGCCAGAATCGCGACTGTATCCTGAGGATGCTCTTCGAGCCAGGCTTTGGTTTGGCTGACGATAAATTTCAGTTCCTCGTCCGGCGAGAATGCCGTTTTGTTGATTTCAACTGAAAGAAGGGTGGAAGGCGGGTTCTGCTGCGAGTCGCCAGGTTTGGTTGGAATGATAAACGGGTTTGTCAACGCATCCCGCACATCAGGGTTGGGATGGCTTGTTTGAACCCATTTATTCAAATGGTTTGCCAGGTCGATGATCTTTTGGCAGGATCTCCCCGATTCGGGCAAATCCACAGCCAGAACATCCTGGCGAGCAAGGAAATCTTTGAGATGGCGAGGGTCTGCCGTGGTGAAACTCTGATAAATGGCTTGGTTGGTGTCGCCAACCCGAACCCAATTGCCAGTTTGTTCCGCCAAAATTTCCAGGATCGACTGCTGCTGCCTGCTCGAGTCCTGCGCTTCATCTTCAAGGATATAGGGCCATTGATGGGCAAGCTGCCGCACGAGATTGTGATCGGTTTTCAGGCATTTCCATGCGAGGTGGATCAGATCGTCAAAATCAACCGCGCCGAGCAAACCCAGGCGGTCCTGATATGCCTTGTAGATGTCAACGCAAATCTGGAACAGGGGCGTAACAGCACGGGACTTTTGAATGGCTGCTAAATCGGAAGGCAGGTAGCCGAGGTTTTTGGAAGACCTGATGAAACTGTTTGCGAGGTCGTTCATCAGGGCAGGCAATCCCCGTTTGTTTTTCCACAAAGTCTCTATTTGCTTCCCGGATGAATAATCCGGGGAAAGTAAAGGTGTGAAGATATCCTGATGCTTCGTAAACTGGTCGATGGAAAGTTCGTCCAGGATGGTGTCCGCGTCTTCCTTTTCGATGATTCGGAAGTCATTGCCAAGCCCGGCGAGTTCGGGGCGCTGGTGAATGATGTCGACTGCCAACCCATGAAGAGTACGCACTCGGTAGCCATACCCTTCGAGAAGACCATACTCGCGTGCCAAAGAGCCGATCCGATGAGAGAAGTTGTCCGCGGCGGAATTAGTGAGGGTAACGACAAGGATCTCCTGCTCGGGCTGGATATCAGCTGTAAGCAGGAGTTTGGCAGCCAAATTGGAAAGCGTGAAGGTTTTTCCGCTTCCCGGGACGGCAGAAATGCCCATGAAACCGGAGCGGTAGCGAAGAACCTTCGCTTGGGATTGGCGCAAGACGGGTTCAGTCATGTGCCGCCTCCCTGACCGCCGAGCGGAAGAGATTTTGAGCCCAGGTCAGAAGCAAACCTCTTTCGAGCTCACCGCTTTCACTGTACTCCGAGGTGCAAAAGTGCACCTGCCCACTACAGCGGCGCATCAAACCGAACAGCGTGCGTTCCAGATTAAAGCGGGCTAAAGCAAGCTCGTCATCGGCGTTCCACTTTTTGCCGGGTTTCCATTGACGATTGAGCACATATGGATGCGTGAGCGGTTGTTCAAGCCGTTCATACCAGCCTTTACTCCCCATATTCAGCCAGAATTGATGCAACGCAGTGCGGTTTTGCATTAAAAAGGTCATTACTGGCGCGATTAACACGCCGGGCTCACCAACTACTTCATCATCCGGCAGGTATAAGGCTGAAAGCAAACCTTGGTTGAGGGTTCGATAATATTCGCCGCCGAGGTAAGAGGCACTGTCGGATTTTTGATCAGCTCTAAGCGGTTGTTTGAACTTCTGGTAGCTTTGGATCAAACGCGCAATGTCGGCGCCGGCATCCTGGCTTTCCGCAAAACCGAAACCGGGTTGGGCGAGCAGCTCTGAAAAAATCCGGCTGAGGAAGTAATCCAACGGCTCATTTCCATCCGCAGATTTCAGCCATAGGCGAAGTTCCTCGTATTTCTGGATGGACTCGGCGGGAATTCTGCTAATAACCCCCTTAGGGAGAGTTCCTGGCTCAGGCAGAGCAGTGACTTTTTCATCGAAGGTGTTTGAGGAGAAAAGCAGGCGAGCCTGGAGGGGATTAAGGCTGGGAATGGTGGTGGTGAGGGATGTTTGAACCTGAAAGAGGTGTGGAAACTGATCCCATTCCGGATGTGCCAGAGAGGCAAGGGTAAGGATTGCCTGAATGTGTGGGTTGGACTTGAGCGCAAGTGCAGGACGCAGGCTTTGGGTTGGAATTCCTGCTTTGGCAAGGCGCCGTGAAAGCTCGAAAACCAAGGGATCCCGCACAAACGGGGAGAGCACGACGATTTGATCCGGGGGCGTACCGTTGAGGACCAGGCTTACAATGTCCTGGCTGACCTCCTGCAACAACTCCGGGAAGAACCGCGGTTGTTTGGGGGACGTAATAAAGGTTTTCGAGATTGTCGAGAAAGGTAGTTTTTCCGCTTCAGGTTGCTGCATCGTGACCAACAGCGACTCAATCGCGGGCGAGCTCACGTAATTTTTTGAAAAATGCAGGCGTGTTGACGAGGAGACTGCCAACCGAGCGGCTGATTCAGGATCGGCGCCGAGGAAGCTGCGCAAACCGCCACCTTCATCCAGAATGATCAAGGATGACCTCAGGTTCTGGATCCAGGAGCCCACGATGTCGTGAACGTAAGGTGGGTCCTCCTCGCTGTTGTCATAAATCAGGTGCTGATACTGACTCTGAAAATACTTTTGAAAGGTTTCGTTCTGCCAGATAATTTCCCGGAAAAGCTCTACCTGAAGCGAAAAATCCAGCAGGTTTTGCTCAAGGCAATAGGCACGAAAAACGTTCACCGCAAGCTGTACATCATCGTAAACTTCCAACTGAGCCTGGTCGCCTGTCCACGCGTTTTTGAGCCTTTGAGAAAGCTCGGTGTGGGGAAAGCCAACAATGGCTGATTTGTTAAGGTTATCCAACAACTGGCTAAACAGCCGATTGCGCGTGAGAGTAATGGCGGCAAAATGACCTTTGTCGATCAGAGGGTCAACCATTTGCGCCATGTAATATTGGGCTGTTTCGAGTGTCAAAAAACGGGGCGGCTCAAAGGGATGCCTGAAAACCCGGCGGCTGGCAATCAGAGGCCAAAACAGGGCAACCATCCGGCGCACGATGCTGCTCATAGTCTGGACGCTTACCATGTGGCTGGAAGGCGCGTGGGTCTGGCGCAGGTAATCCAGGTATGGCTGAGCGAGGCTTCGCTGTGGCACCAAAACAAGTGTTGAGGAATTGGACTTTTCCCCGGGGCTGTTAAGAATTTGCCGCAATCTTTGCAAGGCTGCGGTTGTCTTCCCTGAGGAGGCAGGTCCACTTATAAACAAGTGAGGATAAACTTCAAAATCAGCCGCTTGCTGCTGTAGTGGTTCAAGTTTATCGGAGGAAAGGCTGGGCATCTTGCCTGAATTATAGCTTGCTAAGGCGGGTTTGGACCAATCTCCCTGTGGGAGTTGGTATAATCCATCTGACTAACTTTCAGGAGAGAAGCATGACATCATCACTCACCCCATTTTTTGACGCTAAAGGCGTGGCAATTTTAGGCGCGTCCACAAATCCCAGGAAACTGAGTTACGGAATTCTGGAAAACCTTATTTCGTATGGTTACAAAGGCGAGGTTTATCCCGTCAATCCAAACGCCAGCGAAATCCTCGGCAAGAAAGCTTACGCTTCAATCACCGATGTACCGGATCCGGTGGAACTTGCGGTTGTGGTGCTGCCCGTCACCGTCATTATGGACACGATGAAAGAGATCGGGGAACGCGGCATTAAGGCTGTGGTCATCATAACAGGCGGGTTCCGGGAACTGGGCGAAGAAGGCGCAAAGGTCGAACGGGCTGTAAAAGAACTTGCGCGGTCGTATGGGATGAGGGTTGTGGGACCCAACTGTGTGGGAACGATCGATGTTCGCACGGGTTTGGACTCGACTTTCATCAAAGGGCTGCCTCCCGCGGGACCGATTGCCTTCATCTCGCAATCCGGCGCGATCTGCGGAGGGGTGATTGATCTGATTATCAATTCGAAGATCGGATTTTCTCACTTTGCCAGCCTGGGCAATGAGATGGACGTGACCGAAGCTGATATGCTCGAGTATTTTGCCGAAGATGAAAACGCGAAAGTCATCGCGATGTATGTTGAAGGAATTCAGGATGGACCCAGGTTCATGGAGGTTGCGAGGCGCGTTTCGCGCAAAAAGCCGATTGTCTTTCTGAAAGCTGGGAAAAACGATGCCGGCGCGAAAGCGGTTAGCTCGCACACCGGGTCGCTCGCGGGTTCGTACACCGCATACCAGGCAGCCCTTGCGCAGGCGGGGGTGGTGGAAGTTGAAACCATCAGCCAACTCTTCAACGTTGCCTGGGCATTAGGAACCCAACCTCTACCCGCCGGCAAGCGCGTGGCTATGACGACCAACGCGGGCGGCGCGGCGGCTCTCGCGGCAGACAGCCTGGCTTTCAATGGTTTTGAGCTCGCGCAAATCTCCCCTGAAATTCAACAGACTTTGCGCACAAAGCTAAACCCAAGCGCGCAGGTTTCTAACCCGGTTGACATGCTTGGCTCAGTTAGCCCGGAAGATTACATCTGGAGCTTGAGCAATCTGGACGCGGACCAGGGTGTGGATGTTTTGCTGCCTATTTTGGTTCCTCAGTCTTTGGTGGATACTGAAGGCGTGGCAAATTCCTGGATTGAAATCGGCAGGAAAACCCAAAAAACCCTGCTTACCTGCCTGATGGGTGAACGCAGCACACTGGAAGCTGAGCAAAGCCTTAACATGGCTGGCGTGCCTGTTTATGCATTTCCGGATGAAGCCGGCAGGGTCCTGAAAGGCATGATGCAGTACAAACAACTGTTAACAAAGCCGGAATTCAAGCCTGTGGCAGTAGATAACGTTGAAAAGAACAAAATGGAGGCTGCCCTCGCGCTTGTGGATGGAACGCAGGCTGTTGGCGAATACGAAACCCGGATTATGCTTGAAGCCTATGGTATCGCGAGTGTCCCTGGCGATCTGGCTGGCGGCGTTGAGGAAGCAGTTGAGATTGCCGAGAAGGCTGGATATCCTGTTGTTTTGAAAATCGTATCCGAAGACATCCTGCATAAGTCCGATTCCGGAGGAATCGCGTTAAACCTCAATAATTCAGATGCACTGCGCGTAGAATACAGCAAGCTGATGGAGCGAATTGCTAAAAATGAACCGAACGCGCGAATTCGCGGAGTGATGGTGGAACAGATGGCACCAAAGGGAGTTGAGGTTATTGTTGGAATGAGGCGGGACCCAACCTTTGGACCGATGATGATGTTCGGTCTGGGCGGCACGATGGTTGAGCTTCTAAAGGATATCAGCTTTAAGGTCGCTCCGCTGACATCTGAAGATATTGATGAGATGATCGAAGACACGCTGGCTGGTAAACTGCTGAAGGGATATCGAGGTTCGCCAAAGGCAGACATTGAAGCGGTAAAGCAGGTGATTGCCAGCTTAAGCCAACTGAGCATGGATACCCCAGCCATCAGTGAGATTGAAATAAATCCATTGATCGTTTATCCGGAGGGTCAGGGCGCAATCTCGCTTGACAGCCGGGCGATCCTGGCGAAATAGGCACAAAACTTTTTTATCATCCCGGCGAGATCACATGCCGGGATGATTTTTTTTCAGAGCAAGGCTGGAGGGACGAATGATTCAAGCTAACGAATTCAATGGAAAAGTTGTTCTTGTCACAGGAGCAAGTCAGGGGATTGGGCTGGAAATTGCCCGTCAGTTTTCAGAATTGGGCGCCTGTGTAATCATGGTTGGCAGGCACTCAGAAAAACTCGATATTGCCAAAAATTCAATCAACAATAATTTTAAAATTTTTACCTATGCATGTGATCTCTCCAACGAATCCGAGATTGAGGGTTTGTTTACATTTATTCGCAAGAAGTTCCAGAGGCTGGACTTTCTGGTCAATAACGTTGGCGCTTATTCGGAGAAAACAGCCTGGAATGAGATTGATTATGATCTTTGGCTCAAAACGTTTGAGACCAACGTCCTGAGCGCCTATTTTTGCACGGTGAGGGCGGCTGACATAATGGCTGCTAATCAGACCGGTGGGGCAATCGTCAATATCGGTTCTTCCGCCGCCTTGCATCTAAAAAAGGGAAGGCTGCATTATTCTGTCACAAAATCTTCGCTCCATACGCTTTCCCGCGTTGCGGCGATGGAGCTGGCAAAGCAGCGAATCCGGGTGAATGTCGTATCGCCTGGACCAACCGCAACTGAAACGGTGAAAAAGTGGATGGCAGATCCGGAACTGCGGGAACAGGAAGAAATACGACGGAAGAAAATCCCCTTGGGAAGATATGCCGAACCGGTTGAAATTGCCAACGCGGTGGTTTTCCTTTGTTCAAATATGGCTGAGTTCATTACCGGCGCGATTTTACCGGTGGATGGCGGGTACACCATTGGCGAAACGGTGTAGCTCAGGGAACGAAACCACCGTTTCGGTTGATTAAATAAAAAAAGCCAACGAAGGGAGTCGAACCCCCGACCGGACGCTTACGAAGCGTCTGCTCTACCTACTGAGCTACGTTGGCGTGGCGCGATTATACCAGAAAACAAGATCAAGGTAGAAGATCTTTTCGAGATAGAAAACCGATTCTGTTATTCAGATTCTTTCTTGCCGGGTTTCAACGAACTGGCTCGGACAACGATTTCTTTTCCGTATTTTTCTTTTAGTGAGTCAATTGCTTCGGTTAGTTGAGTTTTCTTTTGCGTGGTGTTATCCCATAGAGATAGCTGGATAGCAGGTTCCTCCAGCTTAGTGACAGCCACACCGAGCAGCCGCACCTCCCGACCGACTGTGAGATGGCTTTTTAGCAGTTCGCTCACCGCCGAAAAAATGTCATCATCCAGATTGGTTGGGAACTGGAGCATTTTCTGGCGTGTGATGGTGGAGAAATCTGAATACCGGATCTTGATCTGAACACAGCTCCCAGCCAGATTGTGCTTGCGCAGGCGGTAGCCGACCTTGTCGGACAGCCAGCGCAGGGTGTCAGAAATTTGATGCAGATCGTCCGTGTCGGAGTAATACGTCGTTTCGTTGCTGACCGATTTTGGGTCGTGCTCACTGTCGAATACAGGTCGTGTGTCAATACCCTTGGCACGGTCAAGTATCTCAGACGCGTGATTACCGAAAAAACTGCGCAATTCTGCTTCTGAGAGGTCGTAGAGTTGTCCAATCCGGTAAATTCCTCTATCACGTAATTTATCGGCGGTTTTAGGTCCAAAACCCCATAATGCCTGGATATCCAGCGGTGCCATAAAGGCTTGCTCACAGCCTGGCTCTATGATTGTGATCGCGCGGGGAGCCCGACCTGTGCGCACTTGCGCCTTGCCGTAGTCGTTTGCCATTTTGGCAACAAGTTTGTTTGCCGCCCCGCCTAGCGAGCAGGGCAATTGCGTTTCATCCGCGACTCGTTTTTGTAAGCCAAAGGCAATCATTTTGAGAGGTTGAGGCAAGTCGCTGACATC
>ERZ1645192.4035-NODE-4035-length-11760-cov-6.649295_pt1 | contig 11760 bp, 14 predicted proteins | sample MGYA00575354_ERZ1645192 | MGnify/ENA primary metagenome ERZ1645192 (study PRJEB40844, sample SAMN11349763) | freshwater sediment metagenome | isolation source: river sediment | host: Sediment | place: India: Faizupur Khadar , New Delhi | collected 2017-02-21 ... | reverse complement strand
CCAAAACCTGAAACTCGTAAATTGTTTATTTTTATATCGTCCCCTATCCTTATAAATAAACCAACATTACTTTCTTGTATCGTATTATTGCCTATCAATGTTAAATTTTTATGAGTAACGTGCATTGTGTTTGCTGTTGACTCCGCACTTGTAAGCATCATGTAATCATCGTAAACATTGGTTGTTTGTTTTATTATTAAATTTTCAGTTTTTAAATGATCATTTCCACCATGTAAACTTTGAAGAGTATACCCGTGCTTATTATTTGTAATTATATAATTATTAGGATTTATAAAAGAAACGGTAAGGCCACCAAAATCAAGAGAACTACCATATGAAACGCCAGTTACCTCATCAAAATCACTTATGATTGTGAAAGTATAATCATTCGCAAGCGGATCAATTGTGCGTAAATAATTCCACGCAGTGCCTATATCGGCAAAGTTACCATCAACACCTAATGTTTTTAGAGCCATAATTAAAAACTTATTGTATCGGTTAAACCTGTTGTTTCGGCACTTATTTGCTGTCCCGACAAAGTAAAATCAACGGTGGTCGTATCTTCTACGGTAACCGCAACATGGTCATTAGGATGCGAATGTAAAGACGTTACCCCTCCATCCGTCAAATCCTCGGCATTTGTTGCGGTTAAATGCGTATAACTTGCGCTATTAATATTGCCAAGCTGCGCATGGTCTACCCCTGCTTCAACAACCTCGGCGCTAATATTCTGGCCGGTTATGGTCATATCTATACTTGCAGTATCTTCAACCGTAGCGGCAACATGGGAAACAGCATCAAGAGCGGAAACTTGGCTATTCATCCAGCTTCTAATAGAATTAAACCATTTGTCCCAAGGGAGGGTAAATAATTTTCTATCATCTATTGATTCTGTTTTAATCGGAGGCGGTTCAATGGGGAAGTAATTCATTTTTCAGACTCCGCGTCCATACGAGCGCCGGTTATAACCCATTTTACCGGGTCGGTCATTGTGATTCTGAAAACCCTGTCTCGGCTCATACCAAGACGATTGAAAATGACCCTTGCAAGGTAATCGCCTATTCTGCCAGCAGATTTCCAGTATTCATTACTCCAAGTATGCCCGCCATCATCTGACCATTGGAGCATTACCTTGGGAGTAAGATAATCACTGGTTTTTTCGTATGGCTTTACAAATACAACCTCATTGCTGGTTGCTTTTACAACTCCTTCATTAACCGTGTCTTTTATTACAACTTGACATTTAGCCATAGTTATTACGCCGAAAAATAGGGTTCAAAAAAGAAACTCCCGCGCAATTCCACGGTTCCTGTTCCTCCAGAAAATTCACCATCAATAAATTGCCGATAGATATAAAAAATATTGCTCCCTCCACCATGAACAGTTCCGGCGTATGTATTGCCATTATCAATATTCACGCTCGGCCCAAGAGGAACGCTACCAAGCATAATATCGTAATAAGGAAGAGTAAAACTCATAGACGTTACACCACTGGTTCCTGCACCCTTTAAAACATACTGACAGAATACAAGATTCCCTACTTGCTTATACCTGATTATTTTATTCGTGAATGAATCAAATCCGACAATAGTTGACTGACTTGCATAATCTGACCATGCAACAGTGTAAATATCCCCGGTGGTTTTTACTTTTGGAGCAGAAAATATTCCGGTATCGGGATCGAAAGTATAGTCGGCATCGGTAAAAAGTTGACTTACGGCTTGAACTGTACCCATAAACCCGCCTTATGAATAGTGTGTTACAGAGCTATTTAATACATCAAAAACACCTTTTTTTCCTGATTCAAAAGAAAAGTCTGGAATATAAGAAGTATAGGTATACAATGGAAATTCTCCGGTATCAAGTCCGTAACTTCTTATTGTTCCGTCAATGCTTTGTATGACATAAACAAGTTGCGTCGTAAAATCACTACCCATCGCCGCAGTAACCGCTCCAACCCAACCCTCTGCGGTAATTGTTTCTCCGTTGTTTGAAGAAAAATAAGTTTCTATAGCGGAAAGAATTTGAACTTTCTGCGCTGCCGTGTAATTGGTCACGGTATAAATTTTTAAAGTACAATCAACGGGAATTTTAGGCGCGGTTGTTGTCACTTCTTCAGGACCAGTAGAAAGACCTATTCCGCGCTCCAAATCAATCTCAAATTGATTGAAAAATATGCGCTTCCTGTCCTTGTGAATATGCCCGCCAGTTCTAATTCGCTTGATTAAGTTTTCATCATCGTAGTAATAATCAAGATCAAGCTTATATACTTTGCCATTCCGGTAATCGCCAACATAGTTATTCCCGGCAAAAAATGTCGCACACCCGGCAATATCTGCCTCGTTTAACCCTGTGTTTTTATTGTAATATCCTCGTTCGTGCCACAAATCAGTGGAAATGTCATAGCACAAAGTGCGCTTTGCACCGGGGAAACTAATCACATAGAAATAATGCCCTTCTTGCTGATATACCCATGCTTTTGCGCTGCTAACATCTCCAAAGGTTCCAATCAAATACTCTATCCCGTGCGTACTTATTCGGCGGGGGATATATCCTGTCGCCATCCATACAATACCTTGACCTTGGGAGTTTCCGCCTATCCAAATGGCAGAATTATTGATAATACCAAGTGAATCCTTGGCGCTAATTCCGATATTCATAGAGGCATTGTTTATTCTACTGAATGGAAAATCAACATTGCCGCTATTATACCAGACTTCAACGGTTTTTGTTCCGAAAACCCACAACTCATTGTTGACTGTCCCAACAGTTGCAATTTTATCGGGGGATATTTCTGCAGATGCGGCATCCAATGCGTCCCAGGTATTTCCGTCGCCTATTGCAGAGCATATAAAATATCCGCTGTCATTTACGTTCTGTAAAAAATACCTGTTGACGTTTACTACAGATGTTCCTTTTTGATAGTCGCCTGAAAGTATTTCATTGAATGTCCCGGCTGGCTCAACGCCATCATTCAGATAATACAAATAACCAGCAATACCATCAACAAGGATTAACTGAGTTTCATTCTCTGATATTCCAACATTTCCAGAAGATGTTTTTAGCTTTCCTATGTATGCAGTATTTCTATCACTGAACATCTCATATAGCCTATTTCCGGTTACAACAAAACATCGATCATCACTTGTAGAATAAATAGCGCGAATAGTTCCGTATCCAAAATCAACAAAAAGACGCTTCCCCGGTGTTCCTATAAGGGATATTTTTCCTTTAGCGTTGCCGCTTTCAGATATTTCAGGGTACAAATTAACGCACTCTTGCGAATCTATTGCAACGCTTCTGCCCTTATATGCGCCACTTATAAAGTCAAGAACCATCAGAACCCGCCGGTATAAATGTTAAATCTTCCATTGCCGCCACCAAGCGCCGTAACACCTTTACCAAGATACACGCTTTCCATGTGCAGTTCAGGAAGCTTTGAGTTTTTACCCTTTATAAGCGCCTTTGCATCAATCGCTTTTTTAATAGTAATCTGGTCAAGCTGTTTCCCGTATTCAGGCGCAAGTTCAACGCCAAGGTTCCAGATAAGCGCTTTTAAATAGCCTGGAGGGAGGAAAACTGTTTGACTAAGGCCGGTAAACGCTGTAAACTGCGTTGTAGTTGTGATACCTATCGGGTATACAATCTGAGGCACCGGATAGAGAAAAACCTTACCTAACGGGTATTCTTGCTGATAATAAAGCATACGCGGAACACTTTGAAGCGCTTTCATGCTCACGCCGTAATACTCTTCGTTGCTTGAAACCTGCAAAGGATAATCAATCTGACCAACCCGCACAAACGCGCTGGTAATTTCATTAGGTCTAACCGCTGTCCAATCGGCCCCGCTTGCGCCTATGGTATACGAGGCTTGACCGATTACCGTATTAAAAACAGTATTTTCATAATGATAGCACATCAAATCCTCAATACTCCACTGTTCAAGCATCATATTGAGGCTGTTAAAAGCGTCGTTTGCTTCCTGTGCTGCAGGGGTGTCGTGCGTAGATAACACTCCTATAACACGAAGCGAGCGGGTAACTATATCATAAGCGGATGTAGACATTTATCCCTGCCTTCTCGCTGGCCTTCCGCGTTTCCGTTCCGGTGGTTTATATGACTCTGCCATTGCAACCGCCTGCGGCTTTGTGTCTTTCATAAGTTCATCAACAACGGCAGGTGGTATAATTTCTTCTTCCGGCGGCTTGTGCATGAACATTTTTGGATTGCCATTATACGCCGCAACATGCTCGGCTCTGGTATTAAACTGTATCATCAATCCATCGTTTGTCGTTTCTGTTCTTGGATAATCAGCCATTTTTACCAACCTTTTTAGGGTTGCTGAGTTCCATCAACAATGGTGATGCTTTCTGTTTCAATACCGGAAAAGTAATAGCCATCAGGGTTTCCGGTGTCGATCTGTTCTGCTGTCATTTTATACCCCTTGTTAAATATTCATGCAAATTGTTTTTATATTCCTTGGTTCCTATATGTCTAAAAGTTAGATTCGGTTCGACCCAAATCTCACCACCTATTCCTGTCCATCGTCTGCAGAATGCGGTATCTTCTCCATACCATATATTTTCATTTGTAAATACGCATCCTTGATCGAAGAAATTATACAAATCGTGATTGTCAATTTTTACAATTTCTGCAGCAATCATCTTTTCGAATACGCTCCGGTTTATTCTTAAAAACCCTGAAGGTATTCTTAATGCTGAAGCAAGACCGGTCAAATTATCAAGACAATTTTTTGTTTTTTCATCAAACTTGAACGTAACCGGAAAAGGTATTTTGTCCCCAAGTATCTGCGGGTCATCCGTCCTATAAGGATAAACACCGGCGACAACTTCCTTGTCATGTTTCAAAAGTTTTAAAATAGCATCATCTTCAAATGCAACATCACAATCAATAAAAACCATGTCCGTACATTTTGTTTCAAGAAATATACGGGCGCAGAAATTTCGCGCCCTTGCAATATAGCAGTCACCGCTATGGAAGTAAGTAAAAACCTCATGCCCTGCATTTTTAAGCGTCAATATATTTTTTATCAACGCGTCAGCGCATCCGGTCATTATCTTACCTTCATAACTGGTGACTGCTATAAAGATATTCATCTTACGCCGTCAATCCAAGGTTATCAAGAGCGGTTTTAATCGCATTGATAGCGGCGGTTGCCGTCGCCAGATCGGTTGCCGAAGTTGCGGTAGTCTGCTGCACAACAGGCGCAACGCCGTAAAAACCTATTTTCTCAGTAGCCGAAGCGCCTATTTTTGCGCCGTCGGTCTGACCAACGGTAACTTGCTGATATTGAGTAACTGCCATAATATCCGTCCTTTTTGATTGTTTTTTGTTTTAAAAGCGGGGTTTTTAGGCCCCGCGCCCCATCACATCATCAGACACCAACGCCGATAACACGGGTTGCCCACTCGGGCCGCAGTTTCGTGACACCGTAGAAAATGTCCATACGCGAAAGCATACGGGCATTGACGATATCATAACCACGGACGAAACGAACGCGCAGACCATCCATCTCGGCGGTCGCTGCCATGTCCATACCACCCGGCAGAACGAGCGGCGCACTGGCAAAGGCAAACGCCTTTTTGTGCATCAGAATGTCGTTGCTGTAGGTATAGGAAGCGGTGCCAAGCCAGGTAATCGCGCCCGAATTCGTCGGATACCCAGAGCAGTTCTGATACGCGCCACTGATAACCAGGGCGGGCTCAAAGGTAATCGTACCGTCGCCCGAGCCGTCGGCATTGCTTGCTTCGGTAACAACAAGCTGCTTCAGGTAGGGGAGGGTCTGTTTAGTTTCCGGGTTGACATCATAGCAACCGGCCATCGTGAACACATCGCCTACCGTCCACGTCGGAGATACGCCAGCGCCTTTGACAAGCACGGTTCCGGCGGTTCCCTGCGTCGCGCCATTGACCTGCGGAGTCGTATTGGTACGGGTACCACCAGTGTGCGAGGAAAGCACCTGAGACATATACCAGTTGAAACCCAGCATATTCGACATCTGGCCGGTTTCGAACATCTTTGAAACAGCCTGTTGCGGGTTGAACTGAAGCGGAGTAAGCCCGCCAACAAGCGCGGCCTCTGTTTCCGGGGTGATAATCGCGGCGATATTGCCATCGATAGGAACAAGCTGGTTTTTCAGCTTGCGGGCGGCATTGGCGAAAATCAGCGCCGTATTGGGCTGCGTTCCGGCGGTCCCGCCGACCTGATACGTGTGATTCTTGATATACAGTCCAGCGGTCTTGTCCACTTCGGCGGCAAGACGTTTTGCGGCAGGCTCAATATACCGTTTTTCAAAATCGTCGATACGCAGCGCGAGGTCTGCGTCCGGGAAGTTGAGGTCCACGCCGTTCACCGTGTCAATAGTGAGGCTGGCATAGGTTTCGGTCATATCCTGCTGGGCCATCGGCCAGCCGGTACGGACGGTAAACTGGTTCGGTTTGCGGATCTGAAGTGTCGGACCAATCTTCTGCCCGTCGTATCCACCCTCGGCAAACTTCGCTTCATACTGCAAATCCATGTTTTTGACGATAGCCATATTGCTATGGAGAACGTCCAAGAACCTGCGAGTCAGTTCTTGTGAGGTAATAAGAGTCTGAGACATAGTTATTTCCTTTTAGTTAGGTTTGACCCATGAGCGCCTTCTGACGCTCTTTCCTGCGCAGTTCGAACCATTCCTTATCACTCAATTTATCTCTGTTGACTTCCGCAATCCCGTCGGTGGTTCTTACCGGCGCAATCGGTTTGGGTGCTGCGGAAACCTTAACAGGTGCCTTCTTCTTTGCTTCAATAGCAGCTTCTATCCTGCCTATTGCCCGTATTTGGTCAACCGGATTGGCTAATGCCCACAATCGCTCGGCCTCTTTCGGGTTTTTGGCAAGGTGATACTGTATATCGGCTCCTAAATCGCTGGATGTAATAGCGTCTGCGGCTGCCTGCGGAATAGTCAATCCCTGGTCCCTCGCATCCTCCATTACATCATCAAAATCGCTGTATGCACTTCGTGCCGCCTCTTCCTTGGCAACCCAATTGTTTTGCGGCTGCTTAGGCTGCTGAACTTGTGCAAGAATCTGTTCGCGGTCGTACTTTCTTACCGCGTTATACCATGAAATATCATCGGGAAAGTTTTCTCGCTTCGGTTCGCCTGTCTCCTGCGGTTGTGCTGGTTGCTGGCTTTGCATCTTTTCAAGCAATTCAGCTTTTGCCTTGAATTCTGCGCGTTCGCGCATCAGCCTTTCCCAACGTCGCTGATCGTGATTTTTCTTAGGCTCTTCCGGTTTCTTGTCCTCCTGTTTTACCTCTTCAACGGGTTTCTGCTCACCGTCTGCGGGTTCAACCGGCGTGACCTGTCCACCGTCAAGGACAACTTGATTCTCGGCGCTTGCGTCAACTGCCGCAGCAACTTCCGGGGTTACTTCTGACATTGTAAAACTCCTATTCTGATTTCTCGGCATTCGGTGCCGGTGCCGTTTGTGCCACCGCTATCTGTGCGGCCTGCAATTCTGCATCGCTCTTGGCAACCAACGCATCAAGAGCTAATTTTGACTTTTCCAATTCGTGTTTATGAAGATGCGCAACCGTGTTTTGCGTATTGGCGATCAGCGCCGGTTGCACCATAATTTTTGCCTTGTCAATGTCGGCAGCCGCCTTGATCTGAGCGGTTTCCATCTTGACAATCCTGTCCGCTTCCTTGTCGCCAACCTGTTTCTGCAACTGTGCAATAAGCTGTTGCATTTGCTGCATGACCGCATCGCGCTGTTGTATTTCAGCCTGAAGTTTTTGTATGTCACTAACCATCTCTTTAACATCTGCCTCGGTCGTACCCTGTTCTCCGGTATCAATAACGCCGGGATACTTTACATTAATAAACTTTTTCAGGCGTTCGGATAGGGCTTTTGCTCCATCAATATCAAGATTCTGCGCGATATAGTCTCCGGTCATTTCTGCAAACATCGGATTGCTCTGATTAAGCATTGACAGGCTTTCTACTATTTCTGTGCGCTTCGTCGCATAGTCAGGGCCGATATCCACTACAACATCATATCGGGCAATATCATCAAAATATCCGTCCGTAATCTGCGCAACCTTTTCCTGCATATCATCACCAAGGATACGGATGATTCTTTCCGTGTCGTAAATCTTCGGAATGAGGTCAAGAAAGATTTTTCCAAGGTAGGTAGTAGCAAGGGCGGCGCTGTCGATAAAATGGTAATTGGCGGTCTGTCCCTGTCGCTGTCTGCGAGTTATTGCCACGCCACTTGTCTCATTGCCCTTTGCGCCAAGAGAAGCGTCGTAAATGCCGGTAGTGGCTTTAATATCGTCGGTGCTTTCGCGGATTGCATTTACGATACCAGCATCTATGCCAATATTTGCAACCCTTTGAGGCGGCGGGCAAAGTTGGCCATTACTTGAAACAGGTTCATATTCAAGGTATGGATAATTTTTCTGGTTAGCGCGTTTCCAATCTTCATGCCCTGCAAACTGCCCTGCCGCGCCGATGTAGGGTACTTTTGGCTGCAAGGCGATCATTTCGGTTTCGAGCGATTTCCAGTAGTTGCTCATCCGCTGCGCGTCTTTGGCGTTGCGCGTCAGGGACATTATGTAAATGTTGCCCTCAATATTTACTTCCTTGCCAACTATCGGGATTATCGGGATATACTTACCAGGCCATTCCCGGCTGTCCAATAAACACCCGCCGCAGGCTTTATACCACATTATTTTCTTGTTGCATGTTTCGCGGCTGTTGATAATAAGTGCTTCATCGGCAGGGGGTTCGTTAACAATAGACCCATCAGAAAGCAGATAAATTGTTTTTCTATCTTCCTCAACCTCAAAATATTCCACAATATAAACACTATCTTCTGTTTTCCACATCTCATGATCGCCCTCACCCGCTGCCGAAAAACTATCAACGTCAACCTTCGGCCATTGGTCTTCAAACTCCGCTTTGCTGATTTTCGACCGCACAAAAGCATACGGCGCATCGGAGTAATCAGGCTCATTGATAAGGTGCAGCGGGAAGTATACTGAAAGAGGGTTTTTAATCGGTTTTACGAGTATTTCCTGATTAAAACTTATATCGTCAACGTAATCGGTGATAACCCTGAAAAATCCGAACCCGCCGGATACCGCGTAGTCGAAAGCGTTATCAACGGCGTGGGTGCTGTTACTGTTGTTCATTATATGCCGCACAAGGCCATTTACTACTTCGCTTTTATCGGGGTCAGAAGCGCTGTCAAAGGGTCGGTATCTTATACTTGCCCGGTTCTGTCGATGTTCATTACATACCTGCTTAATACTTGCGTCAATCTTGTTTATCGTCAGGCAGGGGCGGCCCTTGCGCTCGTTTATCAGCGCATCAGACCATTGTTCACCATTAGCAAAACGTATATCATCAAGGGCGAGCTTTCGCACTTCTTTAGTGGCGTTTATGACTTCATGGAAACGCTTAACCAGTCGCTCAAAAACCTTTTTATCGGTCTTTTTTGATTCTGTTACCGGCATCTTCAGTCTTCCTTTTCTGTTTCTTCATCCTCGTAATAATCTTCATCTTTTGCGAGGTGATCGGAAGCTATTCTTCTTGCCTGTTCAAGAGTAAGCCAGGGATGTTCTTTTCGTTCCACCTTTGCGCCGTCCATGAGGTCATCTTTTTCGGGTTTTTCCATGTCAATACCCTTTTGTTTTGATGTTCCCACGGTTTTTTTCAGTAGGTTTTGCAACGACTGGAGCGGAACGGACAACTGGACGCGGTTTCGTGGCTTTTTCCTGTGCCATGTTAAGCCTTTCGCATGTTTGCGACCATTAAAGTCGCGTTTTTGCGACTCTTTTAATATAAATGTAGCATATTTGCGACTAAAAAGCAACGATTATTTTAAAAAACGAGTATATTTTTACAGAAAAGTGTAAAAAGCGGGATAAATCAGGCAGAAAAGGTATAATTAAGGCAGAACTACGCCGCCATCCAGGAAAGGTTATCTTGATCCATTATACCGTATTGTTCGGCTTTAAGGCTGTTTATTTTGCTTCCGTCGCGCCATTTATTGTCTACAATCCCGGCCCGCATAATTCTTGAAGCGTCTGAAAAGTCCTTCCAAGTCTCGTCTTCGGTCTCTTTACCTTCAACGCATCTGTGATTAAGCCAACTTTGAATTAAATTCTTACACCGGGGATGAGCCAATATTTTAGGCTGATTCCATTCCCCTATAGGCATAAGCTGGTTGTATTTAAATTCGTCGCTCATTACCATGCGGATACTGCCCAAAAGCTTCTCACTGGGCATGTCAAGCAGGATCCCGCCGTTTTCAGGTTTCGCCCATTCCTGAACCAGCCCCTGCGTACTTGTTGACCAGTTGGCACCGCCTGCAGCTTTGGCAAATCGTGTATCTACAAACCGCTTCCTGATTTCAATCCCGTATTCTGCGGTTCCGTCACGGGTATAGATAATCTTCGCCAGTTCCTTCAAACTACCGTTATAATACCGCTTTTTCCTCAAATCCGAATAGTATCCGCCTAAATCCTCATACTTCGGCCATTCGTCGTAGTAGTATTTGATATAATCTTCCGGCCAGTTTTTACCGCCGTTTATCGGGAATACCGCACACCACAAAATCGCAGGATAAAAAGCGCTATGGGGGTCAATCGACATGAAAAAATTAGCCTTAAACTCATCTTTCAACTTTTTCAAGTCAATATCTTTTACATGCACAACCTTGTCAAAATCAGGCCATACCCTACTCCCTATAAGCAGTGGCGCACCATGCCATACGTGTTGAAAGGCATCATCATCACCCCTTGCCCGGTCCTGCTCCATCTCAATCCGTAGAACGTCTGGGAAAAACTCATTATCTTCAAAGTTTATCCACGTTGTCAGCGCATTGAACGGCTGATTAACCACCAACCGCTTATATGTCGGGTCTTCCTTGTACCGAGTGTTAAAAGTAGTGATTATCTCAGATTCTTCATTCCTGATTGTCGGTATCAGCTTTACCCAGGTTTCCTCACTGATATTTTCAGCCTCTTCCAACCATACAAAATCGCAATCTTCAAGAGACTTCACATTGTGAACATTCCTAAACAACCCGGCAAAAATAGCATGTCCCCCGCTCTGCGGGCATTTTATACTGGTATCGGTGATGGTAAAAAACTCCGACAGCCCCAACTCCGCGATCTTATCACTCAAAAGCTTATGTACCGATTCCCTGATACTCCCCTGAACCTCACGGGCACAAACCCCGCGCTTCCCCTGAATAAGCCTCGTCACCACATAATAAGCAACCCCGTGAGACTTACCACCACCACGCCCACCGACATAGGTCTTATACCTGACCCGAATCAGTTTAGCACCGCAATCCACACACCGAACATATTTATACTCGGCCTCGTCCTTATACTTTTCTACACGCTCATGCTTACAACCCTCTACAGTGCCTCTCTCAGCCTCTATAAAGCGTTGAAACAAGTTACCCATCTTGTAGGGTATCTTTAGCTTTAGGTCGAGCGTAGGGGCGTTAGAAGAGGTCATACGGCTTTCCACATACCATTAGCAGCACGCCTATACAGTGGTCGTTGATACTCAGATACATCCCTTGCCTTTTCTAAAGCGCCTTTAATTACAAGCATATTGTGGTACAAAATAGACAAACATTCCCTTGTAGCAGATATTAGATCGTAGTCGTGTACCTCCCCTGAACTAAGTGGGGAGGGGGTATCGCTTACTCCATCATCACCCGCCCCGGTGGTGGC
>ERZ1645192.4032-NODE-4032-length-11764-cov-11.495858_pt1 | contig 11764 bp, 11 predicted proteins | sample MGYA00575354_ERZ1645192 | MGnify/ENA primary metagenome ERZ1645192 (study PRJEB40844, sample SAMN11349763) | freshwater sediment metagenome | isolation source: river sediment | host: Sediment | place: India: Faizupur Khadar , New Delhi | collected 2017-02-21 ... | reverse complement strand
TGACGTCGATCGGGTTGCCGGCCCCGTGGGCGACACCGTCCGGGTTGTCCTGGCTCGCGGGCGGCGCCTCGCCGCAGGGGTGCGCGGCGGCCGGGTCGCCGCCTTCGATCGAGAGGCAGTTCGAGTCGGACGCGCCGGACTGAGGGCGGGATTGTTGGCTGGTCGTGGGGAGAAAGCTGCCGCTCGACGTTGCTGCGACGGATGCCGGTGGAAGGGCGAGAAAAAGCCCGAGCACGGGGCCGAGCAGGCAGTGTGCGAGCAGGGTGCGGACGGCGATATGGGCAGTGTTCATGGCGGTGACGGAGGTGGGCGGCGCGTCAGGGCGTTGTCGGGTTGGTGCTGATGCCCTGCAGCCAGTCCGCGGGCGCCTGGCAAGACGGCGGGGACCCGCAGCCGGGGTCGGTGAGCGGGTCGCAGCCATCTGGCAGAGGCTCGGGTGCGGGAGGTTCGGTCGGGGGCGCGCACGCCGGATCGGTCACCGGACACGCTGGCAGCCCCGGCCCTTGCGGTGGCAGCCCCGGATCGACGGGTTTCCCTGCGTTTCCAGGCCCCGGCGACGATGCGTTGCCGGCCTCGATCGCCGGCGACTGCATTCGCATGACGGTATGTGCGACCACCGGGATGCGCCCGTCGGCGATCAGTCCCGCACGAAAGGCGTCGCCGTCTGCGGGGTCGAGAGCCGCGAGCGCACGCGCCATGAAGGGGCCGGCGAGCGGGATCTGCTTCTGTACGGGGATGCCGTAGGTGATGCGCAACTTGAGCAGGTTGGCGTCCTGCATCGTCTGGCCGCTGGCGTTGGCCGCAGGGTTGCTGGGGCAGCCGGGGCGGTCGATCGGGCAGTCGAGGAGGGCGAGGTTGGTGTTGGGGATCACGCGCCCGGAAGCGCCAAGGCGCGCGGCCAGCGCCGGGCTGTGGTAGTCGTCGAAGCTCTCCCGGGTGGGGGAGAGGATCTCGATGCGGGTGAAGGGCGCCTCGGCGAGCGCCCTGGCGCGCGAGGCGGCGAGCTCGGCGGTGGTGGTGCCGCCGCCGTGGTAGCCGGTCATGGCGCGCTCAAACGCGGTGCGTATCGCCGTGGGGCGGGCGTTGGCGACGGTGCCGGCGCGGGCGGCCTCGAAGGTGGCGTAGTTGAGCTGGCTCCTGGCGTGGAACAGCAGCGCGTACTGCATCAGCACGAGCAGGATGAAGAGCACGAGCGGGCCGGCGATGACGAACTCGACCAGGGTGGCGCCGCGCTGTGCGGTGGGGTGTTTGTCCCGGTTGGCTGACGTCGTTGTTGCAGCGGGCGCCTGCACGGATACGCAGGCAGGCGCAGATGACGGCGGCGTGGTTTTTTTGGGAGCGGGCTCGCCCGCGAACGTGGCGCTTGAGCCAGCGCCATTCGCGGGCAAGCCCGCTCCCACGAGATTCGGCCCTCGCGCGGTGGAATCTGGGAGCTTGATCCACAAGTTGGGCGCGAGGCCGAGCCGGTCTGCCTCGCCTGCAGCCAGCTCCAGCGTGTGCCGCGCCCGCCAGCAGGCCGCGGCGCGCCAGGGGGGCACGGCGTCGACGACCTTGAGGATGCGGCCGCGGCGGTCGAGGAAGACGACGTCGATCGGGTAGCGCATGAAGGCGGTGTGCACCGACGCGCAGGGGGTGATCAGCAGCGCGTGGCCGGGCGCTGGCGGTGGCGAACCGAGCAGGCCGCGCAGGCGGTCGAACCAGCGTTCCGCGCGGTGAAGGGTGAGCGGCGAGTGTGTCGGCGTGGGCGTGGGTGTGGGCGTTTGCGTGGCAGGTTTCCCCGCTGCCGAGCCAACGTAACCAGGGCACGCCGCAGCGCCGACGGATGCAGGGCGTGGGCTCACAGCCCCGCCCCCATGAACTTCATCACGATCGGGAACATCAGGATCGCGAACACGCACGGGAAGATGAAGAACAGCAGCGGAAACAGCAGCTTGACCGGGGCCTGCATGGCGAGCTTCTCGGCGCGGGCGAAGCGTTCGGTGCGGCGCTGTTCGGCCTGGGCGCGCAGGATGGGGCCCAGGCTCATGCCGGTGGCTTCGGCCTGGATGAGGGTGGAGACGAAGTTGGTGACCGGTGCCATGTCGAGCCGCGCGGCCATGTCGCGCAGGGCTTCGCTGCGCGGGCGGCCGGCGCGCATGTCGCGCATCAGGCGGGCGAATTCGTCGCGCAGCGGGCCGCTCGGGCCCTTGGCGACGGCCTGGGCGATGGCGCTGTTGAGATTCAGCCCGGATTCGACGCACAGGGTGATGAGGTCGAGCATGAAGGGCAGGGCGGTGAAGGTGAGGCGGCGGCGCAGCTCGATGCGGTCGCGCAGCCACACGAGCGGGAAGGCGTAGCCGAGCGCGAGTCCGGCGAGCGCCGCCCAGGGCACGGAGAAGGCGAAGCTGACCGCCACCCAGCCCGCGAACGCGGCGCACAACAGCGCCCACACCAGCCGGCCGGCGAGGAACTGCGCCGCATCGAGCGCGTAGTCGAGTCCGGCCAGGCGCAGGCGGGCAAGGCCGGCTTGCGCCTGGCGCTCGGGCAGCAGCGCGCGCAGGTAGTGGGCGAGCCACTGCACCGGCCACCACACGATGCGGTAGCCCGGCGGCGGGGCGTCGAGCCAGATGCGGTCCTGCTGCGGCACCGCGGCGGCCGTGCGCGAGACCAGCCAGGCGACGAGCGCGACCGACAGGCCGACGCTGAGCGCGATGGCGGCGATGACCCAGCGCGGGTCCAGCGTCAGGAGCAGGGGCGAGGAGGTGGGGATCATGGGCGGCTCAGATGTCGATTGCGACGATGCGGCGGATGAGCAGCACGCCGATGAATTCCATGACGATCACCGCAGCCAGCACGCCCCAGCCGAGCTGCGTGGTCCACAACTGCGCCATGGCGTCGGGCTCCATGCGGTGGAGTACCCACAGCAGGAACACCGGCAGCAGCCCGACGACCCAGGCCTGGAGCTTGCCCTGGGCGGTCAGCGCGCGGATCTTGAGCGCCATGGCGTGCTGGCTGCGCAGGGTGGTGGCGGTGCGCTCGAGCGTCTCGGCCAGGCCGCCGCCGGTCTCGTTGGCGATGCGCATCGCCGACACCATCAGCTTGACCGGCTGCGCGGGGATGCGCCGGGCGAGGTTCTCGAGCGCGTCGTCCAGGCTCACGCCGAGGCGCTGCTCGTGCTGCACCAGCAGCAGCTCCTGCTGCAGCGGCGGGGCGAGCTCGGTGCTCACCTGGCGGATGGCGGCCGGCAGCGACAGGCCCGCGCGCGCGGTGCCCGCGAGCATCTGCAGGGCGTCCGGGAGCTGCTGTTCGACCTGTTCGATGCGGCGCGCGCGCAGCCAGCGGAACACCAGGCTGGGCGACAGCACGAGCACGACGGCGACCGCCAGCGCCACGAGCATGCTGCCGGTGAGCAGCCACGCCGCGCCCGCGCCGAGCAGCGTGAGCGCGAGGTTGAGCACATAGAGCCGCGCCGGATCGACGAACAGGAACAGCTCGCGCAGGTGAAAGCCGGTCTCGCGCGTGAAGCGCTCGCGCCACGCCTGCAGCAGGCGGGTGCCGATGTCCACCAGCGCCCACACCAGCAGGGCGATGGTGACGGCGACGATGGCCAGGACGACGCCGAGGTTCATGCGCCGCCCCCTTCGCCCGGCGCGGAGAACAGCGACAGATCGAGCTGCACGCCGGATTCGGCCAATTCCTCGTAGAAGGCGGGCACCGCGTTGCAGCCGGTGAAGCGGCCGAGCACGCGCCCCTCGGCGTCGCGGCCGCGCTGTTCGTGGCGGAACAGCTCCTGGATCTGGATGCGGCCGGATTCGGTGCCGGCGACCTCGACGATGGCGGTGATTACCCTCCGCCCGTCGGGCAGGCGCGCCTGCTGGATGACGAGGTCGATGGCCGAGGCGATCTGCTCGCGGATCGCGGTCAGCGGCAGGTCCATGCCGGCCATCAGCACCAGGGTCTCGAGGCGGGCGAGCGCGTCGCGCGGGCTGTTGGCGTGCAGCGTGGTGAGCGAGCCGTCGTGGCCGGTGTTCATCGCCTGCAGCATGTCGAGCGCCTCGCCGCCGCGGCACTCGCCCACCACGATGCGGTCGGGGCGCATGCGCAGCGCGTTCTTCACCAGGTCGCGGATGGCGATCTGGCCGCGCCCTTCGGCGTTGGGCGGGCGCGCCTCGAGGTTGATGAGGTGCGAGTGGGCGAGGCGCAGCTCGGCGGCGTCCTCGATGGTGATGATGCGTTCGCCGTCGGGGATGAAGTTCGACAGCACGTTGAGCAGCGTGGTCTTGCCCGAGCCGGTGCCGCCGGAGATCAGGATGTTCTTGCGCTGCTCGACACAGATGCGCATGAAGGCGGCCATCTGCGGGCTCATCGCGCCGAAGGCGAGCAGGTCGGCGTCGGTCAGCACCTTGCGCCCGAACTTGCGGATGCTCAGCGCCGGGCCCTTGATGGCGAGCGGCGGGATGATGGCGTTGACGCGCGAGCCGTCCTTGAGGCGGGCGTCGACCATCGGCGAGGACTCGTCGATGCGCCGGCCGATCGGGGTGACGATGCGCTCGATGACGCCGAGCACCGCGCGCTCGCTGGTGAAGCTGCCGGGGTGGCGCTCGAGGCGGCCGCGGCGCTCGATGTAGATCTCGTCGTGGCGGTTGACCATGATCTCGGTGATCGAGTCGTCCGCGAGCAGGGCCTCGAGCGGGCCGAGGCCGACCGCCTCGTCGAGCACGTCGCGGCGCAGGCTGTCGCGGTCGATGGACTCGGGCAGCGCGGCTTCCTGGCCGATGAGCTCGATCAGCAGGGACTCGGTCTCGGCGCGCAGCTCGGCGTCGCTCATGCGCACCAGGTCGCGCCGGCGCAGGTCGATGGCGTCGAGCAAGGCCTCGTGGATGTGCTTGCGCCAGAACTGCTCGGGGGTCGGCGCGGCAGGGGCGGCGAGCGCGCGTGCGGTGTGCGCCGGGTGTGCGGGACGCGCTGCGTCGGGCGCGTGGGGAGCTTCCCCATGGTGCGCCATCTGCGCCAGCGCCGAAGGCTGCGACGCCTCGACAGCGCCGGCTTCCAGGGCGGCGACATGGGTGTTCACGGCGCCGGCAGGCGGGGTCTGAATCCTGTCCTCGATGACCAGCGTGAACGGCCCCACCACGATCTGGTCGGTGGGCGCAATCGGCCCGTGCTGCTGGATGCGCGCGCCGTTCACCGTGGTGCCGAAAAGCTGGCCCAGATCCTGGATGTAGAGCCCGGTCTTGCTGCGGTAGATGCGCGCATGTTCGCGCCCGATCTTCCAGCCGGGCAGGCGCAGGCGGCATTCGCGGCCCTTGCCGATGATCGCCGAGGTGTCGGTGATCGATTCGACGCGGGGCGCGCTCTCGGGGTGGCGGATGGTGACCTGGAACATGATGGGCAGGCTCCGCGTTCAGTTGTTCGACCAGGGATAGTCGCCGTCGCGCTGGAGGGTGTCGGCCGGGACGACGCGGTCCTCGACCGGCGCGGGCAGGCCCGGCACGGCAGCCAGATCCGGCTCGGTGGCGCGCGGCACGTCGGCCATGCGCTGTTGGGCGCGCAGCAGGGTTTCGGCCTGCTCGAGGGTGTGCTTGTCCACCGCGTGCGGCGTGACGAAGACGACCAGTTCGGTCTCGTTGTTCTGGAAGCGGCGCGAGCGGAACAGCGCGCCGAGCACCGGGATGTCGCCGAGGAAGGGCACCTTGTCGATCGCGGCGTTGACGTCGCGCGTCAGCAGGCCGCTGAGCACGATGGTGCCGCCCTGCATCACGTTGAACTCGGTCTCGGTCTTGCGCGTGCGCAGCGCCGGGCCGGCGTCGCCCATCACCGACAGGTCGAGGTCGCTGACCTCGCTCATGATGCGGGCGCGGATCACGCCGTTGTCGTCCACCCGCGGTGTGATCTCGAGCCGGATGCCGTAGGGCTTGAACTGGATGGTGGTGCCGTTGATGTTGCTGACGCTGTAGGGAAACTCGCCGCCGGCCAGGAAGCTCGCCTCGGCGCCGTTGCGGGTGGACAGCACCGGCTGGGCGAGGATGGAGGCCGAGCCGTTCTGCTCCATCAGGCGCAGTTGCGCATTGAGCCCGGTGTTGATCGCCGACAGTACGTTGAGGCTGGACGGCAAAGGCACCGGCCCGCCGCTGCCGTCGGGGTTGATGATCGGCGGCGCATTCTCGCTGCCGGCGCGCAGGTCGATCTGCAGCGGTGCATTGCCGCGCCGGCCGGGCATCCAGATGCCGCCGACGGCCGCGCCGCCGGTGGCGTTCCAGGCCAGCCCGACCTCGCGCAGCATGTTGATCGGGAACTCCACGATCTGCACATCCATGACGATCATCTTTTCCCAGCCGACCGGGTTGGTGAAGTTGATGATCTGCGGGTAGCGTTTTGCGAGCTCTTCGATGCGCGCCTGGTCGCGGTTGCTGAGGCTGTCGCCCTCGACCACGACCTTGTCGCCGATCACCGAACTGCGTGCGTTGGGGATGTTGGCGAGGAAGGCGGCGATCTCGCGGTTGACGCGCGGGGTCTCGGCGGGGACGACGTTGACCTTGACCCTGCGGTTGCGGCCGTTGGCCGTCCAGATGTGCAGCGAGGACACGCCGACGTCGTTGGCGATGAGCAGGATCTCGCGGTCGTCGAGCACCGCGGCCGACAGCACCTTGCCGTTACCCACCGCCAGGCGGCCGGCGTTGGGTTCGGCGAGGACACGGGTTTCGCCCTGGAACATGGTGAGCTCGGGCATGGCGGCGGCGAGGGTGGCGGGCGCGAAGCACAGCGCGAGGAGGGGAAGCAGGGTTCGGAGCAGGCGGCGCATCGGTTCGGTGGGGATGAGGAGAAGAGGGCTCGGGAAGGGCTGGGAGATGGCTATCGGATTGCCGGGCTGGGCGTGCCGGTCGTCTTGGCGACGGATTCCTGTGGCGGCGGGCGTTTGCGGGTGCGGACTCTTGCGGGGCGGGCTCTTGTGGCAGCGCGAGCTTGTTGGGCGTGGGAGCGGGATCTGGTCGGAGGGGGCTTGCCCGCGAATGGCCGTTCATCGGGCGCTGAATTCGCGGGCAGTCCCGCCCCCACGGGCCGAGGATTCCGGATCAGTCTTCGGGCGCCTCGGCACGCGAGCTCATCTGCAGCCCGCTGGTGATCGGGCCGCCGCCGTAGATCACCGGCACCGAGCTGATGCCCTTGCCGTCGCCGGCCGGCAGGCCGAGCAGCGTGCGGGCGTCGGTGATGGCACCGGACACGGCGGCGAGGTCGCCCGGCGCGCGCAGCAGTGCGGTGACGCGGCCGACCTCGCGTGCGGCGATGACGCGCTTGGCGTCCTCGGGCGAGGTGTCGAGCGTGATGGTGGTGTAGCTGCGGGGCTGGCCTTGCGCATCGCGCGCTTCCGGGTCGGCGTGGCTGCCGGTGGCGAGCACGGCGACGTTCTGCAAGAGCGTGAAGGTGAAGTTGCGCGTCTCGTTGCGCGCCGAGACCACGATGTCGATGCGATCGCCCGGCTCGACCATGCCCGACAGCGAGCTGATCTCGTCCACCGGCACGGTGACCGCGCGCTGGCCCGATTGCAGGCGGGCCGAGAAGGTGGGCGCGCGCCGGCCCTCGAGCTGCGCCCACAGGATCGGCTCGCCGGCCGCGGCGGGGTAGGCGAGCGTCAGGCTCTCGGCGCGGCTGTACTGGTCGGGCGTGATCGCGCCGGAATGCGCCCAGGTGCGGGGGATCTCGCGCACGGCCACGGAATCCGCCGTGATCGACGCGCCCGCCGGCAGGCTGGCCTTGGCGACGACGATCTGCAAGGTGTCTATCTCGTTTGCGCGCGCGTCGATCTCGGCCATGCGCTCGGACAGATAGTTGCTCGCGGCGTAGGCGGCCAGCCCGCCCAGGGCGAGCGCGACGGCGAGGACGACCCAGTTCTTGCGGCTGCTGCGCAGGGTGGGCGGGCTGGCGGGGTTGGGCGTGTTCGTGACCATCTTGGGTGCTTACAAAGGGAGGGAGATGAAGCCGCTCTGGCGGTCGAAGGCGGTGCGCACGGCGGCGAGCAGGGTGTCGATGACCGAGCCCTCGCCGCCCAGCCCGAAGCCGATGAGCATTGCCAGCACGAGCAGGGCGGCGAGGTATTCGGCGAGCGCCTGCCCGCGCGCGAAGCTTCGGCGGCGGTGGGTCATGGCTGCCTCGAGAGCAGGGTGAGCACGGCGCTCGTGGTGCCGTCGCGGCGCAGGAGGACGAGCTGTGCCTCGCCGGCGGCGCCGCTGAAGGCCTGTGCGAGCGCATCGTCGCGGTCGGCGAGCGGCGGGCCGTCGGGGCGCAGGCCGCGCGCCGCGAGGCTCGCGGACAGCCGGTCGAGGTTGGTGCGCAGGCTGTGCAGGTTGATGAGGACGAGCTGGCGCGAGGCGAGGCCGCCGTCGATCGACTCCATGTCCGAGAGCAGCTCGGAGCCCGCCGGCAGGGTGAGCCCGGCTGGCCGACCGACTGCCTCGCGCGCGGCGCCGCTGTCGGCGACCGAGCTCAGCACCTCGCTGCGCCCGTCGGGCAGCGGCGCGATGCTGACCGTGATGAAGAAATCGCCGCGTGCCTGCGTCAGCACCTGCGTGTCGCCGGTCTGCGCGTGCGCGACCGGGGTGCCGAGCGCGCCACGGTAGTGGGCGGTCGCGGCCTCGGTCGGGAGCGTGGTGATCACCCGCGTGAGGCGCATCGGCACGCCGTTCAGGCGCACGCGCTCGCCGATGGATTCGACCTGGGCGTCGTGCGGATGGGCGAGCAGCGGCCACGCGCCGGCGAGGGCGGCGGATGGCGCGACTGCGACGAACAGCACGCACAGCGCAAACAACGCGACCGCAAGGGCTTGCCTGGACCGCTTAGCGGACTGCATGGCGCCCCGCGGGGCCCAGGCCCGGATCGAGCGCGGCCTGAAGGGGATCAGCGAGACGGCGCATACCCGGGGAAGTGTCGGCTTCATCGGAGGCGATCCGCAGGAACGATGTCGGGTTCGACGCGCCCGATCTCGGGGAGCCTGGCGCCCTCGAGTACGGGCGGAATGAGCTTCAAGGGCGAAGCGGCGAGCTCGAGCAGGCCGAACGGGAAGGGGCTGTCGAGGCCCCAGCGCTCGCGCCGCAGCGCGCCGCGCACCGCCGCCGGCCCTGAGGCCGACCACGGATCGACCAGCACCGTGGTGTGGCGCTCGATCGACAGCCCGAGCGCATCGAAAGGCGCCACACCGGCCACGTCGGCCACGTTCACGCGCACCGAGCCGGTGTGCAGGTTGTTGGTGTCCAGCCCCATGCCGGCCGCGAACACCGCGCCCGTCGGCTGCGTCAGCTCGGCGCGCCGACTGGCGGCGCCGACGTTGGCGGTGAACGACGGCAGCAGCGCATCGCCACGGTGATCGGTCCACAAGGGGTTGCGATGCGCGGCAAAATCGCCCGCCACGTCTCCGCTCTTGACCGGCGCGGTGCTGGCGCTGAAGAAGCGCCGTCGTACCTCGTCAGCCAGTTGCGCGTCGGATTTCCAGGACTGCAGGCTGCTGCCGTGGCGCACCGTGCCCTCGAAAGCCACATAACGGCTCGCGCTCGCGGCGGTCTGCGCGATGTCGAGCTGCTTGCCCAGCAGCGGCACGATCAGGAACAGCGGCAGCAGCACCACGGCCAGCACCAGGAATTCGACGGTGGATTGGCCGCGCATGCGGCGCGCGGGCGGACGCCGCCGCAGTGTTGCCGCGCGCACGCCTGCGTCCCTGGCAGCACGCGAAGCCCGAGCGCCGTCGATATGGCGCGCACAGGGCCGGGATAGAGCGAACGGATGCTGGAGATGGCGACTCATGGGAGCTGTGCTCCGCCCTGGCGCAGTTGGGCCTGGGCACGCGCTGCGGCAGACACCGGGGCGAGGCGCGCCTGCCAGTAGGGGTTGAAGAGGCTGCCGAGCTCGGTGCGCCCGGCATGGACGGTGTTGCCGGCGTCCGGGCGTTCGAAGAACACCTCCACGCTCGAGATGGCCGCGCTGACCCCGCCCACCATCGCGCCGTCGAAGAGCTGCAGCCGGCCGGTCGGCTTGACGCTGCTCGATCCGCCCGAAAAGCGCTGCGCCGCTGCAGCTTTGGTGACGCGGACGGTGAGCCGCGTGGTTGCCTCGTCCATCGCCAACGCACGGTCCGACAGTTCGCGGAAGGTGGGAATGGCGCCGCCGCCGATCGTGGTGGCCGAGGGGTCGAAGCCCTTGGCGATGCCGTCGGACGATTCGGCGCGCGCACTGGCGCGCGGGTTGGTGCTGCGCGAACCGCCGTAGCTGTAGGCACCGTCGGCCAGTTCGGCTTCGGAAGCGGCGGAGCCGTAGCCGACCGGCCGCTCGCTGCGCCGGCAGCGCCAGCGGCGCACGCGGTGGTGGTGCGCCGAGAGCGTGTCCATGGATTTCCAGCCATCGACCAGGTCGATCAGCTCGGTGCTGCCGCGCTTGCGCAGTTCGATGCCGTGGCACAGCAGGACGATCCCGAAGTTCCAGTTGCGGCTGCGCAGGAAGGCCTCGCGGCTGTCATCGACCAGCGTGCCCATGCGGCGACGGTCGTCGCGCGTGGCGTAGGCGCGGGTGAAGCCGATGAAGTCGTCGCCGATCGGCAGCGGGTCGACGACGGCCTGCGGGTCGTTGTCCCGGGCGACGCGCTGCATCAGCGCGAGGCGGCTGGCCACGGCCACCGCGTCGCCTGGGCCATGCATGAGCTGCTGCGACAGCGCCAGCGCCTGGATTGCGGCGTCGTGGCGCGTGACCGCGACCGCCAGGGCCGGCGTGAGCGTCTCCATGGCGGACTCGAAGTAGTCCATGGCTTGCGCGAGGGCGGCGCCGACGCCGGGGATGAGATAGAGATAGGGGCGAATGGTCTGGGCCGAGGTGCCCATGTACTTCGCCCACGACGCCAGCCCCACCGCCTGCCCGATCGCGATCTGGTTGGCGATGATGGCGCGGTTGGCGTAGGCGTCGTAGTTGAGCATGCGCGCCTCGAACACGCCGGCGCTGTAGGCGACCGCGTCGGCGGTGTTGGTGAGGCGAAGCTTTTCCTGCACGAGCTGGCCGCCGTTGAACATGTAGAAGAGGGTGGCCGCGACCGCGAGCAGCAGCAGGGTCGCCAGCGGCAGGACCTGCCCGCGCTGGCGGTGTGGATGATCGGAGCGCATCGCCCGTGCCCTGTGCGTGCTTCGCTCGAAGACGGGCGCTGCCCGGCCGACGCGTGCTTACTTGCCGACCTGGTTCACGTAGGTGTCGAGGGTGTGCTTCTGGTCGCCGACGGTCTTGGCCTTGTCGGAGGCGGTCTGGGCGGCGGTCTTGGCCGCGGTGCCGTCCTTGCCGGACAGCTCCTGCGCGATGGCGGCGGTCTGGTTGCGCACCGTCTGGCCGAAGTACTGATACACCGCGATCGCCGCGACCGCGATCATCGCGACGATGATGATGTACTCGGTCATGCCCTGACCGCGCTGGGTGTGGTGCCGGGAGCCGTGCTGTGCGAGTGCTGACATGATCGTGCCGTCCGTGGATGAAGTGGCATGATGATGTCAAATGAGAAATGCATAGTCAATATGCAAATTGCGTCATGGTGCGCTGTGGGAGCTGGCCTGCCCGCGAAAGTGGCGCTTGATCTTGCGACCTTCGCGGGCAAGCCGGCTCCCACGGAAAGTCGCGCCCACTGGCACGCGCGCGATGCCGGCAACGAAAAAGCCCGCTGCAGGTTCGCTGCAGCGGGCTTCGAGGTGGGGCGACGCAGTGTAAGAGGCGGTCAGCGCGCGATCGGCTTGTAGCGGATGCGCTTGGGCTTGGCGCCTTCCTCGCC
>ERZ1645192.4029-NODE-4029-length-11772-cov-6.789110_pt1 | contig 11772 bp, 2 predicted proteins | sample MGYA00575354_ERZ1645192 | MGnify/ENA primary metagenome ERZ1645192 (study PRJEB40844, sample SAMN11349763) | freshwater sediment metagenome | isolation source: river sediment | host: Sediment | place: India: Faizupur Khadar , New Delhi | collected 2017-02-21 ... | reverse complement strand
AGCAACAAACTTAAAGATAGAAATGTTCAACTCAAAATCATCGGCATGGATGCTAAAATACCGGAGGCGGATAAGGGGAGGGAATTGATCGTTTTGGTTATCGGAGAGGCTGTTCGAGCAGATCGATTATCTCTCAACGGTTATCCGAGAGAAACCAATCCGTTACTTCAGAAAGAGGACGTCATCAGTATGAAAAACATGCATTCCTGTGGCACATCGACGGATATCTCCGTCCCCTGCATGTTTTCAATATATGACAGAAGCCATTACAGTGAAAAAAAAGGGAAATCGACGGGAAACCTGCTTGATGTGTTACGTCATACCGGCAAGGTCAGTATTTTATGGCGGGAGAATAATTCCGACTCAAAAGGTGTTGCCTTGCGTGTACCATATGAAGATTACAGGAAACCGGACAAAAATCCGATTTGTGATGAAGAGTGTCGTGATGAGGGCATGCTAGTGGGACTCCAAGACTATATTGATAGTCGAACCAAGGGGGATATTTTGATTGTTCTGCATCAGATGGGAAATCATGGTCCGGCTTATTACAAGAGGTATCCTCCATCGTTTGAAAAATTCAAACCAACATGCCGAACAAATGAGTTAAATAAATGCTCAAATGAAGAAATAAATAATGCCTATGATAATGTAATTCTTTATACGGATTATTTCCTTTATAAAGTCATTCATTTGCTTAAACAGAATGACAGTCGGTTTGAAACGGCCATGATTTATATGAGCGATCATGGCGAATCCTTGGGCGAAAAAGGATTGTATCTCCACGGACTACCGTATGTTATCGCACCGGATAATCAGAAGCATATTGCAGCAATGTTCTGGTTGGGTCAACATTTAAGCGAACATAAAAAATCGCTGAAACACAAAATCAACAAAGAATATACTCAAAACAATCTCTTCCACACGGTTCTGGGGTTGTTGGAAGTTCATACAACTCTTTATGATAAACGGAAGGACATCATCTTTTCTAATGATTAAGCGTTGAAATTGTAAGGCAAGCCCCGAGGCTTTTGAGCACCCGTTTACAATGATGAGATTCCAGTAATTCAAGGTGAAAGATGTTGCAAAAAACTGCCTTGTGAAAAACATTGTTTCGCTACTCATTTCTTATGGTGGATATTATGCTTTGGCGATTTTACAGGATGATCAGGGCATGCTTTTTTAGGCTCTGTTCCAGCCAGATAAGCTTCCGTAAATTTTCGAGGGCAGGCAGCGGTCGCGAGGTATCCGGTCTTCGGGTCGATAACAGCCGTCTTAATTCCTTGGGGAGGCGTTGCGGTCAAGGGTCCGGATTGGGCATATAGGGATCTCATGAATCGGGCCCAAATGCGCAGGGCACCCTGGGCTCCGGTCAGACCGGTGTCACGTCCGGTATCATAACCGACCCATACGGCGCAGACGACATCGCGGGTATAACCAACGAACCAGGAGTCTCTGTTGCCGTTGGTTGTTCCGGTTTTTCCTGATGCCGGAAAGTAAATACCCAGAATCTCTGCTTCATAGGCCGTACCGCGTTCCAGGACGCCCTCCAGCGCGTATCCTGCCAGATAGGCTATTCGCGGATCAAATACCTTTTCCCGTTTGATTGTTTTTTCGATGAAGGTGTCTCCGTTGGGGGTGTTCACAGAATAGAGTGCGAAGGGGGCATACCGGATCCCATGGGAAGCTATCGTTGTATAAGCATAGGCCAGCTCCCGGGGGGTGACTTCAAAACTTCCGAGTGGCAGCGAAGGCACTGCTTCAAGCGGACTGGTGATCCCTGCCAATCGGGCGGTCTTCAACACTTCCTTAAAACCGAGGTCTCTGCTCAGCCGCGTTGTTGCCGTGTTGACAGAATCCTCTATGGTTTGGCGAATGGTGATCTTACCGTATGTCTTTTTTTCGAAATTGGAAGGGCTCCACGTACCCTCCGGTGTGGAAAGAGAGATCGGTTCACCAGACACCAGCGAAGATAATGTTAAATCGCTTCCCCCCCTTAATGGGCGCGAGAGTGCCGTAAGCAGAACAAACGGTTTAAAAGCACTTCCCGGCTGACGCTTTGCGTCTATCGCACGGTTGAATTTGTTTTGTTGATAGTTGCGCCCGCCGACCATGGCAATCGTTTCTCCCGTTAACGGATCCACAGCGACCAGTGCTCCCTGCAGCGGTTCGTTGGACGGAAATGCTGTCTGTTCGATTTCTTGCAGGCCGCTGATGACGGCTTCTTCGGCGGCCGTCTGTATCAAAGGATCCAACGTGGTGTAATAGCGGTATCCGGTGTGATAGGGTCTGAAACTGCCCAGATCTTCTTCAGTAATCCGCTGGATATAATCAACAAAATACGATGTTTGTTCAAAGGCTTCGGGAAATCTCATGTGGATGGGCAAATTTGATGCTTTAAGAAAGTCTTCTCCCCGTATCATCTTCGATTGTTGCATTTTTGCCAGAACATCGTTACGTCGTTCTTTGGCGGCCTTAGGAGTTCTGCACCGTTCAGGAGAACGAATCATCCCGGCAAGCAGCGCTGCTTCTTCAAGAGAAAGATTTTTTGACTTCTTTGAAAGATAGAAATTAGAGGCGTTTTCAACGCCATAAAGCCCATAAGAATTATCCTGTCCCCAATATATTCTGTTCAGGTACATTTCGAGAAGCTGTTTTTTTGAATACCGCAGTTCAAGCATCAGTGTCAGTTCCATTTCACGCAGGTTTCGCCACGATGTCTTTTCAGGAGAAAGAAAGAAATATTTTACCAGTTGTCGGGTGATGGTATCTCTCCTTTGGGTGAAGGGCTGGTTCCCGGGACCGGCAAACCAGGAGCGGATGATGCCTATCAAATCAATGCCCAGGTGGGAGTAGAAGCGTGAATCTTCCGAGGCGATGACAGCGTTTTGTAAAAAAGGAGAAATGTCTGACAAACGAACAAAATGCTGCTGTCCCATTTTCGGACCGATAACACGGGCAATCTCTTCCCGATCCAGATGAATGACGCTCAACGCTTTTCCCTTTGAAGAAACGATGGATGCCACGCGACCGTCGCGCACAGTTATATCCACGGTGTTGTCCGGAGCATTATTTTTGCTCCTGAGAAATATCCGGATGTGCGAACGATCCTGGGAGAACGTTCCTGCCGTTGTCGGCCTGCCGTTGACTTGCTGGTAGGAGAGTCTGTGCAGCCGTTCGATAAAATGGATGTTTCCCAGATGGGTATCCTTTTGGATTTCCACGGAGCGTCCATAAAAGATGGAAGGACCTCCTCTGGTGTTTTGAGCGATTCCCTTGCCGACTTCGACGTAAAGGTAAACCATATGTATCAAAAGTCCCGCTGCCAACCCTAAAATAACATATCGTCGAAGCAATGCATTCTCCTTCAAACGCTATGAAAGTCCCGAATAGCGTTACGTCATACGTGTTGCATCTCTCATAACGCAGTTTCAGACAATTAAGAAGCAATTTATTGTATATCTTGTAAATAACAGCATTTTTAGCAAGAGGATTTTCGTAACACATCGAATATAATGCTTTTAAATGTGATTTCTGAAGAGTGTTTTCTATGATATACTTTGACAGAAACACTTTATTCATGTAGATTAATAGTATAACTATCCGAAGTTAACGTAACTTGGAATCTATTGCTTTTCCCGCGTTCCTTATTAAAGGAGGAACCATCATGCAACAAACAAATCGTAAAACTTCGTCTAATAAAAAATCCAACAATCCTAAAAAAACATTGAAACGTATGAAGCAAATATCTCAAGATTGTGAAGGGCAACTTCCAATGATCATCAATAATTTCCCCGGACGGATTGCCCTGATTGACAAGGATTTCCGTTACCGCTTCATCAACGACCAATATGAAAAAGTGTACGGTTTAACTCCCGATAAAGTTTTGGGGCACACCGTTGCCGAGGTATTCGGTGAAGCAATATTTCACAAGGTGAAACCTTTTATGCAGCGGGCCCTAGGCGGTGAAATGGTAACAATAGAAACGGAAGTTAAAGCACTGGCGAAGGAAACCATACATGGTCTTAATATTTACATGCCTGATTTTGGTAAGGACACGAACATCATCGGACTGATTGCAATTATTATGGATATCACTGAGCGTAAAAAAAAGGAGATGTTATTTGATGATGTTCAAACAAAATTTAAAATAATATTTGATGCTGCATCCGATGGAATGCTTTTGGCAAGAAATAATGATGGGAAGTTTTTTTCCGTCAATAAAAAAATATGCGAGATGACCGGTTACACGGAACAGGAGCTTTTGAAATTGAGCATATCCGATATTCATCCGGTTGATCAATTACCGTATGTTTTTGATCAGGTGAAAAAACTGATCAGCAGAGAGATAAGTTATGTGTCGGATTTGCCTGTACAGAAAAAGGATAAATCCTTGTTCTATGTTGATATCAGCGTTGCTCCCGTTACGCTCAGCGGGGAAAAATATCTGATTGGTTTATTCAGGGACATCATGGAACGAAAAAAAGTGGAGGAGAAACTTTATCAGAGCGAGACAAAGTATCGGACGGTTCTTGAAGACATCAAAGAGGGCTATTTTGAGGTTGATCTTGCCGGAAACTTCACATTCTTTAATGATACGATATGCCGGGTGCTTGGTTATTCGCGGGAAGAATTGATGGGGATGAATAACAGACATTACACAGATCAGGAAGAATTAAAAAAAGTCTATCTGGCGTATAACTCCATATACAAAACGGGAGAACCGGTTAAGGATTTGAATTGGCAGATCACAAGAAAAGACGGAACAAAAAGACACATTGAAGGGTTCATATCGTTGCGTAAAGATTCAGCGGGGAAACCGATAGGATTCAGAGGCATTGCGCATGATGTCACCGAACGCAGGCAAATTGAGGAACGATTGCGCAATGAGGAAGAGCGTTTTAAAACTCTTGCCGATCAATCTTCAGATATCATCATTCTGATCGACAACCAGGGAACAATCACCTATGAAAATCAGGCATCGCAAATTTTGGGCATTAAAGCTCAGGAAAGGATTGGGAAAAATGTATTGGACCGCCTGCATCCGGATGATTGGCAATTGGTGATGAATGCTTTTAATATATTATTCGGGAGCATCAAGGCTCCGGTTCAAAAAGGTGAAATACGTCTCCGTCACGAAGATGGAAGCTGGCGCACATTTGAAGTCATCGGAAGTAATCTGGTGCGTAACCATGTCATTGAAGCCGCAATGATTAATCTTCGTGATATTACCGATCGTAAAAAATCGGAAAATTTGATCAGGGAAAGCGAAGAAAAGTATCGTCTTTTGGCAGACCACATGAAGGATCAGGTGTGGCTTATGGATATGAAAATGGACGTAACCTACGCCAGCCCTTCTGTGGAAAGATTGACAGGTTATTCTTTGGATGAGCTAAAACAGATGACGTGGGGGAAAATACTGACCCCGGAATCTTTGCGGCAAGCCACAGATTTTATTTCCAAAGAGTTGCCAAGAGCTTTAAAAGCACATTCGGATTATTTATTATTTAAAACATTGGAACTCGAGTTTGTTTTAAGAAATGGCAAAACGATATGGGGAGAATGTGCATTCAGTTTAATCAGGGATGAAACCGGGAAAGCCGTTTCCATTTTGGGTGAAGCGAGAAATATTACTGAGCGTAAATTGGCAGAGGAAAAACTTCAACAGACCCTTGATAGTCTCAAAAGAGCGGTTGGCACAACCATCCAGGTTTTGGTATCCGCTTTGGAATCCCGGGATCCCTATACAGCCGGTCATCAGTTGAGATCGGCTAATCTGGCCTGTGCGATTGCCATGGAATTGGGATTGTCTCATGACAGGATAGAAGGTATCCGCATGGCGGGCAACATTCACGACATCGGGAAACTTTCGGTTCCCGCGGAGATTTTATCCAAGCCGACCAAGTTGACCGGTCTGGAATTTTCTCTGGTAAAGGAACACGCCAGTTGTGGATACGAGATGCTGAAATATGTGGAATCGCCCTGGCCTTTGGCACAAATTGTTCATCAACATCACGAACGGGTGAATGGAACCGGCTATCCCAACAATTTGAAGGGGGATGACATCATCATCGAGGCCCGAATTATGGCGGTGGCCGATGTCGTCGAGGCCATGGCTTCCCATCGTCCTTATCGGCCGTCCTTGGGGATTGACGCGGCTCTTGGAGAAATTGAAAAAAATAAAGGCATCCTTTACGATGAAAAGGTTGTCGATGCCTGCCTGAAATTGTTTAGAGAAAAAAAGTTTAACTTGGAACTCACGTGAAACATATCCCCTTATTTTATAGGAGTACTTCGACGCTGTGTTCGACACCATCGTCAGCCAGCGAAACGGATTTTTCGTCCTGTTCAATGCCGTCAACAATAACTCGCGTCCCGATTTCTCTTATCCGGGAGCGATGAACGCGAATCTGATAAGTCGTTTTTCCAAAACGGTAGCTTAGTTCGAAACCGTTCCATTCCGCGGGGATACACGGCGCGAAGAATAATTTATCTCCGTTGCGCTTGACGCCAAGAAGGTATTCGACAATCAACCGGTACATCCAACCGGCCGCTCCGGTGTACCACGTCCAGCCGCCGCGTCCGGTATGCGGCATGAACGCATAGACGTCGGCCGCCATGACGTAAGGTTCGACCTTGTAAGTGGCGATTGCTTCCGGAGACGTTGCGTGATGGATGGGATTGATCATGGTGAAGATATCCCACGCGCGATGACTGTCGCCCAAGGCGGCGAACGCCATTGCCGCCCAGACCGCTCCATGAGTGTATTGACCGCCGTTTTCCCTTACCCCCGGCACATACCCTTTGATGTATCCGGGATTCATATCGGACTTGTCGAAAGGCGGATGCAGGAGCTGAACGATCCCGATGTCACTACGGACGAGGTATTTATTCAGGGATTCCATTGCCAGCCGCGCGTGGTGATTGCTGCCTGCTCCGGATAAAACCGACCAGCTCTGGGCAATGGAATCAATACGGCATTCCTGGTTCTTAGCCGATCCCAAAACAACGCCGTTATCGAAGAAAGCGCGTCTGTACCACGCACCGTCCCAACCGTGCTGTTCAATATTCATCTGGAGCTGCTGAGCCTCTTTTTTGCAAAATTCTTCAAAAGATGCGTCTCCGCGCTGGCCGGCGATTTTTGAAAATTGCGTAAGAACTTCGTAAAGGAAAAATCCCAGCCAGATGCTTTCGCCCCTACCTTTAATGCCGACCATATTCATGCTGTCATTCCAGTCTCCTGACCCCATCAGCGGAAGCCCGTGTTCACCGAAACGCAGTCCTCTTTTGATGGCTTTGACGCAGTGTTCGTATACGCTTGCCTTTTCCGACGATTTCACAGGCAAGTCATAGTAAGAATCTTCCTCCATGTTTACCGGACGCCCGTGAATGAACGGAACGGATTCTTCCAGAATAGTACGGTCGCCTGTTTTTTCAATATAGTAGCACGTAGTGAGTGGCAGCCACAGATAATCATCGGAACAATGTGTCCGCACACCGCGTCCCATCGGAGGATGCCACCAGTGTTGGACGTCTCCGGCGTCGAACTGTCGTGATGCGGAAAGAAGCACTTGCTCCCGGGCAACATTCGGATCGGCATGAATCAGCGCCATCACATCCTGCAACTGGTCGCGGAATCCGAAAGCGCCTCCCGATTGATAATATCCGGTGCGTGCCCAAATCCTACATGCCAGCGTCTGATATAAAAGCCATCCATTGGCCAGCGTATTCAGAGAAGGATCAGGCGTTCTTACCTGAACTGTATTGAGTTTGTCATTCCAGTATGATCTGACGGTTTTCAGCGCTTCTCCGGCTGCTTCCGTATTGCAGAAGAATTGAGCGAGTTTGCGGGCCTCGGTTGCGTTCTTCCCCACGCCCAGGGTGAAGACGATTTCTTTTTCCTCACCGTCAATCAGCTCAAAAGGAACCTGTATGGCGGCGCAGGGATCAAGTCCCGCGCCGACTTTTCCGGAGAGATGCTGGCGCTTCATGACAGCCGGGTCTTTTAAGTTTCCGTTCCGCCCGAGAAATTCCGTACGGTTACCGGTCACCGTGCGGGTTGGCGCATTGGTATGAAAGAAGGCGACACGGTTGGGGAATTCCGTGTTATAGGGGTTACGCGCCAAAATGGCACCGCTTTGATGGTCAACGTCGGTGATGATATGCATCGCGGTTTTTGCCCGGAGATCGCCCAAAATCCATTCAACGTAACCTGTGACGGATATACGGCGCGAACGACCGGTAGTGTTTTTTATTTTCAGCACAATGAATTTTACAGCGGCGTCCAGTGCCGTATATACCCAAACTTCGGACTGGATAAAGCGTTCTGTGTGTTCAAAGACGCTGTAACCGAAACCATGGCGCGTGATATAAGGCTCGAAACCGCGTCGGGGCAGAGGCATGGGCGACCAGAAAGGGCCGCGTTCATCATCACGAATGTAAAAGGCTTCTCCCGCACGATCGCATATCGGATCGTTGTGCCAGGGTGTCAGCCGGAATTCATGGGCGTTTTCAAACCAGGTATAGGCCATGCCGCTTTCGGATACGACTGTGCCGAATGTCGGATTGGCCAAAACATTCACCCAGGGAGCCGGTGTTATCTGAAATCGGGACGTGGAGATCACATACTCGCGTGTGGAGGAGTCGAATCCTCCCAGCCCGTTAAAAAACTTCAGGTCGTGATGCGATGGCGCCGCCTTGGAAACGGGTAACGGACGATGCGTACGGCTTGGTATCAGACGCGGAACGGCTAGTTTCAACGAGCCGCGCTGCTTGACCTGATTGGCCAGCTTTCCCTTATTGCCGGAGATGATGACGTGGGCCACCGTTTGAAAAAGAATCCGGTCTTCTTCCGGCATCTGGTCTGTGTTTCTGACGAAAATTCCCCCGGGTTGATCTTTGATATCGGCAACAATTCCTGAGGAAATCAGTCCCATGATCTGGTCATGCATGAGTTGTCGGTAGCCGGCATGATCTTCATTCCAGATGACCAGATCAACGGCCAGACCTTTCAGGCGCCAGTAGGTGTGTGCCTGGATGAGCTGGCGCGCCAGGTCGATATGAGCTTGATCGGATATCTTGAGAAGGACAATCGGCAGGTCTCCGGATATGGCGTATCCCCAGAGGCCGGATTGTCCCCGCCGGTTTTCTGCAATGATGCTTGCGCCGGCGCGCATGGAATCGTTGGGGTAGATCAGAGAACTGGCGATATGGGAATACAGTTGTGCGTCCGCTTCCGTGGCGTTGATCTGCCTGAGCAATACCTGGCTTTGTGTCCAGGCCATTTCGAATACACGGTCGGCAATGCGCCTGTCCTGATATTTCTCCACCAGGTTCATTGCGTCTTCCCGGGTGTTGCCGATTCCGAAAACCAGATCGATGGTTGCCGATTTTTCCGGATCCAGGGTGATGCGTGACCGGATGGAGACAATCGGATCGAGGACGGATCCCTGACTGTCCGAAAGTGTTCCAAAAAGGTTCGTGGGCGAAAACATGGCTTGAGCATCGCATAACGTATTGCCACGACCGATAAAACGCGACCGGTCGGTTTCGTAGGATATTTGTTCGATATCCGTTCCATGCACGGCCATCACATGCAGCATCCAGGGATTTTTTTCTTCCGCAGAACGCGGCCGCCGGGTGCAGAGAATGGCCCGGCGCTGTTCGACAATTTCGGTCTGAACAAACAGATTGGAAAATGCGGGATGAATTTTATCTGCGGCCTGTTGTGTAATAACCACTTCCGCGTAACTGGTCACATCAATCGTTCGGGGAGTCCGGGAATGATTCACGATGGTTGTGCGGCGAAGTTCAATGTCGTCTTCCGGCGAAATGACAATTTGTGTATGCACGTCGAGTTCGCGATCATGGCGTCGAAATTCCACGCGTCCATCCGAAAAAATTGCTTCGTAACGCAGCGGTGGCTGAAGGGTGGGCTGGTAAGTCGTTGACCATACGTCGCCGGTTTTTACGTCGGTCAGATAGCAGAAAATGCCGGAACTGTCGCAAGTGATATCTTCCCGGAACCGGGTGACGGCTATATTTTTCCATCGGCTGTATCCTGCACCCGAATTGGTGACCATGATATGGTATCTGCCGTTGGACAGAAGTTGTATTTCAGGAATGGCCGTGTCCGGCGTGTTAAAAACCCGAACAGGATTTTCCACCAGCTCAGGTTCTTTTTGCGTGCTGATGAGATCTTCGGGAGAGGCATAAAAAGCAACAGCTTTGGGGACCATTTCCTGCAGTAGCAGCATGGTGGATTGAAAAAGCGGTTCCGCCTCAAAGCGTTTTTGCATCGGCTTATCCAGGAGTAACCATGCCAGCGCGAGCAGCGTCATTCCCTGATGGTGTGCCATGTAGGAACGAATGACGGCATGGGATTGGCCGCGCGTAAGACGCGATGGGGTGTAATCGATCGCTTCGTAAAAACCGAACGGACCTTCAAATTCTTTCTCGGCAAGCTTCTCCATGTTTCCGCATGCTTTTTCCGGTTCGACCATCAAGGCGAGGGCGGATGCGTAGGGGGCAATCACGAGATCTTCTGTCAACCCGCGTTTAAGGCCGAGACCGGGCACGCCGAAGGCGCGGTACTGATAATTCAGATTACTGTCAAATGCGTAATACCCCGATTCGGAAATGCCCCAGGGAACAGATCGTCTCCGGCCGTATTCGATGTGCGCGGCAACGGCCGCTTTGTAGGTTTGGTCAAGAAGAGAGTCTTCATAAGTAGGCATGACCAGCAGCGGCATCAGGTATTCGAACATGGATCCGCTCCAGGAAACAAGCACGGGCTTTTTCCCCGCGGTTGTCAAAAGCCTTCCCATGGAAAACCAGCTGTCCTGCGGCAGTTTTCCCTGGGCGATTCCGACAAAGTTGCTGAACCGGGCTTCTCCGGCCAGCAAATCATAAAAACTGGTGTCGCGGCGCCAGTTGCTGACGTTATAACCGATGGAAAGCAGATTGCACGATTTATCGAAAAGAAAATCATAGTCTACGTCGGTAAAGTCAAGACATTGCTGCGTCAGTGTTTCGATGTCCTTGAGAAGATTCAGGGCGCGTCCGGAAGATTCCGAAACAAGACGTTTGATGTCGTCTATCTGAGCAAGTTGTGAAACGGTAAACAACGGTCTTCCTATTTTTTCTGTGGCCGTTTTAAATTCCTCGTCAAAGTTGACTATTTCTTTCAATGTCATCACAGCGTTGAGTCTGGGGAATTCATTGAGAATGTCGGAGAATTGTTCATCGAATACCCATGGAGCAAAAAACCTCATTTCGTCAAGGGCGGACATGGATTGATGGGCGAGTGCCTTTGCCCAATATATTTTTGGGTTTTTATCATCATTTTCCGGAAGATGAAGGTTTTCACTCATCCGTGCCGCTTCCGTCGTAATGTTTTCCAGGTATGATTTGAATTCCGAGAGCGTAACCGGTGGCGCAGACATTGCCTCGGAGAGAATCTTCCTTAATGGAACAAGTTGCGCGGGAGCTGATTTTCCTGCTGTGTCGGCAAAAATTTCCAGCGTGTCCCTCAGTCCGGCAAAGATGTTCGGCTCGATTATTTTCTTGTCGGGTATGGAAAAAAGCCCCGACCTTAAAATGAACAAATAACCGATCAGATTGCCACTGTCCACCGAAGAGACATAAAGCGGTAAAAGAGGATCCAGAGTCTGGGTGTCGTACCAGTTGTAAAAATGACCTTTATAACGATCGAGTGAAGCCATGGTGAGCAACGTATGGGACGTTCGCTCGATGAATTTTATAGGGGTGATGTAT
>ERZ1645192.4027-NODE-4027-length-11774-cov-6.070740_pt1 | contig 11774 bp, 11 predicted proteins | sample MGYA00575354_ERZ1645192 | MGnify/ENA primary metagenome ERZ1645192 (study PRJEB40844, sample SAMN11349763) | freshwater sediment metagenome | isolation source: river sediment | host: Sediment | place: India: Faizupur Khadar , New Delhi | collected 2017-02-21 ... | reverse complement strand
GATGAACATCCGGTCGCCCTCGATCAGTTCACCGATGACGGTCGCCTGCACCTCCCACTTGGCGCAGCTCTCCATGAAGCGGTCGACGTCGTCGGGCTCGCAGATGGCCATCATGCGTTCCTGCGACTCGCTCATCAGGATCTCTTCGGGAGTCATCGTCTCATCCCGCAGCGGCACCAGATCGAGCTCACAGTGCATGCCGCCGTCGCCTGCCGAGGCCAGCTCACTGGTGGCGCAGGAGATGCCGGCGGCGCCCAGGTCCTGGATCGCCGCGACCACGCCGGCGGCGAAGAGCTCCAGGGTGCACTCGATGAGCAGCTTCTCCATGAACGGGTCGCCGACCTGCACCGCCGGACGCTTCGACGGTTTGCTGTCGTCGAACGTCTCGGACGCCAGGATGGACGCCCCTCCGATGCCGTCTGCGCCAGTAGCGGCACCGTAGAGGATGACCTTGTTGCCGGCACCGGTCGCCTTGGCGAACTTCAGGTCTTCGTGGCGCATGACGCCGACGCACAGCGCGTTGACCAGCGGGTTGTCGTAGTAGCTGGGGTCGAAGTAGACCTCGCCGCCGATGTTCGGAAGGCCCAGGCAATTGCCGTAGCCACCCACACCGGCGACGATGCCCGGCAGCACACGGCCGGTGTCGGGAGCGTCCAGCGGACCGAAGCGCAGGCCATCCATGACTGCGATCGGACGGGCACCCATGGCGAGGATGTCGCGCACAATACCGCCGACCCCGGTGGCTGCGCCTTGGTAGGGCTCCACATAGGACGGGTGGTTGTGCGACTCGGACTTGAAGGTGATGGCGTAGCCCTGCCCGATGTCGACAGCCCCCGCGTTGTCGCCGATGCCGGCCAGCAACGGCCCGCGCGGGGTCGTCTGCGGCAACGCACCGAACCGCTTGAGATGGATCTTGGAGGACTTGTAGGAGCAGTGCTCCGACCACATCACCGAGTACATGGCCAGTTCCCCGCCCGTCGGGCGGCGCCCCAGCAAGTCGCGGATGCGTTGGTACTCGTCTTCCTTCAAGCCCAGTGCAGCCCACGGCTGTTCGGCGTCCGGTGTGCGGCGAGCGTTCTCAATTGTGTCGACCACTCGACAAGGCTATCCGAGCGCGGCCAATCTGCGCCCGCGGCTCGGTATAGTGAGCGCACTTCGCCGATGCAGGAGGCACCACATGAGCGCGCGGGTCCTCGCCCTGGACGCAGGCCAGACCGGCAGCCGAGCCTCTGGTTCGGATGAGCCTGAGCGGGTGGTCGAGATCGGCGGGCTGGTCACCGACCGTCCAGTGGTCGCGCAGCTGGCCGATCGGGTGCGTACCGGCCTGGCCCACTTGGGTGCGGCGACGGTGGTGGCGATCGGGTCGTCCGGGCTACCGGGTCAGGGCGGCGCGAGCGAGTTGCTGGCACTGTTGGCCGGTACCGGCGTGCAACGCGTACTGCTGACCCACGATTCGGTGACCAACTACCTCGCCACACTGGGGCCGAGCCCCGGGGTGGTGGTCGCAGCCGGCACCGGTGTGGTCACCCTGGCGGTCAGTGAAACAGCAATGGCAAGGGTGGATGGTTGGGGGTACCTGATCGGGGACGCCGGCTCCGGGTACTGGATCGGGCGGGCCGGCCTCGACGCGGTGCTGCGGGCCTTCGACGGACGCGGCCCTGCGACTGCGCTCACCGCGGTCGTCCAGCAGGAGTTCCCGGACCTCGCCGAGGCCTACCTGGAGTTGCAAGCCGACGACGCCAAGGCTGCCCGGATCGCCCGCTACGCCAAGGTGGTGACCGAGTTGGCCAGCACCGACCAGGTGTGCCGGACCATCTGCCTCGACGCGGCCGCCGAACTTGCCCATTCCGCGATCACCGGGTTGAGACGCGTAGGCCTCGGCGCGGCGTCCCGGGTGGAAATCGGGATGAGCGGACGACTCTTCGGCGCGGACGTGGTCCGCGGCGAGTTCGTCCGGCTGGTCGCGGACGCCCACCCGGATGCCCGGTTCAGCACCGGTACCGGTGGGTCGCTGGCCGGGGCCGCCCTGTTGCCGAGCCTGGCTGCCGCGTCCCCGCTGTCATCGCTGGTGGACACCGCCAGCCGCTGATGCCCGCCGAAGCGGCTGAGCGAACGCCCGCGCGCCGCGTCCGATCAGGCGGTGAGCGCCAAGAACCTCTGCACGGAGGTGAAGAAGGGCAACCCGTCGCGAGTGCCGCCGGTCAGCACCTCGACGCTGTGCTCGGGGTGCGGCATCAGGCCCACCACGTTGCCGCGCTCATTGGTGATGCCGGCGATGTCGTTGCGTGAGCCGTTCGGGTTGTCGAGGTAGCGGAAGACCACCTGGTTGTTGCCCTCCAGACGCCGCAGCGTCTCGGTGTCGGCCTGGAAGTTGCCCTCGCCGTTCTTGAGGACGATGGTGATCTCCTGACCCGCAGCGTAGTCGCAGGTCCACACGGTGTCGGTTGACTCGACCCGCAGCCGCTGCTGGCGGCAGACGAACTTGCGTCCGACGTTGCGGATCATCGCACCGGGCAGCAGATGCGACTCGCACAAGACCTGGAACCCGTTGCAGATGCCGAGCACCGGCAGGCCGCCCTCGGCGGCCCGAACCACCTCACCCATGATCGGCGCGAACCTGGCGATCGCACCGGCGCGCAGGTAATCGCCGTAACTGAAGCCGCCGGGCAGGATGACCGCATCCACATCGGAAAGCGAATCGGATGCATGCCACAGCGCGACCGGTTCGGCCCCGGACAGTCGAACCGCCCGCCGGGCGTCCTGGTCGTCCAGCGTGCCCGGGAAGGTGACCACGCCGATCCGGCTCACTGCTGATCCTCCACGCGCACCACGAACGACTCGATGACGGTATTGGCAAGCAGCTTCTCGGCGGCCTCACGGATCTCGTCCAGGCGTTCCTCGGTCAACTCGCCGGCAACGGTGATTTCGAAGCGCTTGCCCTGTCGCACTTCGAGGCCGCGGTGGCCCAAACGCTGCAGCGAACTGGTAACCGCCTTGCCCTGGGGATCAAGGATCTCAGGCTTGGGCATCACATCGACAACGACACGGGTCATGCCGGTAAGCCTAGCGCTCGGGCACCGCCAGTTCGCGGCCTGTCAACCGTCGGTAGGCCTCCAAATACCGCTCGCGGGTCGCCGCGACCACGTCGGGCGGCAACGAAGGTGGCGGCTGGTCGGTGGACCGGTCCCACCCGGAGTCGTGCACCAGCCAGTCCCGCAGGTACTGCTTGTCGAAGCTGGCCAGTCGCCCAGCCGCCCATTCGTCGGCGTCCCAGAAGCGGGAGGAGTCTGGCGTGAGCACCTCGTCTGCGAGCACCAGCGTCCCGTCAGCACGCAGCCCGAACTCGAACTTGGTGTCGGCCAGGATGATGCCGCGCTCCCGTGCGAGTCGCTCTGCGCGCCCATAGATCGACAACGTCGCGTCCCTGACGCGGACGGCCAGGTCTTCGCCTACCAACTCGCACATCTGGGCGAACGAGATGTTCTCGTCGTGCTCACCCAAGGGCGCCTTGCGGGCGGGCGTGAAGATCGGGGTGGGCAACCGCGATCCATCATGCAGCCCCGACGGCAGTTCGATCCCGGTCACGGCACCCGACTGCAGATACTCTGCCCAGCCCGATCCGGTCAGATAGCCGCGCGCGACCGCCTCGATCGGCACCATCTCGAGGCGTTCGACGACCAGTGCTCGACCCGCCACTTCGGCGGGCACCTCGGTCGAGACGACGTGATTGGCCACCAAATCGTCCAACTGCTCGAACCACCACACCGACAGCTGGGTCAAGACCACTCCCTTGTCGGGAATCGGGGAGTCCAGGACGTGATCGTAGGCGGACACGTTGTCGGTTGCGACCATCAGCATCAAACCCGGATCTTCCAGCGCGTAGAGTTCACGCACCTTCCCGGCGTGCAGCAGCGGCAGACCTAACCAGGCGAACTGACTCACCTGCCCAGCCTACTGGCCGGTTGGCCGTGCCCGGCACTTTCGGCTCGACGTTGGCGCGCTCGGCGCCCGCACTTGCCGGTGGGGCGCTCTAGAGTTGATGACGGAGGTTTGGGTGCCCGGGTTTGAACTACTTTCGATGATCGTCGGCTTGGCCATGATGACGGCTGCGGTCGTGATCGTCTTCACCCAGCGGCTCCGTACCCACGACGAGCATCGACCGGTCAATCTCGGGCTGCTGCCGCCCGAGCGCAGCCACCAGCCGCCCCCCGAATTGACCCCGGGCATGGTCGGACCGTTGCACAAAGACGAGGCGGACGTCCGGGACCTGCGCCTGACGCTGGTCGACCTCGCCACCCGCGGCTACCTCATCATCACCCCGCTGATCGACGAGAACGACAGCACCTACGAATGGGTGATCCGACGCACCCCACGCCCGCTCGATGGTTCCATCCGCACCTTCGAGCAGTCGCTCCTGACGCTACCGTTCGAAGCCGACCAACGTGACCCCTCGCCCCGCACCACGATCACCCTCAGCGCGCTGCTGAACGCCGGCTCGCAGTCGTTTTGGAGCGCGCTGGTTGCCGCCATGCACGAAAAGGGCTGGGTGAACTCGGAAGGGCACCACCGCAGCTCACCTTGGGGATGGGTCGGCGCCTTGCTGCTGGTGGCCGGGCTGCTGCTGACCGCGTCGATGCTGATCGGCTGGCTGGCCACCAACGACTTCCGGGGTGTCATCGGGGGCCTGTCGACGGGGGTTGCCGGGGTACTGCTGGCCTCCCTGGGTCGCCGGCGGACGATGCACACCGACGCGGCCACCGAAGCCCGCTCGGACGCCGACGCGTTTCGCGACCAGATCGCCGACTTGAAGGCCGAGGATCTGCCGCCCACCGCGATTCCTGAGATCTTCAATCGGGTCCTGCCGTGGGCCCTCGCGTTCGGCAGCGACAGGCAGTTCGCGGGCACCGTGGATGAGGCCCTGCGCCGTTCGGCGAACTGGGGACGCCCGGTCGACCTCGACTTGGCCTGGTACCAGATTGAGGGGTCGCCGAGCGCTCGGGAGTTCACCGGAAGCGTTTCAGCGATGGTGAACCGTCACCCAGCGGGCGGGACGCCACGGCAACGACCGGCGCCGCGCAGAAATCGCGTGGCCGGCTGGCGCCACGGCACGGCTTGATCAGGGGCGCGGAAGGACGGTCAGAGCGTGCTCAGACAAGCCCCCACAGCCTCGTTGAGGTGCCCAGCCCCGAACTTGCCTACAGCACCGCCCCGGGCTGGTAGGCGGCGGCCTCCGGATCTGCCTCGGCCAAGACGCGGACGCGCTGCACAACCCGCTCCACCTGACGGCCCGCGGCACCGGTCAGCTCAAGCGGAGCGCTGACCAGCGCGTCCAGTTCGTCCCGGCTCAAACCGAGCCGTTCGTCGGCGGCGAGCCGGTCGAACAGGCCGTTGCGCTGCGTCCCCGATTCGCGCATCTCGAGCACCGTCGCGACCGCGTTCTCCTTGATCGCTTCATGCGCCTCCTCGCGACCGACGCCCTTGCGCACCGACGCCATCAGCACCTTGGTGGTGGTCAGGAAGGGCAGGTAGCGGTCCAACTCGGCGGCGATCACCATCGGGTATGCCCCGAAGTCGGCCAACACGGTGAGGAAGGTCTCGAACAACCCGTCGAGTGCGAAGAACGCGTCCGGCAACGCCACCCGGCGCACCACCGAGCAGCTGACGTCGCCCTCGTTCCACTGGTCGCCGGCCAACTCGCCGACCATCGAGAGGTACCCGCGAATCACCACCGACAATCCGTTGACCCGTTCGCAGCTGCGGGTGTTCATCTTGTGCGGCATGGCGGAGCTGCCGACCTGGCCCTTCTTGAAACCCTCGGTGACCAAGTCGTCGCCGGCCATCAGCCGGATGCTGGTTGCCATGTTGGACGGCGCGGCCGCGGTCTGGGCGAGCGCACTGACGACGTCCAGGTCGAGCGAGCGTGGGTAGACCTGGCCGGTCGATTCCAGGATGTGGGTGAACCCGAGACCGGACGCGATCCGTCGCTCCAATTCGTCCAGTTTGTCGAAGTCACCACCGAGCAGGTCCAGCATGTCCTGGCTGGTACCCATCGGGCCCTTGATGCCGCGCACGGGATAGCGTCCGACCAGGTCATCGAGCCGGGCATGCGCGACCAGCAGTTCGTCGGCGCAGGTGGCGAACCGCTTTCCGAGGGTGGTCACCTGGGCGGCGACGTTGTGGCTGCGGCCGACGATCGGCTGGTCGGCGTATCGGACCGCGAGGTCGGCCAGCCGGGCGAGCACCGTCACCACCCGGGCACGGACCAGCTTCAGCGACTCCAGCACCTGCATCTGCTCGACGTTCTCGGTCAGATCGCGGCTGGTCATGCCCTTGTGGACGTGTTCATGGCCGACCAGCCCGTTGAACTCCTCGATCCGGGCCTTGACGTCGTGCCGGGTGATCCGCTCCCGATCGGCGATCGAGTCGAGGTCGACGTGGTCGACCACCGCGGTGTAGTCGGCGATCATCTGATCGGGGTCGTCGCCCCCGAAGTCGACACCCAAGTCGCGCTGGGCCTCCATGACGGCGAGCCACAGCCGGCGCTCGGCGATGATCTTGTTCTCCGCCGACCAGATCCGGCACATCCGCGGTGACGCGTAGCGGCTGGCAAGCACGTTCTGGATGTCCATGATTCTCCTTGTCAGATGGCCTTAGCGGCTATGTCGGAGCGGCAGAAGCCGTCAGCGAAGTCGATCTGGGCGATGTGGTCATAGGCATTGCGGCGGGCAGCGGCGATGTCGTCCCCGGTTCCTACGACCACCAGGACGCGCCCCCCGCTGGCCACCAACTGGCCGTCGGCGTCCAGCGAAGTGCCGGCCTGGATGACGAAGGCATCCTCGGTCTCGGGAGGCAGGACGATGCGGCAGCCCTTCTGCGGCGTCCCCGGATAGCCGCGGGCGGCGAGCACCACACAGACGGCGGCGCGATCGTCGAACTCCAACTCACCGACGCCGTCGAGAGCACCGGTCGCCGCCGCATACAGCACCTGGGCGAGCGGGGTACGCAGCAGCGGCAGCACCACCTCGGTCTCCGGGTCGCCGAACCGGGCGTTGAATTCGACCACCCGGACCCCGCGCGAAGTCATCGCCAACCCGACGTAGAGCAGCCCGCTGAACGGGATGCCGAGTTCTCGCATCCGGGCCAACGTCGGGTGGACGACCTCGGCCATCACCTGGCCGACCGCGCCCGGTGCCAGCCACGGCAGCGGCGAATAGGCGCCCATGCCGCCGGTGTTCGGACCCTGATCATCGTCACCGACCCGCTTGAAATCCTGGGCCGGTTGCAGCGGCAGCGCCTGGCTGCCGTCGGTGATCACGAACAGGCTCGCCTCCGGCCCGTCGAGGTATTCCTCGACGACGATCTGGTCGCTGCCCCGGCCGTGCTCCAGCGCAGCCGCCCGGTCGGAGGTGACCAGCACACCTTTACCGGCCGCCAGTCCGTCGTGCTTGACGACGTAGGGTGCGCCGAACCGGTCGAGGGCCGCTGCCAGTTCGGCCTCATCGTGACAGACCAGACTGGCGGCGGTCGGGACGCCGGCATCGGCCATCACCTGCTTCGCGAACGCTTTCGAACCCTCCAACCGGGCCGCGGCAGCGCTGGGGCCGAAGCAAGCGATGCCCGCGGCGCGAACCGCGTCGGCCACGCCCGCCACCAGGGGCGCCTCGGGGCCGATGACCACCAGATTCGCCCCGATCTCGGACGCCAGACCGGCGACCGCGTCAGGATCGCCGGGGTCGACGGCATGGTTGGTGGCGAAGCTCGCGGTGCCCGGGTTGCCGGGCGCCACATGCACTTGGGCGACAGCGGGATCGGCGGCGATGGATCGGGCCAGCGAGTGTTCGCGGCCCCCCGCGCCCACCACGAGAACGGTCAACCGAGGATCAACTGGCGCAGTACTCACCTGAGCAGTCTATGGCCCTGCCAGCGGGGACCGCACTGGCAGGGCCGACCCTGATCACTCCTCTGGTGGCACGAAGGCGGCCTGGAAGGCCGCGATGTGCGCATCGATCTCGGCGTCCGACACCTCCTCGTCGCTGACCACCGCGAGCAGAGCACCAACGGGCAACTCGTCGTCTGCGACCGCGATGATGCGCCGCACCACCCCGGAGACCGGGGATTCCACCTCGCCCTCGATCTTCTCGGTGGCCACATCAAGGGCGGGGGCGCCCTCAGTGACGGTGTCACCGACCCCGACCCGCCACCCGGTCACCGTTCCGGTGGTCATCGACAGGCCCCACTTCGGCATTGTGATGTTCTTCAGTTCAGCCATGTCAGAGCCTTTCCTTCGTCGCGGCAAGCTGATTGATCGCAGCGGCGATGCGATCTGGGCTCGGCAGGTAGTACCGCTCCAGAGGCGCGGCGAATGGCACCGGGGTGTGCGGTGGTGTCACGTTCACGATCGGAGCCTTCAGGAAGTCGAAGCCCTTGGTGGCCACCAAGGAGGCGATGTCCGCCGCCATCCCGCAGCGCGGGCTGGACTCGTCGACGACGACCAGGCGTCCGGTCTTCTCGACGCTGCGCAGCACCGCCTCCTCGTCGAACGGCGAGGTGGTGCGGGGATCGATCAACTCCACCGAGACGCCGTCCAGCTTGGCGATGGCCTTCTGGGCGAAGCCGACCATCTGGCCGAGTGCCACGACGGTGACATCGTCGCCGGACTGAACCACGTTCGCCACTCCGAATGGCACCGTGTACGGCTCCTGCGGAACCTCACCCTTCATCGTGTACAGCATCTTGTGTTCACAGAAGATCACCGGATCCCGGTCGCGGATTGCCTCGATCAGCAGGCCCTTGGCGTCGTACGGGTTGGAGGGCAGCACCACCTTCAGGCCCGGGATGTGGGTGAAGATCGGGTACAGCGCCTGCGAGTGCTGTGCGGCCGCGTTCATGCCGGCCCCGTACATGGTGCGGATGACCATCGGGGTCTCGGCCTTGCCACCGAACATGTAGCGGAATTTCGCCGCCTGGTTGTAGATCTGGTCGAAGCAGACGCCCAGGAAGTCGATGAACATGAGTTCAGCGATGGGCTTGAGCCCCGATGCCGCGGCACCCGCGGCGGTCCCCATGATCGCCGATTCGCTCAGCGGGGTGTCGAGGATCCGGTCTGGGAACTGCTTCTTCAGTCCCTTCGTCACACCGAGGACGCCGCCCCAGGCGTCGTCCTCGCCGGTCGCCGAGCCCTCGCCGCCAGCGACGTCCTCACCGAAGAGCACGACGGTGGGGTCGGCGGCCATCTCTTGCTGGATCGCCTCGTTGATCGCCTTCTGGTACGTGATTGTGCGGGTCATGACTGTGTCTCCTTCCTCAGTACGAGACGTAGACGTCTTCGAGGGCGGACTCGGGGGCCGGGAACGGGGCGGCCTGCGCCTGGGCGACGGCCCGGTCGATGAGTTCGGCGACCTCGGCGTCGATGGCGTCGAGTTGCTCATCGGTCGCCACGCCCGCCCGAGTGACGCGGGCGCGGAAGTTCTTCAGCGGGTCACGGTGTTCGCGGGCGTCCGCCACCTCATTCGGGGCGCGGTACTTCTGCTGGTCACCGATGAAGTGACCGAAGTAGCGGATCGTCTTGCACTCGATCAGCGACGGGCCGCCACCGGCGCGTGCCCGGCCGACGGCCTCGGCCGCAGCCTCGCGAACCGCGAAATAGTCCTGGCCGTCGACGACCACGCCAGGCAGCCCGAAGCCGTCGGCACGCTTGGCGACGTCGATGCCGGACTGATGGAAGCTGCTGGCCGTCGACTCGGCGTAGCCATTGTTCTCGACCACGAAGACGACCGGCAGGTTCATGGCGGCGGCGAAGTTGAGGCTCTCCAAGAAGGTGCCCTGGTTCGAGCCGCCGTCACCGGTGAACGAGACGCCGACCTGGTCGGTGCCACGCACCTTGGCCGACAGGCCGACCCCGCAGACCAGCGGCGGGCCACCGCCCACAATGCCGTTGGCGCCCAACATGCCGGTGGACAGGTCGGCGATGTGCATCGATCCGCCCTTGCCCTTGCAGGTGCCGGTGGCCTTGCCGTACAGCTCGGCCATCATGGCCACCACGTCGCAGCCCTTCGCGATGGCGTGCCCATGGCCGCGGTGGGTGCTGGCGATGTAGTCGGCGGGGGTCAGGACGTCGCAAACCCCGGTCGCCACCGCCTCCTCGCCGGCATACAGGTGAACAAAGCCGGGCATCTGCCCGGTCTGGAATTCCTTGTAGACGCGCTCCTCGAAGTCACGGATCGTTCGCATGGTCCGATACGCCTGGAGCAGTTCTGCTGCGGGAATCGTCCCGCTCGCGGTGCCGGTCATCAGCTACTCCGTTCGTCGCTGCGGTACCGCGACGATGCAGCACCGCCTGTCGTGCAACGTTAGGTGCTGGCGCGTTGCAGTCGCGTTGCACCCAGGACGCGCCCGACGTCGATACGCCACGGCCCTTCGGTCAGCGTCACGGTGGCCGGTTCACCGCGGTAGCGTTCGATCTCGCGTTCGCCGTCCACCGAGATGGTGCCCGCGACGTCGAGCAGGGAGACGGTCTGGCCAAGGGTGACAGGGGTCACCTCGGCGACCGGGATGTCCACCACCAGTCCGGGTGCGATCGGGACCCGCGACAACGGCCCATCACCGATCACCACCTTGGCGCCGTGGTCGCTGCCGCGCGGCAGGTCGATGACCGAAGCCGCGATCGAACTCAGCCCGATGGCACAGGGGTCGGCGAAGCAAACCACCACCTCATGGATGTGGTCTGGGCGCCAGATGGCTCGTGCGCCCGCAAACGTGTCGGAGATGACACCGACATCGACCAGCGCAGCTTCGGTGCGTCCAGCGCAGGTCACCTCAAGGGCCTTCTCCCGGACGCAGCCCTGCTCGCGGCTCACCTGACCGGTGGCCACCAGCCCGGCCGCGATGCCGGCGACGGTTGCCTCCGTCCAGACCGGATAGATGTTGTTGGTGCCGGTCGACAGGGGCAGGACCGGGATCTCGTCCACCCGCCCGTGAACCAGGCGCTGGGTGCCGTCACCCCCGAGGACGCACACGGCGTCCACCCCGGCCTCGACCATCGCGGCCAACGCTGCGATGGTGTCGCGCGCGTGATAGGTGGTGGGCAGGTCGAGCCAGGTCAGGCTCGGCAACGGAGCGGTCAATCCCTGCACGACAAGAGATCGCGCGATCCGGTCGATGGCGCGGGAAACGGTGAGGTCGGCCGGCATCATGAGCACCTCGTCCACCCCGGTGGCGCCCAGCCCCGACAGCAGCCGCACGGTCATGGCGCCCTTCTCGGAGTTGTCGACGACAGTGGCGGCCGAGATCAGGCGGCGGATGTCGTGCCCGGAGGCCGGATTGACGATGATCCCAACTCGTGTCATGGTGCATCCTCCCGACGATCATCACAGCCTGCCCGCGGCGGGGTTGCAGGGACATCGCACGGGTCAGGCGTACCTGCGGAGCAGCCGGCAGCGCCTGGCCTCCAACTGCTCGCGGGCGGCGTCCAAGGCGCCGAGTTCACCCAGCCGACGCTCAATGGCGGCCAGGTCACCCCTGCCCGAACGCGAGTTGCACCAGGACTCCAGTGCCTGGCCGCCACGGCCCATCGCCACCGCGCGCACGCTCTGGCGCAACTCGCTGCGGATCATCTCGATCTCCAGCGCTTCGGAACGGGGCAGCAGGTCATCGGGGTACGCGGCGACCGCCGCCGCATCACCGTTCGCGGCCAGGTTCCGGACCAGACCCACGTCGGTGCTGACGTCGTCGGCCAGCCGATACGGCTGACCCACGATCAGGCCCGGCAACTGGCC
>ERZ1645192.4026-NODE-4026-length-11776-cov-4.926798_pt1 | contig 11776 bp, 6 predicted proteins | sample MGYA00575354_ERZ1645192 | MGnify/ENA primary metagenome ERZ1645192 (study PRJEB40844, sample SAMN11349763) | freshwater sediment metagenome | isolation source: river sediment | host: Sediment | place: India: Faizupur Khadar , New Delhi | collected 2017-02-21 ... | reverse complement strand
ACGAACCTCAGCCACCAGTTCCGCTCGTTCCTCACGGTGTTGGGAGTGTTCGTCGGCGTGGTCACGGTGGTCCTGGTGGCATCCATCCTGACCGGCCTCCGCGGGCGCCTGGTCCAGATGATCGAAGACTTCGGCACCACCAACATCTACGCGTTTCACCTCAACACCGGCATTTCGACGGGGCGCCGGCCGCGCAGCGAGTGGGAACGCAAGCCGTTGAAGACGGAATACGTCCAACCGCTCCTGGCCCGCTGCGACGCGGTCCAGGACATCGCCTACCAGCTCTTTCCGGTGAACCTGGGAAACCGGACCATCAAGTACCAGGGCGAGGAATTCAGCGAGGGTCAGATCGAGGGCGTGTCCGCCAACTACCACGACGTGGCCAACCAGAAGATCGCCCTGGGCCGGCCGCTGTCCGACATCGACGACACCCACAGCCTGTTCAACTGCGTCATTGGCAACGGCGTGGCGGAAGCGCTGTTCCCCCAGATGCAAACGATCGGCAAGGACCTGATGGTGGCAGGGCGCCGTTTCACGGTAGTCGGGGTCCTGGAAAAACCCGAAAACACCTTCCTGGGAGAAAACGAACTGGAGCGGACCGTCTACATACCGTTCAACACCCTGAAAAAGATCTCGCCGCGCGACGAGTGGGTGTTCCTGATCATCCGGGCCAAGTCGGGGCAGGTGCTCCGGGCCGTCGACCAGGCCGAGCAAGTGCTGCGGTCGCTCAGGAAGCTCAAATCCAAGGACGAGAACGACTTTTCGCTCCAGACCGCGGATTCCTTCATCACCCAGTTCGATGCCATCACCGCCACCCTAGGCATCATCACCATTTCGATTTCGGGAGTGGGCCTCCTGGTGGGGGGAATCGGGGTCATGAACATCATGCTGGTTTCCGTCCGGGAGCGCACCCGGGAAATCGGAGTGAGAAAGGCCATCGGCGCCCGCAACCTCGACATCACGGTCCAGTTCCTGATCGAGGCCATGACGCTCACCGGCTTCGGGGGAGTGCTCGGCATCTTGGCCGCCTCGCTGGGCGGAATCCTGATCACTTACCTGGTTCCAAACCTGCCGGCCAGCATCCCGCTGTGGGCCGTTGCCGGGGCCTTCTCCCTGTCGGTGATGATCGGCCTGGTCTTCGGAGTCTGGCCCGCCACCCGCGCCGCCCGGCTGGACCCGATCGAGAGCCTTCGCTACGAGTGACCGGGACCATCAATTTTCCTTTGCTTTTCCCCACACTTTTGCCATAATCCAACCATCCACCGGGAGGGTTCACGATCATGACCATTTGTCCGAAATGCCAAGCCGAGCAGAAAACCACCGGCCGGTTCTGCACCAAGTGCGGCGCTACGCTGGCCGCCTCCCCGGGCCAAACAGCCCCGGCTTCGGACGGCAAAACGGTGGTGGCCCCTCCTCCCACCATCGCCGCCTCCGCGTCCGTCCCGGCCGCCAAGACCATCGTGGCGCCACCTGTCACGCTTGCTGGATCCACGGGCGTTCCGGCCGGGACAGCCACCGGCAGGACCGAAATGATCGCGGACAGCCCCTCCACCGAGGACTCGGGCGAGGACCTGGCGAAGCTCTTCGAAACCTCCGGAGTCTGTCCGAAGTGTTTTGCTCCCATGAAAAAAGGGAGCATCCAGTGTGACGAGTGCGGGTACCGGCTGACCGGCAACTACTGCCCGAAGTGCTCCGCCCCCATCGACAGCGGCGCGACGGTATGCCCGGAGTGCCACTGGTCGGGCACCTTGCCCGCCGGCGCCACGGCGATGCCGGTCGCTCCGCCGACCTTGCCAGGGGTTGTCTCTCCGACTGTGGCCGCCGTGAGCCAGGCCACCGTCGCGTATCCGCAGGCCAGCTCGGCGACCGTCGTCGCCCCGGCGGCGCCGCTCGGGCAGACCGTGTCCGCCGCGCCGGCCGCAGTCACGCCACCGGCGGCCCCGGCACGCAAGGGTTTTCCGGTCGCCCTCGTCCTGATCATCCTGTTTCTGGGTCTCTGCGTGCTGGGCGGCGGCGGATTTCTGGCCTGGCAATTCTACTTGAAAGACAAATTCGCACCCTCTCCCGAGGCGGAATTGAATCCGCCCGTGAACGGGCCGGTGGCCCCCAAGCAAACCGAACCCGGTTCGACGGGGCCGGCCACCACCGGGCCCGGCCCGAGCTTACCCGTGCCGGACCTTCGCCAGGAGGCGGAACGGCTCTACCAGTCGGGCGATTTTCAGGCGGCCCTGGCCGCCGTTGAAAAGCATTTGCAGCAAAACCAGGGAGACGGCGGCGCCTACGCCCTGGCCGCCAGAATCTGCCGGGACCTCGGCAAGCTTGAGGACGCCCAGCGCTACCTGCTGACCGCCCTGTCGTTCGACCAGAATAACGCCGAGTACCGGCTGGAACTGGGCAAGTTGTACAGCGCCGCCGGTTTTTCGGACAAGGCGGTCGAACAGTACCAGGAAGCAGTCCGGCTGATGCCCGGCAACGAGGAAGCCCTGTGGTGCCTGGTGCAAGAATTCAGCCGCACCGGGGACCTGGAAAAAACCAAGCGCGCGGCCGGCGGCTACCTCCGCCAGTTCCCGGCCGGGAGCCATGCCGCCGAAGCCCGGGCGATTGTCGCGCCGCCCGTCAAGACGGCCGGCCCGGCCACACCGCCGGTGTCTTCCGGCCCGGAACCGCTCCGGCCGCCGACACGCCCCGACCCCGGCCCCGGACATGAACCCGCGCCACCTCCCCCGCCGCCGCCATCTCCGTATGTCACCGTGGTCCTGGACGCCAGCGCGTTGAGCTTGCCCGGGCAATATGCCGAAATCGTCGTCAGTTTCGCCGGCATCCAGCAGAAGTTCAACAGCAACGCCGCCATGCGGATCGACAACATCGAAAAGGGCGCCTTCCCGTACAACGTGTCCGTGGTCTACTTCAACGCTTCCAACAACGAGCGGGACCGCAGTTACAGCGGAACCGGCTCCATCACCATCCGCTACCCCAACCAGAAGATCTATCTGCGCCGGCTTGGGGAGCAGATCAAACTGCAATAAGGAGGGCTTCATGGAAAAACTAAACCGCATTCTGGACAACGTCATCCGGAATCCCTCACCAGAGTTGAATTACAGCGAGATTTTCCAGGACGTCCTGAATTTTCTGAATTCCGGCCTGGCCCAGCTCACCGGAGTCAGCGAGGACGAAATCGCGATCCTGCTGGTGGACCAGCGGCGGAGCCTGAAATTCTACCGCCCGAAGTACCTGGCCCATTCCGGCGTCATTCCCACGACCTATTCCCGGTCCCTGGTCACCAAGGTCTTCCAGACGGGCGCCGGCAGCATCGACAACCGGTTCCAGGCCACTCCCCATCTGGGAGTGTTTGAAGGGGTCAAGAAAAACAATCCGAACGTCTCTCAGATCCACAAGATCATGTGCCTGCCCTTGAGAACCACCAAGGGCATCATCTTCGGCGCCGTGGAGGTCAGCCGCAAGGGCGCCACGCCGGAGGCGGCCGGTCCGGACTGGAGTCAGATGGATCTGGAGCGGGTTTCCGGGGCGCTGGCCCCCAACCTGGACAACCTGCATCAACTCTGCCACCTGGCCGGGATCCTGTAAGTTCCGCCGGCGGATTGCCGGCGCCCGCGGCCGACCATGAATGGACTGGAGCGATTCTCCGAATCCCATCTCGATTCGATCAAGGCCTGCCTGCAGGTCGCCGAGGATTGCCTCGGCCGGTTCTACCGTTTTTCTCCCCGGGAATGGTTCCACTTCAGCTTCGAGATCCTGACCATGCGCGATCTGCCGCCGGACTTCCCGCCCCGTCACCCGGCCGTATTCGGCGAAACCGTCCGCCACCCGGACCGGATCATCCTCGACGGCACCGATTCCCAACCGAAAGGCTGTTACAGCATCATCCTGTTTGACGAAAACATCCTGGCCCACCTCCACCAGGCCCCGCAGACCTGCTTCGAACACCTGCTCCTCTATATCCTGACCCACGAGCTGGTCCACGTGGCCCGGTTCCACCATCTCATGGAGAGCTACCAGTTGCCCGACGCGGAAAGAGACCGGGAAGAACGGCTGGTCCACCGGCTGACCGGGGCGATCCTGGCGCAACTGCCCGATGTGGAGATCGGCAGCCTGGCGGCCCGTTACAGTTCCGAAGAATTTTCCATGTGATAGATTCGCGCGCAGGCGGCGGCCACCTCGTCGACCGGGATGGAGGTGAAACAGCGCAGGTCCAGCGGGCACTCGCGCCGGAAACAGGGGCTGCATTCCACCGGCTTCTTGAGGACCAGCGCCCCGGGGCTGAAGGGGCCGGTCGCGACGGGATCGGTCGAGCCAAACAGGGCGACTTGTGGCACCCGCAGGGCGGCGGCCACATGCATGGGACCGGAGTCGTTGGACACGAGCAGCCGCAGCCGGGACAGCAGGGCCACCAGCTCGTCCAGGGCGGTCCGGCCGCACAGGTTGCCGACCCGGCCGGCGGGCAGCCCGGACAGGATCTCGTCCGCCAGCGGCCGCTCGCCCGGAGCGCCAAGGAGCGCCACGCGGGCGGGAAGTTGTTCCAGCAACTGGCGGATCAGTTGGGAGAATCGGTCGGCCGGCCACCGTTTCGCGGCGCCGAAAAATGCACCCGCGTGAATTCCCACCACGGGGCCGTCCGCCGGCCAGCCGAGCCGGCGAAGCACCTGGATGGCGCAGTCGCGCATCTCCGGGGAGCGTTCTATCCGCATGTCGATCTCTTCGTCGAGCCCGGAAAGAGCTTCCGGATGGCTGAAACCGGTTTCCCGGAGCATGGCCAGGTAGTAGTGCACCTGGTGGCGCCGGAGCAGGTCCGCGGGGATGCCCGCCCGGCGGTTCAGCAGCCAGCCCCGCCCGTCGGTCGCGTAGCCGAAGCGGAGAGGAGCTCCGGAGAGCCGGCCCAGCAACGCGGACTCGAAGGAGTTGGGAAAACAGACGAATTCGTCCGGCCGTTCCCGGCGAAGGTCTCGTGCCCATGCCAGCAGGGCCGGCCGAGGGTTACCGGGCGGTTTCGGGGGCGCCGGCACCACTCCGTCCACGCCTTCGATCCACCGGTAGAAAGCCGCCAGCGAGCTTCGTGCCGCCACCAGGACCCGGGCTTTTGGCCGGCACCGGCGGACCATCCTCAGGGCGGGCAGGGACATCACGGCGTCACCCAGCCAATTCGTGACCCGCACCACTACAGTAGGCCGCGCGTTCATCCCGCGCTCTCCGCGGGGTGGCCCGGAACAGCCGGAAAATGGCTGAACCGCGCCGTACCGGCCCGGCAATATGTCGTTGCATCACAACTCATGACAAGGTAGTATAGCTTTTTTAAAGAGTGCTTTCCAGATCATGATCGGCATCGGGCACTCGATTTCGCAAGGAGACAAGTATGCGTGGTCTCAAGCTGGTTTTTTCTCTCGCCGCCTGGCTTTTCCTGGCCGGACTGGCGCCGGCCGACGGGACGCTGCTCGAGAAGATCGGCCGGGACGTCACCGAGATCCGGCTCCCCAACGGGCTGACGTTCATCGTACTGGAGCGGCACGAGGCGCCAGTGGTGTCGTTCGTGACCCAGGTGAACGCCGGTTCGGTCGACGAGATCACCGGAGCCACCGGGCTGGCCCATTTCTTCGAGCACATGGCCTTCAAGGGCACGCCGGAAATCGGGACCCGGGATTACGCGCAGGAAAAGAAGCTGTTGGACCAAATGGATGCCGTCTTCCGGGAATTCCTGGCCGAGCGGCGCCGGGTCGGCCCGCCGGACGAGGCCAAGCTCAAGTCGTTGCAGGAACAGATGGCCCGCCTGCAGCAGGAAGCCGGCAAGTTCGTGGTTAACAACGAGTTTTACAACATCATCGAGAAGAACGGCGGCGTCCACACCAACGCGGGAACTTCCAAGGATGCCACTCTTTATATGCTCAATCTGCCGTCCAACAAGGTCGAGCTGTGGGCCTGGCTCGAGTCCGAGCGCCTGGCCCGCCCGGTGATGCGCGAGTTCTACCGGGAGAAGGAAGTGATCATGGAGGAACGGCGCCAGCGCACCGAGAGCAACCCGATCGGCCGGCTGGTGGAAGAGATTCTCACCACCGCCTTCAAGGCGCATCCTTACGGGACCCCGGTCGTCGGCCACATGTCCGACATCGCCAGCCTGGGGGCCTGGGACGCCCGGGCGTTTCACCAGCGGTACTATGTCGCCCGTAACATCGTGGTCGGCATCGTCGGCGACGTCTATCCGAGCGAACTGCGTCCTCTGCTGGAAAAATATTTCGGCTCCATCCCCGCCGGCGAGAAGTCCGGCCGCCTGTTGACGGTTGAGCCCCCCCAGGGCTGCGAGAAGCGCATCGTCATCGAGGATGCCTCCCAGCCGTTGATGACCCTCAGTTTTCACAAGCCGGACATCCTGCACCCCGACTCCAAGGTCTATGACGTGATCCAGGACATCCTGGCCGGCGGAAAATCCTCCCGGCTCTACCGGCGGATGGTCAAGGAGGACAAGTCGGCCCTCATGGTGGGAGCTTTCCCGGGGATGCCCGGCACGAAATATCCCAACCTGTTCATCTTTTTCAGCATTCCCAATGCCGACCATACCAACGAAGAGCTCGAGCAGACCATCATGGCCGAGCTGGAACGCCTCAAGACCGAACCGGTCAGCGATGACGAGCTGCATTCCGTGCAGACCCGGGCCCTGGCGGAACTTTACGAGAAGCTGCTGTCCAATTCCGGCATGGCCATGCAGTTGGCCAACTACGAAACCTTGACCGGCAGTTGGCGGAACCTCTTCCTGGACATCGACAAGCTCCAGCAGGTGAGCAAGGCCGACATTTTACGCGTGGCGGGCGAGTGTTTCAAGCGCTCGAACCTGGTCGCGGGCGCGATCGTCCACGTGGAGCCCGTTCCGGGCTCGCAACAAGCTCGATGAAGGTGACGACGCCATGAAAAAATATCCATTTCCCCCCTGGTTCCTGACGCTTGGCTTGCTCGCCGGATGGATCTGCCAATTGCCGGCCGCTGAGAAGCAATTCAATTTCCCCGCCCTGCGGGACATCAAACCACTCCAGATCGAGGAGACCTCCCTGGCCAACGGCATCCGGTTATTCTACCTGCCCGACCACGACCTGCCGCTGGTCAAGATCCAGGTGTGGGTCCGGACCGGTTCCGCGTTCGATCCGCCCGGCCGCGCGGGCCTGACCGAGTTCGCGGCCCAGCTCATGCTCACCGGCGGAGTCCCCGGGAAGACCGGCGACGAGTTCGACGAATTCCTGGAGAGCCGGGGGGCCCGGATCGACGTTTCCACCGGCCGGAGCACCTTCGTCATTTCAGCGTCATGCCTGGCGGCGGACGCCCCCGGGGTCCTGCAGCTCATCCACGACATGATGCGCCAGCCCACCCTGGCCAAGGACAAGCTGGACCTGCTCAAGCTGCAGCAACGCTCGGCCATCTCCCGGCGCAATGACAATCCGTCCGAACTGGCCGACACCCAGTTCAGCCAACTGGTCTACGGGAAAGACAGCCCATACGCCCGCGAAATCGAATATTCCGACGTGGAGGCGATCACCGGGGACGAGATTCGGGAATGGATTAAACGCTCCTGCCAGCCGGACCGGATCCTGGTCGGGGTATGGGGAGATTTCGAGCAGGCCGGGATGCACCAGCGCCTGACCGGCCTGTTCGGCTACTGGACCGGCTCGGGCCGCCCGGCGCCGGTGTTTCCCGCCGTGAAAGAACGAGAGACGGCCTGCTACCGGCTGATCGACAAGAAGGACGTCAACCAGTCCAACATCCGCCTCGGCCATCTGGGTGTCACCATGGACAACCCCGACTACCCGGCCACCCAGATCATGAACAGCATCCTCGGTTCCAGCGCGTTCATGTCCCGGATGATGCAGAAGATCCGGACCGACGAGGGGCTCACTTACGGGGTCAAGGCCGAGATCAAGGCGGAGATGGTCTTCCCGGGCGAGTTTCTGACCACGATGGCCACCAAGTCTGAATCCACGGTCCGGGCCATCGAACTGATCCGGGGTGAAATCGACCGGATCCGCGCCACGCCGGTGACCGCGGCCGAACTCTCCGCGGCCAAGGAGGCGTTCCTGAACAGCTCCGTGTTCAAGTACGAATCCAGCTTCGGCTTTCTTCTCCAACGCCTGGCCCTGGCCTATTACGGCTACCCGCCGGATTTCCAGGAGTCCTTCCACAAGCGGATCGCCGAGGTCACGGAAGCCGATGTCCAGCGGGTCGCCCGGCAATATCTCCATCCGGATCGGCTGACCATCCTCGTCGTGGGCAACCCGGACCTCATCAACAAGCTCGTTCCGCTTTCCACGATCGGCCCGTTCGAGACGCTGGACGTCTCCATCCCGCCCCCCCCGGCCGCCGCCGACCAAGTGCCGGAGCCGACGCCGGCGACCATGGCCCGGGGCAAGTTACTGCTGGGCAATTTGATCGAGAAGATGAAACTGGCCGAAGCGTTACCGGATCTCTCGGGGTTCCACCTCGTCCAGGAGGGAAAGCTGATGCCGACCCCCGAGATGGAGGTACCGGCCACCTTCGAGGTTTTCACCTTCTGGCCGGGCTCCAGCCACCTCCGGATTTCCAATCCCATGTTCAAGCTGACCCAGGTTTTCGACGGACAGCGCGGCTGGGTCGTCTCGCCCCAGGGCGCCAAGGATTTCACCCCAGATGAGGTCGAGGACGCCAGGCAGAACATCGGCCACGCGCCCCTGATCTTCCTGAGAAAATCGCTTGTCGAGGGGTTTGTGGCCGTCTACGAAGGGCCGGCGGACGTCAGGGGCCAGAAGCTGGAGTGCGTATTCATCAGCGAGACCGGCGCCAAGGGCTTCCGGGTCTACCTGGACCCCGAAACCGGCTTGATGCGGGCCCTGGCCTACAGCGGCACCCGCATGAACCAGCCGGGCCGCTTTCTCCAAGTCTTCGGTGAGTACGGTCCCCTGGGCGGCATCCTTTACCCGGTTTCGAGCGAGTCCTTCTTCAACGATCAGATGTTCATGAGTGTCGCCACCCGGTCACTGGAGCTCAATCCCGCCCGGGACGAGAAACTGTTCGAAAAAACGAAGCCGTGAAGAGGCCGTTTCCACAGGAGGAACCCACATGCCCAGGAAGCTGAAAGACGTCCTTGCCGAAGCGGGGATCGCCATGGGCCTGGAAGTCGGCGGCATGTCCCCCGCCGGCCTGACCGGGCGGGAGATCCAACCTGAGCCGCACCCGCGGGTCAAGAGGCTCAAGGACCTGTTCATGGCCACCCTCTCCTCGGCCAACAACGAATTCCCGTACTGGTACACCCGGGAGTACCTCCGTTTCGACGGGGAGGTGCCGGTGGTCCGCCGGGCCTTGGCCCTCAAATGCGCCTTCGCCCACCTGACGCCGGTGATCTTCCCCGGCGAAAAGCTGGCGATGCATCGGGCCGCTTTCTTTCGCGGCTCCTACCCGATGCCCTGGCTGTCGGAAGGGTATTACATGGCGAGAGAGGACGAACTCTACCAGGAGGCGCTCAAGCGGGGCTCGACGGCCGTGGACGAACACTCCAAGTTCGGCGGCGGCGGCGGGAACGTGGTCCGGGGATTCGGCCGGGTGGTGTCGATCGCCGGCAAGTTCGGCATGCGCCAGGAGGAGATCCCGATCCTGCTGAAACTGGCCCGGGCCTGGTCCGGAAAGTCGGTGGACGACCTGGGCCACAAGTACGAAATGATGGTGCCGGAGTACGACCTGAAGGAAAAGATCATGCGGAACATCGTCTGCATGTTCGACTCGGGCTACACCCTGCCCTTGGGCCGGGAGGTCATGAACTACTACTACCCGCTGGAGTACGGCTTCGACGGTATCATCGGGATGGCCCGGGAGATGAAGGACCAGGTGGCCGGACGGGCCGGCGGCGACGGTCTGACCGGCATGAACCGGCTCTACAACTATGAGGCGGTGATCCTGGTGCTCGAGGGTGTCCAGGCCTGGATCCTGAACTACGCCCGCGAGGCCGCCCGTCTGGCCGGGATGGAGACGGACCCGGCCCAGCGCGTCGAGTACGCCGGGATTTCCGAGCGCCTGGAGTGGATCGCCCACCACCCGCCCCGAACCTTCATCGAGGCGCTCCAGATGATCGAGACCATCCACCTGGCCGCCCTGAACGAGGAGGCCATCTCGGGCATGTCCCCGGGCCGGATCGGGCAGGTTCTGTATCCTTACTTCGAGCAGGACATCGCCGCCGGGCGGATCACCGAGGACGAGGTCCTCGAGTTGCTGGAGCTGGACCGGATCGTCAAGACCTCCATCGACTGCTTCGCCTCCATGGGCGTGGTGGGCGGGGTGCTCTCCGGCAACACGTTCAACACCGTGTCGGTGGGCGGCCTCGACCGGGACGGGAACTCCGCCGTAAACCGGCTGGAGCACCTCATCCTGAAGGCGGGCATCCGCAATCCCATGCCCCAATCCACCATCGCCCTGCTATACGACGAGAAGCTCCCCGAGGATTTCCTCCTGCTGGCCATGGAGTGCATCAAGACCGGCGCCGGCTACCCCGCCTTCATGAACAACCGGGTGGCCCTGGATTTCCTCCGCGAGCAGTACGGGCCGGAGGGCATGGACCTGGAGGACGCCCGGGCCTGGGCCATCGGCGGCTGCCTGGAAACATCGGCCGGCTGCTGGAAACCGCTTCACCTCAACGGCCGCGAGTACTGGATCCCCGGCGGCTGCGGGCAACCGACCAGCGTCGGGGTGCACTTCGTGTCCATGCCGAAAATCCTGGAGCTGGTCCTGGGCAACGGACGGGACGGGCGCACCGGCGAGCAGGTGTTCGCCCCCCACGACAGTCCCCTGGCGACCTTCGAGGACCTCTGGCGCCAATTCACCGCTTACTGGCAGCAGGCGATCGACGTACTGGCGCTCACCAACAACATCCAGCACGACATCTGGCGCAAGAACAACACCGCCATCTTCAACTCCCTGCTCAAGCCCGACTGTCTGGACACCGGGCATCTGATCCACGAACTGGGCTACCGCTACAACGCCACCTACAACGTCGAGAGCACCGGCACCATCACCTGCGTGAACTCGCTGGCCGCCCTGAAAAAGTGGGTCTACGACACCGGGCGGGTCTCCCTGGACACTTACCGCGAAGCGCTGCGGGACAACTTCGGCTTCAAGACCGCCGGCGAAGTCAACTCCTTCTCCCTGGCCGACCAGGAAAAGCGGGAAGACGGCCCCGGCCGCTGGGACGAGTTGCACTTTCTGGCCCTCCAGGCGCCCAAGTATGGCAACGACGACCCGTACGCGGACGAGATCCTGCTGCGCTGGGAAAACTTCTTCTGCCCCGACTGCCGGCGCTACGAGTCCCTCTACGGCCTGCCCATGTACCCGTGCCAGATTTCGGTGTCGACCCACGGGGCCATGGGCTCGGCCACCATCGCCACGCCGGACGGCCGCCTGGCCGGCACGACCTTCGCCGACGCGTCGCTGTCGGCCTACCCGGGCACCGACCGGGAGGGCCCCTACGCCCTGATGAACTCGGCCTCGATCTGGGACCACTCCATGTCGCAGAACTCGCAGCTCAACCTCAAGCTCCACCCCTCCGCCATCCATGGTCTGGAAGGGTCCCGCAAGCTGCTGGAGCTGACCCGGGCCTACATGCGCCGGGGCGGCTTCCACGTCCAATACAACGTGGTCGACACGAAGATGTTGCGCGACGCCCAGCAGCACCCGGAGCACTACCGCGACCTGATGGTCCGGGTGGCGGGTTTCACCCAGTACTGGGTGGAAATCGGCAAACCGGTCCAGGACGAGATCATCGCCC
>ERZ1645192.4025-NODE-4025-length-11777-cov-8.776403_pt1 | contig 11777 bp, 12 predicted proteins | sample MGYA00575354_ERZ1645192 | MGnify/ENA primary metagenome ERZ1645192 (study PRJEB40844, sample SAMN11349763) | freshwater sediment metagenome | isolation source: river sediment | host: Sediment | place: India: Faizupur Khadar , New Delhi | collected 2017-02-21 ... | reverse complement strand
CCGCCAGGATCCCCGGCAGATCGACCGCGTCCGGCGTCAGGGGCAGCCAGGGCGCAGCCAGGGCGAGCAGGGCCCAGCCGAGGAGAAAGGCCGCCGGCAACCCCCAGGCACGCCCCCTGGTATCGGCTCGAGTCACGGTCACGGCCACGGTCCCATCTACGGTCCCAGCCAAGGACCCAGTCTCGGCCCCAGCTACGGTCCCAGCCAAGGTGCCCGTGTCGGCCCCAGCCAGGGATTCAGTCTCGACCCCAGTCGCCGCTCCAGAACGACGGTCACTCATGAGCGCCAATGGATGCGCGGATCGACCCAGCCATAGACCAGATCGGTGAGGGTATTGACCAGCACGTAGCTCAGGCTCACCAGCAGCACGCAGGCCTGGACCACCGGGTAATCCCGGCTCTGGATCGCCTCGACCAGCAGACTGCCCACCCCCGGCCAGGCGAAGACCGTCTCGGTGATGACGGCACCGCCGAGCAGTCCCCCCAACTGCAAACCGATGAGGGTCAGGATCGGCAGCCAGGCATTGCGCAGGGCATGTCCCCAGAGCACCCGGCCCTCGGACAAGCCCTTGGCGCGGGCGGTGCGTACATAGTCCTCGCCCAGCACCTCCAGTATGCTGCCACGCACCATGCGCGCCAGGATCGCGGCCATGCCGGTGCCCAGGGTCAGGGCAGGCAGGATCAGGCTGGCCGGGCCCTCGCGCCCGCTTACTGGCGTCCAGCCCAGCCAGAGGGAAAAGACCAGGATCAACAGGGGACCAAGCCAAAAGTTGGGGATGGAGATGCCCACCAGGGAGAGGCCCATGGCCCCAGTGTCTAGGGGGCTACCGCGATGGCGCGCCGCCAGCACCCCCAAGGGCAGGGCTAGGGTCAGGGCCAGGGCCAGGGCGGCGATGGTCAACTCTAGGGTGGCGGGTAGGCGTTCGCCAAGGATGGCGGCCACCGGTCGGCGATCCTGGAAGGACAGCCCCAGATCGAGGCGCGCCAGGCGTTGGATATAAGCCAGATATTGCTCGCCCAGGGGCCGATCCAGGCCCAGGGCCTGGCGCAGGGCCTCCCGATCCGCCACCTGGGCGTTTTCCCCCAGCATCGCCTCGACGGGATCCCCCGGCACCAGGTGAATCAGCAGGAAGACCAGGGTGCAGACCCCCAGCACCACCACGAAAGCCGAGCCGAGGCGCGTCAGCAGGAGCCTGAACATCTGGCCCTAAGGAGGGCTACCGCATCGAAGCGCCGTAACTGCGCCGCATCGAACAGCTCGCACCCGGGGGGGTGCCATTTCTGGTCATCACCAAACGAAACATCCATGAGCCTGGTGTCTGAGGTGTGCACTGTCAAGTGGCCAATCGGGCGATCTACTATCTGCCGCCCGGGCCAGAAGTTACTGATGGCTTTCCTTCAACCGTCTCGAACCCTCGAGCAGCGGGTGCCAGCCGAATACCAGCGAGAGGTTGAAGCTGTCCATCTGCATGTCGCCCGGGTCGCTGTCGTTGAGCGTGGATTTGTAGCCAAAGGTGAGGTTGATGTTGTCGTTGAGGCTATAGCCGAGCGTGAAGCCAAGGCCGAAGTTGTCGACCGATTCGCCATTTACGCCGTCGATGGACGCCTCGCCGCCGTTGAACCAGACCCCGTCGAGGGAGCCCCAGAGATGCTCGGTGAAATCGCGCGTCAGGTGGGCGTCCAACTGGAACATGGGCTCCGTCTCCAGCCGCTGCCCCAGATAGTCGTCGTTGTCGCCGAACAGCCAGACCGCCGGCAGCAGTTCCAGAGTGGTGCGCCGGCCCGGCACCCAGGCGCCGAGTTGCAAGGTCATCGGCAGCCCCACGCGCCCGTACCAGCGATTCTGGCCGATGTTCAGCGCCTGGTCCTTGTCGTACTCGCCGATCGGCAGGGCCAGATCGGCGAGCAGGTCGAGCGAGAAGCCCGGCTCGTACCGCAACACGTCCGGGATGTTCTCCTGCGCCGGCGGGCCGATCAGGTTGATGTCGAATTCGAGCATCGGGTCGCCGAAGCCGCTGGCCGATTGACTGAAGGTGCGCCCAGCCAGGGTGACGTCACCCGAGATCCGCCCCATCGGCAGGATGATGGCCGCCAGCGCCGAGCGGTCGAACAGGGCAAAGGTCCGGGCGTAACCGACCAGCGCCAGGGTGGCTTCGAAGTCCGCGCCTGGCACGACGATATGCGCCGGGTCGAAGGGGTTGGTGTTACCGTTCACCGACTCGACGATGAGCGGCACCGCACTGGAGCCAGACAGGGTGTCCAGATAGAAGCGCGCCGGGGTCTGGGCCTGGGCGGGGAGCGGGCCCAGTGCACTCAGGGCGAGCAGGGCGGCGGCCGGCAGGCGCGCCCCACCGGCGCGCATCGTCGAATCGGTGTCCTCGTGCATGAAGGCTCTCTCTGTCTGTCGTTGGGAAAAGCTCAGGGTTTGGGCTCGGCCAGCAGGGCCTCGGGCGGCACGAACTGGCGCTTGTAGATCAGCGGCGGATAGCCGGGATCATCCGGGACACGCATCGGCAAGGTGTCGTCAAGAGTCTCGAAGGCCGAACGGCTGGGCAGGATCACGTTGTGCGTGCGCACATAGTCCTTCCACAACGCCTGTAGCGCCTTGAGCTTGTCGGGGCGCTCGGCGGCGAGATTGTGCCGCTCGCTGGGGTCATTGGCCAGATCGAACAGCTCCCAATCACCCGTGCCGAAGGGTTTGAACTGCCAGCGCAGCTTCCAGTCGCCCTGACGCAGGGCGTGGTTGCCGAAGATCTCCCAGGCTAGGGTGTCCTTGGCCGTGCGTGGTGACTCGGCGCGCCCACTCAGGACGGGTACCCAGGACTTGCCGATGAGCGGCGGCAAGTCTCGGCCGTTCAACCGCTTGGGATAGCCGGCACCGGCCACCTCCAGCAGGGTCGGCATGATGTCGGCCACATGCATAAGTCCGCGATTGATACTCCCGGCGGGTCGCGCGACCCCGGGGCCGCTGACGACCAGGGCGTTGCGGATGCCGCCCTCGGCCACCCAGCCCTTGTACTGGCTGAAGGGGGTCATGGAGACCTGCGCCCACATCGGGCCATAGCCGACATAGGAGCCAGGATCGCCCCAGGCATTGGGATGGGTCTGCGACCACTTGATGGCGGCGAACAAGAAATCGCGCGTGCCGGGCTTGCCGGCGATCTGGGCGAAGAGATCCGTGCCCTCGGCGCCGTTGTCGCCGAAGACGATGAAGAGGGTGTTGTCGTATTCGCCGATCTGTTTCAGATGGTCGATGAGCCGGCCGACATGGAAGTCCAGGTTCTCCATCATGCCGGCGTAGAGTTCCATTTTCTTGCCGAACAGCGCCCGGGCCGCCGGCGCGAGCGTGATGGGATCGGGGATGAACCACATCCGCTCGGCGAGCTGGGTGTCCGCCGGCATGATCCCGAGCGCGATCTGACGCTTGAGCCGCGCCTGGCGCACCGCGTCCCAGCCCTGGTCGTACTCGCCCACATGGCGTTTGCGCCACTCCTGCGGCAGATGGTAGGGGTCATGGGGCGCCTGATGGGCGACATAGGCGAAGAAGGGCTTGCCGTCGCCCCGGTTGGCGTCGATGAAGCCGATCAGCTTGTCGGTGTAGGTTTTGGTGGCGTAGTAGTCCTTGGGCAGTTGAGTGAGATAACGCCCGTCCTCGGTGAAGACCGACTTCGGCGAGGCGCCGGTGAAATTGGTCATATCCCAGTAGCTGCCCGCGCCGTCAAGCAACGAGAAGTCACGCTCGAAGCCGCGCGCGGCGGGGATCTGATCCGGCTGCTTGCCCAGATGCCACTTGCCGACCATGTAGGTGTGATAGCCGGCGTCGCGCAGCAACTGCGGCAGGGTGGCGACGCGGTGGTTGAGATAGCCCTCATAGCCGGGCACCCCGCGCTGGTTGGGCGCGGTCCACTCGTCCATGTTGCCCAAACCGTTCTGGTGGGTATCCACCCCGCTCAGCAGCATCGAGCGCGTCGGCGAGCAGCTTGCGTGGGTGTAGAAGTTGGTGAAGCGCACGCCTTGATTGGCCAGGGCGTCGAGGCTCGGCGTCGGGATCTCGCCGCCGAAGGAGCCCATGTCGGAGAAGCCCATGTCGTCGCCGAGGATGATGACGATGTTCGGGCGGCGGGGGCTGTCCGCGGCGGAGGCGACGACGGGCGTGGCCACAGCGGCCATCAGACCCAGGAGCGCGAGCGCGCGGAGCAAATAGCCCAGTGTCTGGACGCCGGCCCTCGGCGGGCGCGGTAATCGGGTCTGCATTGGTTCCCCTCGTGTCATCATCATCTCCTCTCGATCCTCACGCCTTCAGTCGATCAGGGAACGCCCGCCCCCGGCACCGCGACATCGACTACCCGCAGGGTGGCGCTTGGGCCACGTGCGATCTCGGCCGGATCGTGCGAATCCGCGGCGCAGATGAAGAGGCTGCGACGCTCCGGCCCGCCCAGCATTACCGCATAGCCGTGCGTGTCTAGCTCGACCCGCTCGACGATTTCACCGCCCTCGCGCACGCGCAGGGCCGCGAACTGGCCTTCGGGATTGGCGAGCCATACCGCGCCCTCGGCGTCGAGTGCGATGCCGTCAGGATGCACATCCTCGGGCAGTTGCGCGTAGACACGCCGGTTGGCGAGCGATCCATCGGCAAGCAGGTCGAACGCGGTCAGACGATGCGCCGCTGTCTCACCAACGATCAGGGTCTGGCCGTCGGGCGTGATGACCATGCCGTTCGGGAAGCTCAGGTTCTCGGCGACGATGCGGACGCGACCATCCGGCTCGACGCAGGCGATCACGCAGGTGTCCACGGGAGCGTTCGCGGGATCGAAGAAGTTGTAGCCGATGTCGCCCACATACATCCGATCCTGGGCATCGACGATGCCGTCGCTCAGGCAGAAAGTGGTGATCTCGCCGAGGTCGGCCAGGGGTTGCAGGGCGTTTCCATCCCAGCGATGGATTTGCCGCCGCATCGCGTCGCCGACCAGCAGGTGGCCGTTGCTCAAGACACCGAAGGCGTTCGGGACGAAGGGCAGGTCCACCACCGTCTCGACCCGCCCGGCGAGATCCGCCGTCTTGATCCGCCGGTCGTGGATGTCGAGGAACCACAGCCGTCCGTTGTGCCAGCGCGGGCTTTCGGTAAATTTCAGGCCGTGTGTCTTGTCGATCAGGATGTTGGCGCGATGCGTCTTCATGGGGCGTCCTGTGTCGGGAAAGGGTTCGCTGGCATACCACGCCCTGACGTCTCGGCCCGGTTGATGAAGGCGAGACGAAGGTCGGTGATCGAGCGAGTTAGGTGGCCCTTGCCGCCGGTATCGTCGCAATAGATCAGCGCGCCGGGGCCGAGGCGCAGGATGGTGCCGTCGCTGGTCTCCACCTCGCCCTCGCCGGACAGCACGATGCAGATATAGGTTTGCGGGGCGTTGTGTGCCGGCACCTCGGTCCCGGCCGGGGCCGCGAAGACGGTGAAGGTGCTGACCGCCTCGGTCTCGGTCATCCGGCCGAGCGGGTTCGGCGGCGGGCCGACGCGGGCCTCGTGCTCCGGGAGGTCAAGGAGGCCGATGTGCGTCTCGCCCTGATCGTCGGCGTGGATGCGCGGGAACTGCATGGTCGTGCTTCCTCCTAGGAGTGCCGTTGAAACCCGATCAATACTCGACTGGGATGCCCTTGGCCTTGGCCACGGCGAGGACGGCGTCGAAGACTTGCGCGTGGTCCCAGGGTGCGTCCGCGTGCTCGTTGCGGAGCTCGCGGTAGGCGCGCTCGACGTTCATGTAGAGACGCGCCGGGGCGCGCCAGCCGCCATAGGGGCCGAAGTCGATCCGCTTCGACGCCTCCAGTGCGCTCAGCCCCTGCTCGAAGCAGTGCTTCGACTCCTCGCGCACATAGTCGAGATAGGCCCGCATCTCGATGGCGCCCTCGATCCCGCAGACCGGGCCATGTCCGGGCACGATGACCTCCGGCTCCAGTGCGATGATGAGATCGAGCACCCTGAGCCACTTCTCGTAGGTGCCGTTCCAGCCCATGGGCGTGCATTCGCGGAAGATCACGTCGCCGGCGAACACGACCTTTTCCTTGGGTACATGGACGAGGGTGTCGCCGATCTGGTGGCAGGGACCGACGTAGATGAGGTGCACCTCGGTGCCGTCGAGATCCAGCAGATGCTGCTCCTCGAACACGGTCGTCGGCAGCACTAAGCGGATACCGTCGAAGTCGTAGTCCTTCTTGAGCTGCTCGGCGACGGCCAGCGCGCCCGGGTGCAGGGCCTTGAGCAGCATGCGCGTCAGCCAGCGATCGGATGCCTTGAGCAGTAGCTGGGTCTCCTTGGGGTCAGCGACCTTGGGCATCAGCTCCCGGACCCTGCGATGCGCGATGATCTCGGCCCCCTCGAAGAGCTGGTTGCCCCAGACGTGGTCGCCGTCCTCGTGCGTGTTGACGACGCGCCTAGGCATGCCCGGCCAGACTTTGCCGAACAGCTCGATCATCCGGCGCCCGTGCGCCAGGTCCGACTGGGTGTCTATGATCACGCCGCCACCGAGATTGATCAGCCCGGAGTTGGCATCGCAGACACGATTCTTTTCGTTCAGAACCGCAAAGCAGTTATCGCTGACTTGTTGCAGTTTCATAGATTTGGAATCCGCCATCTTCTCGAAATGGCCCAGGCCGCAGGGCGGTATGAGCCTTCTTGAAGATCAACGGACGCCGACCCGATTCACGGGCCCGCCTAGGTTGGTGCCTACACCACCGCTGTAACCGACCCCGGCCTTGCCGGCACCCGCCCCAGGAAGCACCCCGACACCCGAGGCCGGCCCGCCAACGCCCCCGGCCCCGACCCCGGGCGCCACACCGACGCCGGGTGCCCCTACCCCAGGGGTCACCGCCCGGGCCGTGGTGCGCCGCGCCACACCCGCATAGCTCACCGGTGTCGCCGGTGCGCCGACGACGGCCTCGGCACTGGCGATCAGACCCGCGTGGGGACTGGGGCTCATCTGTCCGTTGAGCATCCAGCCGGCTGCCGACAGACCGAGGATGACCATTTTTCTCAGAGGATTACGGATCATTTGCTCTCTCCCGCAGGTGCGCCCTGGGGCAGCTCGTCGAGGTCCACGAGTTCATCGGGCTCGATCCGCTGCGCGCTGGCGGGTGGGCTGAAGGCAAAGGCGTCCGCCGCTGGCGTGACGCCAGTCTTCCAGTTCTTCACCTGAAGGGTGTATTGGGGCGCACTGTTCAGGGTCTTGCTCGTGATCACCAGCTTGCGGGGTATGGGTTTATCGCCCACCTCCACCCAGAGCTGCCAGTCGGTATCGAGGTTGCGGAAGGCAAGGTGCTCGCACTCCACCCCGTCGACGACCCCGCGGCCGATATACTTGGCCTCCAGGATGCCATCGGCCATCACCTCATAGGCATTCGTCAGCAGGAGGTCAGCGCCTGGCAGGGCAACACCATGGCCGGCCCGCAGGGCCTCGAGCAAGGCGTCAACGCTCTGCGGACCCTCGAACTGGGCATAAACGTTGCGATGCTTGCCGAGCACGCTCACCGCCTTGCCGTCGAAAACCAGTTCCACGGCCGCGTAACCGCCGGTCCGATGAGCGCGCATCTTGTCGGGGCGACTTAGGAGCACCCCCCCGGAGTTGGTGAACTGGATCTTCTCGAGCTCCGGGGTGATGACCTCGATGGAGCTATCGAAGGCGAGTTCGATGGTCGTCTGGCTGCCGACATAGTCGGTCATGGACTTGAGCAGGGCCTTGGCGTCCCCCTCACGGGCCTGGGCCAGGGGGCCCGTTCCGACCAGGGAAGCGGCAAGGATGAAAGCGACCGCCGCCACGCGGGCGCGTCGCGGGACTTGGAGGCTGAGACTGGCATATGTCATGGAAGCGATTCCTGAGGGTTGTGTCCGAACGGATCGGAACAGTCAGTGATGGGAGTGTTCGCGAAGGGCGCATCGACACCTTGGGCCGGCTGGGAGGGCCCCTTGCAGGTCGTCCAGGAATTTACTGGACCTCAACCACCACATACTGGCTGCCCGTCGCCTGGTAGTAGGTCGTCCCGCACTGGTGTAGGGTGGTCCCCTCGATGATAACGGTTCGGCAGCCCGCTGGCAGGGTCGCCCGATACACCGAGGTGGCATAGATGGCGCGGCGCGTGGTGCGGCGGGCGACACCGGCGTAGCTGATCGGCGTCATCGGCCGGCCTACGACGGCCTGTACCTCCGGAACCAGAAAGTAGCCATCGACCACGACCTCCGCGACCAAACCGCAGAGCAGGGCGGTCGAGGCGATGAAGCTGGCCTTGACTCTTGACATTAACATCCGGCCTGCCTCCTTTATGTAACTGATTGATTTAAAATTTAGCCTGATGGATCAGTGCCGGCGGGCCATGACAAAGATCATGAGCCCTGGGCGGGATGATTATGACGCATTATTCAGAGACTGAATTGACATTTCACGACACCGTGTCATGCCTCTGAGCGTGGCGAATCAATCGTCGCGCCGGCATGAGGAGCGCCAGGCCTTAGGGGTAACCCCGGACCAGCGACGAAAGGCCCGGATGAAGGCAGTGACATCGGCATAGCCGAGCGTGATGGCCAGATCCTGCACGGGCAACTGCGTGTCGCGTAACAGTTGGCGGGCGATCCGGTGGCGGGTCTCGTCAAGCAAGCTCTTGTAGCTCGTGCCTTCGGTCCGCAGCCGACGATTGAGAGTGCGACTGTGCAGACCGAAGAGCGCGGCAACCCGCTGCAGCCGGAGTTCGCTGGCTGGGGCCCCGGTGATCAGCAAGCGGCGCAGTACCCGCTGAATATGCTCGTGCAGAGGGAAGCGGCGGAATGCCTCAATCGTCTCGATCTGATGTTGTCCACGGGCGTAGGTAAGCGCATCGGACCCAGGAAGCGGACGACCGAGATCAGCGGCGGGGAAACTCACGGCGGCGTACTGGGCCGCGAAATTCAGCCGGGCCTGAAAATGCGCGTGGTAGGGGGCAATATCCTCGGGCGGGGGCCGGGGCAACCAGATAGCGCTTGGCCTCCAGCCCGGACCGGCCAGGGACTTCAGGATGTTATGCATGATCGCCACCGCACCGTCGTAGATCTGCTCGGTGCCCGGTACATCCGGCCAATGGATGACGTAGCCGAGCATCGCCTGGCCCCCGCGTTCCCAGAGCAGGGGAACGGCCCCACGATCATGCAGATGCAGGTGCAGGATGAAGAACCGCAAGGCGCTGCCCAGATCCGGAGCGGCCTGGGCAATCTGTCCCAGGAGGCCCAGGGCATCCAGACCCGAGCGCAGTCCGAGTTCCAGCCCCAGGTGTGGGCAGCCGGTCGCCCGCGCGCTGTGGTCAAGCAGGCGCCCCAGCGTAGGAAAGGGCATGGTCTTCTCTGGATCATCGAAGTCGGCCAGGTCACTGCCACCCTCGCGGATCACGCGACCAGGATCGACACCCAACTCCGCGAGCAGTGGCGGCAGAGGCAACAATGGTGCCATGCGCACTGCCCCATCAATCACCATCGACAATGGCCAGGCGCGGTTCATCACCCGGTGGCAAGGGCATCGCTCAGCGAATGTCCACCAGGGTACCCGCTGGTGCCAGATCGAAGATTTGCAGCAGTTCCCGATCGTGCATGCGGATACAGCCGTGGGATTGGGGAACGCCCAGGGGTGCCGTCTCCGGGCAGCCGTGGATATAGATGTAGCGCCTCAGGGTATCGACGGCCCCGCCACGATTGCGACCGGGTTCCAGCCCCGTCAGCCAGAGGATACGGGTCAGGATCCAGTCCCGTCCGGGGAAGCGCGCCGCCAGCTCGGGGCCGTAGATCTCCCCCGTGGGCCGCCGGCCGACGAAGACGGTCCCAGCGGGGCAGCCGGCCCCGATCCGGATGCGGACCCGATGCAGACCACGGGGGGTGCACCCACTGTCACGCCGCTCCCCCGGTCCCAGGAGGGCGGTGGATACCGGCGCCGCGAACCGTGGTCTTGGCCCTTCCAGGAACCAGAGGCGCTGGCTCGCCAGGTCGATCAGAATCCGCCCAGCCACCCGATCCCCCACCCTCTCCCAGGGCGATACCTCGGGCGGGCCAAGCCCGCCGGGCCCGATATTACCCGCGTCGTCACCATCAGATGGCGGCGGCCCGGTTGTCCCGCCGGGTCTTGCCCGCGCATCGCCCCAAACTCAGGTCGTGCCCAGGGGGGCGACACCAAAGAGCCAGGCATGGGCCCAGAAGAGGAAAACCAGATAGAAGGCCAGCCCCAGGACGATAGCGATCAGGTCGTTGGCCCTGCCGGGGGGTGCGCCCTGGACGGGGGGCGCGACACGGTAGAAGAGAGAGACCCGGTCCGCCAGGGCCCAGACCAGAAAGGCGCCAAACAGCACCAGATCCGCCAAATTGCCGTTGGCGAGGAGATGGGCGACGGCCCAGAGGATGACCGCGGTCAGCATGGGGTGGCCCACAGCGTCCTTAATTCGACCGGGCAGGTAGGCGGCGAACAAGAGCGGGAAGGCCGGGAGCATCACCAGCAGGCCCAGGTGGCGGGTCCAGACCGGGGGCGCGAAGAGGGGAACGGGCTCGGCTCGCGCCAGACCATAGCCCCAGACGATGAGGATCAGGCCCAGGAGGGCGAACAGGCCGGCCCCCCCCTGCCAGGAGGCACTGCCCAAACGCTCGATCAGGCCCTGACGCCAGGCGGGGGCGAGGAAGCCGACGGAATGGATGCCCAGAAAAATCATCAGGCCGATAATGAGGAGGGTCATGCGTGCTCTCTCCGCGAACTGTCATGAGGGGATCGCGCCATGTCCCTGAAAATGAAAGACCTTATCGTGACCTGCACGCTAAAGACAGGGACCGCTGGCGAACCGCGCCCAGGGTTGGGACAATGCTACCCGAAGCGGCGCTGCGCTGCCGCACCTCTCATCCGCCACGCCTGGAAACCGCTCACCATGGACAGCCTCATCGCCGCCCGGGACCTGGTCAAGACCTATCCCGGCGTCCGTGCCGTGGACGGGATCAGCTTCGCCGTGGCTCCCGGCCGGTGTTTTGGCCTCCTCGGCCCCAATGGCGCCGGCAAGACCACCACCCTGGAGATGCTGGAGGGCATCCTGACCCCCACGGCCGGGGAGGTCCTTTACCGCGACCGCCCCCTGAACCGTGCCTACCGGGAGGTCATCGGCATCCAGTTTCAGGCCACCGCCCTCCAGGATTTCCAGACCGTCGCCGAATCCCTGGCCATGTTCGCCGCCCTCTACCCCCGCACCGTGCCGCAAGAGGAACTGATCCGGCTATGCAACCTGGGCGAGATCCTCGACCGCGACACCCGCCAGCTCTCGGGGGGCCAGCGCCAGCGTCTGCTGCTGGCCATCGCCCTGGTCAACGACCCGGAGCTGGTCTTCCTCGACGAACCCACCACCGGCCTCGATCCCCAGGCGCGACGCAACTTCTGGGGCCTGATCGAGACGGTGCGGGCCCGCGGCACCACCGTACTCCTGACCACCCACTACATGGAGGAGGCCGAACACCTCTGTGACGAGATTGCCATCGTCGACCATGGCCGGATCATCGCCCAGGGCAATCCAGCCCACCTAGTGCGCACCCACTTCCCGGCCACGGTCGTCCGCCTGCCGGAGGCCGCCTGGCCGGCGGCAGCCCCCTGGCCAGACGGGGCCCTGTGCCATGACGGCGAAATCAAGCTCTTCGCTGCGAACATCCCTGACCTGCTCGGGGATCTGTCGCGGGTGGGCGCCGACCTGCGCGAGCTCCGCGTCGCCACCCCCAACCTGGAAGACCTCTTCCTCAAGCTCACCGGCCATGAC
>ERZ1645192.4023-NODE-4023-length-11781-cov-6.730258_pt1 | contig 11781 bp, 9 predicted proteins | sample MGYA00575354_ERZ1645192 | MGnify/ENA primary metagenome ERZ1645192 (study PRJEB40844, sample SAMN11349763) | freshwater sediment metagenome | isolation source: river sediment | host: Sediment | place: India: Faizupur Khadar , New Delhi | collected 2017-02-21 ... | reverse complement strand
CCACGCCCTTGCGGGCGCGGCTACGTTTTCTCCACTGCCACCGGCAAACGGACCCACACCTTACGCGACTTCGTTTTCTTCGTTATCTTCTGTTCGTTTTTTCGTACGTTCCTGTCAACCGCCGGGCGCGCTCATGCGTAACAGTCTACAGAACGGGGAACTCAATCCCATGGAAACGAGTGACGAGGCTCTCATGAACGCGTACCAGCAAGGAGACCAGACTGCCCTGGCAGGGCTCGTCCGCCGGCACGCGGACTCCCTGCTCGGCTACTTGGTGCGCCTGTGCATGCAGCGGCAACAGGCCGAGGACGTGTTCCAGGAAACCTTCCTCCGCGTCCACCGCAAGGCCGGGAGCTTCCGCGCCGGCAGCCGCTTCAAACCCTGGCTCTACGCGATCGCCACCCACCTCGCCATCGACAGCCTGCGCCGCCGGTCCCGCTGGTTCGTGTCGCTGGACGAAGGGGAAAAGCTGATCGTTGACCCCAATCCCACACCGTCGGAATCCGCCGCGCAAAGCGACCGGCAGACACAGGTCCGCAAGGCGCTCGAGTCGCTGCCGCCGCGCCAGCGCGCGACCGTTGTCCTGACCTACTTCGAAGGACTCAGCTATCCCGAGGCCGCTCAGTCGCTCGGCTGTTCCGTGGGCACGGTGAAAAAGCAGATGTCGCGCGCGCTGGAGACTCTCGCCCGGCTTCTCCCGGACGCCGCGAAGGAAGGTGCTGCATGAACAACCACCTTACAGACCGCCAGCTTCTCGACGCCCAGTTCCGTCTCTGCACAGACGAGCAAAGCGCCGCGATCGCCGAGCACCTCGCCGAATGCGCCGACTGCCGCAACCGCGCTGACGCACTGAGACAGAAGTTCGCGTCGCTCGATCTCCTGCGCGGCGACGTCAGCGCGTCCGAACAACTCATCGCCGAAACCCTGCGGCAGGTTCGGAACGCGCCCGAGCGCAGAACGATGCTCCTTCCGCGCTTTGGCTGGGCAGCCGCCTTCGCCGCCGCGGCGGTCTTGCTTGCGCTTCTCTACACAGGCCCCTTCGCGGGCAAACGCCCGATGCAGGTTGCCATGAGCGTTGCAGTGACCGCCCCTTCCTCACAGGTTGAAGCGCCTCATGAAGAGATGAAGAACGCGACGACACCACCCGTGGACGAAATCGCCGATTACGCAGCCGCTGCCGGTAAGGATCAGAGGGAGGCCCCGGCCACCGAGCCTGTTGAACTCAAGGGAGACCGGGCGGAAAGCGTGCTGGCCATGGCCGAGTCGAAGCCTGCGTTCCGCAGACCGTTCGCGCTGGGCGAATCCGCGGTTGCCATGAAGGCCAGCCGCGGGCACTTCGCTGCGCCGGCGGCCGTGCCGCCGGCGCGCGGGAACGAGTGGTCCGTTTCCGCGCCCCCCGATGTGACCGTCTCCGTGAATCCCTCACTCGTGGATGGCGATGAAGCCCTGCGGAAGCTGAAGAAAGAGGATCACAGAACAGCCCGTCAGTATGCCGTGCACGTCATCAACCCGTCGAAAAACGCGGCCACGGCACTCGTGACACGCACATTCGCCACTACCAACTGGACCGTGAGCGTGCCCGGCAGCATGGCGCGCGTATCCACGCAGGACGCGCATGTCGTCGAGCTTTCCATCGAGGCACCGGCGGAGTCCGAGAGAGCATTTCCCTGCACCGTCATCACGCCGGCCGAACCGGCGCAAGGAGTCGTACCATGAAGACATGCATCATTTCGCTCGCGCTTGCCGTGATGATCGCGCTGTGCATCGGCGCAACGGCCAAAGAAGACGTCCCCACCCAGGGCGCGATGGAGGTCGTCGTGAAGAAGGGCGAGAAACCCGTCGATTTGCCGCTCAAGCACACCGAGGTCAACGCGGAGATCAGCGGCTTCGTGACGCGCGTGAAAGTCGTCCAGACGTTCACGAATCCGTACGACGATCCCATCGAGGCCGTTTATGTTTTTCCCCTACCCCAGAATGCGGCCGTCAACGACATGCAGATCCGGATCGGCGACCGCGTGATCAAGGGCGACATCAAGAAGCGCGAGGAGGCGCGGAAGATTTACGAGGAAGCCCGCGACGCCGGAAAGACCGCCGCGCTCCTCGAGCAGGAACGCCCCAACATCTTCAGCCAGTCCGTCGCCAACATCATGCCGGGCGACGATATTCTTGTGGAAATAACGTACGACGAAGTGCTTACGCATGAGAAAGGCGGCTACGAATTCGTGTTCCCCATGGTCGTCGGGCCGCGATTCATTCCCGGCACGGACAAAGTTCCCGACGCTTCCACGATCACGCCCCCCGTCTTGAAGCCCGGCGAGCGCAACGGGCACGACATCAATGTGACCGTGAAGCTAAACGCAGGACTGCCGGTCAGGCATCTGGAGTTCCCGTCGCACCAGGTGACGACCATCCCCGAACTGAACTTCAACGACATCCATCATGGAACCTGCGAGATCAAGCTCAACCCCAACGACGCGATCCCGAACAAGGACTTCGTGGTCCGCTATAAGATCGCCGGACCGAAACCCGAGATGGCCCTCCTCAACCACCAAGGCGAACTCGGCGGTTCACCGCGAGGGTTCACCACGAGCGGCTATTTCATGCTGATGTTCCAGCCGCCGGATGCGCCGGCGGCGGACAAGGTCACGCCGAAGGAAATGGTCTTCGTGATGGACTGCTCGGGCTCAATGTCCGGCGAGCCGATCTCGCTGTCCAAGAAAGCGGTGCGCTACGCGCTTCAGAACCTGAACCCGAACGACACGTTTCAGATCATCCGCTTCTCGGAATCCGCCTCCCCGTTTTCCGCGGAGCCGCTCCCGGCGACGAAGGAGAACATCCGCCGCGGGCTGTCGTACATCAACGGGCTCGAGGGCGAAGGCGGCACAATGATGATCGAAGGGATCAAGGCGGCGCTCGACTATCCCGTGCGCGACAATCGCCTCCGCATCGTCTGCTTCATGACCGACGGCTACATCGGGAACGAGACTGAAATCCTGAACGCGATTCGCGAAAAGCTCGGTGAGAACACGCGCCTGTTCTCGTTCGGCGTCGGCTCGTCGGTGAACCGCTACCTGCTCGAGCGCATGGCCGAGGTCGGCCGCGGCGACGTGAAGTACGTCCTGCTGAACGAGAAGCCGGATGAGGCCGTGAACCAGTTCTACGAGCGCGTCCGCAATCCTGTCCTGACGAACATCCGCGTCGACTGGGCCGGGCTGTCGGTCGAGGACCTCTACCCCGCGCGCATCCGCGACCTGTTCGCCGGCCAGCCGATCTTCGTCCTCGGCCGGTACAACCAGGCGGGTGAAGCCACGGTGACCATTCACGGAAAGATCGCCGGCAAGGACGTCTCCTACCCCGTTCCCGTGAGACTTGCGGACGCCGTTTCCGAGAACGCCGTGCTGGCTCCGCTCTGGGCGCGCTCGCGAATCCGCGATCTTGAAACCGAGGAATACGGCGGCGCGAACGCGGACGTCGAAAACGCCATCACCGAACTCGCGCTGAAGTACCGGCTCATGTCGAAGTACACGTCGTTCGTCGCCGTCGAAGAGAAGGTGGTCAACGAGAACGGCACGCCCCGCACAGTGCAGGTGCCTGTCGAAATGCCGGATAGCGTCTCCTACGAAGGCGTCTTCGGCCGGGAAGCCGACCTCGCCATGAACATGCCCGCGGCAAAAGCAGGCTTCTTCGGCCGCGGCGCGAAGCTGTTTTCCGCCGTGCCGGCGGTGGGAGTGGTGTTGAATGAAAACGCGAAAGACGACGAGGCAGCCGAGGCCGAACCAGCAGAACCGATCAAGCCTTTCAGCATCGAATTGAAGACCGCCGATCAGACGATCCGCATCGCGGAGAACGGGGAAATCTGGCTTGGAAACACGCTGGCCGGCCGCCTGTTCCGCGAGCAGGCGCGCGAACTGTGGGCACTTCTGAGCGCGGCGATGAAGGACAGCGTCTCAACCCAGGCCCACTCGAAGGCCGGCACACTGCTCGTGAAAGTTGCCGGCGAGAAAGAAATCTCAATCCAACTGGTCGACAAGGATGCCCCAGTTTCCGAACCTTGGAAGAAGGTGCTGGAGTACGTGATGGGGCTGGTTTCTTAATCGTACTCGTAATCGTACTCTTAATCGTAATCAATCCGTTCTCTGAATCGAGTACGAGTACGATTAAGATTACGAGTAAGAGAGGGATGAAGGACATCCATCTCCATTGAACAAATCCGTTTTTCCCGGTACCTTATCCCCCATGACACCACCCCTTCCGCAGCCACCGAAACGCAAGTGCTCTCACACCGGTTTCTGGATTTCGATCGCAGTGCTGGGCGTATTCCTGATCGTCAGCATGATGATCAACATGGGGCTTTTCGTGAGCCTCGCCGCCAAGGCCGGAGCTCCCGTCGGAGGCAGAGCCCAGGACGAGTTTCCCGTCTTCACCGAGAAATGGTCGTACGGCTCGGGCGACGTGAAAGCGGTCCGGATTGCGATCGAAGGCGCGATCTTCCGGGAAAGCGAGGAAAGCCTTTTCGGAATCCGCTACGACCGGATCGAAGCGATCCTCCGGCAAATCCGCGCGGCGATGAACGACGAGGACGTGATGGCAATCCTTCTCGAGGTCGATTCCCCCGGTGGCGATCTGACGGCCTGCGATGAAATCTACAAGGCTCTCGAGAGGTTCAAGCAGAGTGCCGACGGCCGGAAGATCATTGTGTTCGTCCGGAGCATGGCGGCCTCGGGCGGCTACTATGTTTCCGCGCCCGCCGACTGGATCGTCGCCGAGCCCACGTCGATCCTCGGCTCCATCGGCGTGATCATGCAGACGCTGAACTGGAAAGGGATGAGCGACAAGATCGGGCTGACCGACGTGACGATCAAGTCGGGCACGAACAAGGATCTGCTCAACCCGTTCCGCGAAGTCTCGCCCGAGCAAGTCGCGCAACTCCAGGTGATGATCGACTCCATGTACCAGCAGTTCTTCTCCATCGTGCTGACCAATCGGGGCGTCGATGCGGAGAGCCTCAAGGCGCTTGCCGACGGCCGCATCTTCTCGGCCGACGTCGCGCTGGCGAACCGGCTGATCGACCAGATCGGCTACTGGGAGGACGCCGTGGCCAAGTTGTCGGAACTGCTCGGCGAAACCTCCGTGCGAATCGTGCAGTACCAGCGCCGGCCCGAGTTCTTCGAACTGCTTTCCGAAATCAAATCCCCGCTCCACCTGTCCCGCTCCGGCTTGTGGGACGCCGCGACGCCGCGCCTGATGTACCTCTGGCGACCGTAGGCAGTTTCACGTTCCAGGTTTCAAGTTCCAAGTTGCGGCCGCCGCAGTGGAAAAACACCCGCGTTGTGCTATCCTTGAACTATGAAAATCGCGGTGTTCAGCACGAAAACGTACGACGAGTTCTTCTTCAGGGAGGCGGGCCGGAAGAAGCAGCATGACCTGCATTTCCTCGAGCCGCGCCTCACGGAACAGACGGTCTCCCTGGCCGCAGGCTTTCCCGCCATCTGCGTGTTCGTCAACGACCAGCTCACGGCGCCCGTGATGGAGGCGCTGGCCGCGGGTGGCACGCGGCTGATCGCCCTGCGGTGCGCCGGGTTCAACAACGTGGACCTCGCGGCCGCCCGGCGCCTCGGCCTAACCGTCGTTCGCGTGCCCGCCTATTCGCCGCACGCTGTCGCTGAACACACGGTCGGCCCGATGCTCGCCTTGAATCGAAAGATCAACAAGGCCTACACGCGCGTCCGCGAAGGCAACTTCTCGCTGGACGGTCTGCTGGGTTTCGACTTCCACGGCCACGCAATCGGCGTGATCGGCACCGGCAAGATCGGCTCCATCGTGGCAAAGATCATGATGGGGTTCGACTGCTGCATCCTGGCCCACGACCGGACCCGCAACGCCGAGCTTGAACGGCTCGGTGCCTGCTACACTACGCTGCCCGACCTCTACGCGCGCTCCGACATCATCACCCTCCACTGCCCCCTGATGCCCGAGACGCACCACCTCATCAACGCCGAGGCCGTGCGGCAGATGAAGCAGGGCGCGATGCTCATCAACACGAGCCGCGGGGAGCTGATCGACACGAAAGCCGTCATCGCCGGCCTGAAGTCCGGGCGGATCGGCCACCTCGGCCTCGACGTGTACGAGGAGGAAGCCGACCTCTTCTTCGAGGACCTCTCCACGCGGATCATTCAGGACGACGTGTTCTCGCGCCTGCTCACGTTCCCGAACGTGATCATCACGGGTCACCAGGCGTTCTTCACGCGCGAAGCGCTCACGAACATCGCCGAAACCACGCTGGGAAACGTCAGCGATTTCGAAGCCGGCCGGCCCTGCCCCAATGAAGTCACGCCGGACCGGATCCGAAAGTAGTCAGCGCAGACGGCGGCTCTTCAGGATCTTCTTCACTTTTTCCAATCCTTGGAAAATCAGAGCCCAAAATCTCCAAGACTTGGAAAAAGTCCCGCTCTCTGGTTTCGGCTTCTGCCGTTCCTGCTCCGCAGCCCAACGGGCTGCCGCAACTCAGCCCGGTGCTACGCACCGGGAACAAGGATCGCCTCCATCATCAACCCTGAAGGGGTTGCGCAACGCCCTTGCGGGACCCTTTCAGGGTCCATCACAGCCTGTTGACCCAGAGCAAAGGGTTTCACCCCTTGCTGAGTTGCCTGACCCTTTCAGGGTCGAGCGACAACGTGAAGAAGGACACCAGATAAAGGAAACGGGACGTTTTCAGACTTTGGACGCATTCTCCGAAGGAGGGAAATCAGGCTGCGGGCTCGTGGGCTTTTCGTCCGTACACGCGTTCATACGCCTTGCAGAACGGGCACAGGCCGCCTTCGACGTGCTTCACCAGCCAGAAACTGAACCCGCGCTGGGTTTTCCGCGCGCGCCGGCAAACCGTGCAGTGAACGCAGATTTCGGCCATCTTTCGGTCCATGTCTGTAATTTCAGCCATGTGTCCAGTTTACGCTTTTTCGGTTGCGAATCGACACGCATTTTACCATGATCCGCGGTCCAACGAACTGGAAAGGCCCTGCGCGTGTGGTAAGGTGTTTGAGCCGCAAGGTCTTCCCTGAAGGCATGACAGAGTGAGTACACGCGTGGAAACCGAGAACCAGATCAGCCGGGCCGACATTGACGCCATCATCGCGCCGTTCCGCGGCCGGAAAGGCATCCTGATTCCCCTGCTCCAGAAGATGCAGGAGCGGTTCGGGTATGTCCCGCGCGAGTCGATCGAACCGATCGCCGAGGCGGCGGGCGTTTTTCCCGTCGAGGTCTACGGCATCCTGACGTTCTACGCGCAGTTCTACCTCGAACCCCGCGGCCGGCACACGATCCGCGTCTGCCAGGGCACCGCGTGCTACATCATGGGCGGCAAGGACATCCTGGATCACGTCTGCGGCAAGCTGGGGGTCCAGGTCGAGGAGACCACGAAGGACAACCGATTCACGATCGAGCGCGTGGCGTGCCTCGGCTGCTGCGGCATGGCGCCGGTGGTGATGATCGACAATGATTTCTACGGACGCTGCACGGTGCAGAAGATGGACGAGGTCATGGAGAATTACAAATAGGACACCATGACCGCCACCCATCCCCAGAACAAGATCCTCATCTGCGTCGGCACCAGCGGCGTGGCCGCCGGCGCCGAGAAGGTGGCGGACGCGTTCGAGCACGAACTCTCCCACCGCGGCCTGCGGCACGACTGGGACATCGTCCGCACGGGCGACCGCGGGCTGTTCCGGGACGTGCTCGTGGACATCATCACGCCCCGGCACGGGCGCGTGGTCTACGAGTACATCAAGCCCGGGGACGTGAAGCAGCTCGTCGAAGAGCACATTGTGAAGGGCGAGCCGGTGGCGTCCCTGCGCGCGGGCCAGGACTACGAGGATTTCTTCAAGGGCCAGATGCGGATCGTGCTCGCGCACTGCGGCGAAATCGATCCGGAGAAGATTACGGATTATCTGGCGGCCGGCGGATACACCGCCCTGCCGAAGGCGTTGGCCCAGCCGTACGCCCACGTAATCGAGGAAGTGCATAAGTCGGGCCTGCGCGGACGCGGCGGCGCGGGGTTCTCCACCGGCCAGAAGTGGCGGTTCTGCCGGGACGCCGCGGGCGACCAGAAATACGTCATCTGCAACGCGGACGAGGGCGACCCAGGCGCGTTCATGGACCGCAGCCTGCTGGAGGGCGACCCGCACGCCGTCCTGGAAGGCATGATCATCGCCGGCTACGCGATCGGCGCGCAGGAGGGGATCATTTACTGCCGCGCGGAATATCCGCTGGCCATCAAGCGCCTGACCATCGCCATCGAGCAGGCGCGGAAAAAGGGCTTCCTCGGCCATAAGATTCTCGGCAGCGAGTTTTCGTTCGACATCAACATCATGCAGGGCGCGGGCGCGTTCGTCTGCGGCGAAGAGACGGCGCTGATCGCGTCCGTCGAGGGCAAGCGCGGCGTGCCGCGCGTGAAGCCGCCCTTCCCCGCGCACAAGGGCGTCTGGGGCAAGCCCACGCTGATCAACAATGTGGAGACGTTCGGCAACATCCCCGCGATCATCAACAAGGGCGCGGAGTGGTTCAGCTCGATCGGCACGGCGGGCAGCAAGGGCACGAAGGTCTTCGCGCTGGCCGGCAAGGTCAGGAACACCGGCCTGGTCGAGGTGCCGATGGGCACGACGATCCGCCAGCTCATCTTCGGACCGGGCGGCGGCATGATCAAGAAGAAGGTCGGCCTGAAGGGCGTCCAGCTCGGCGGCCCGTCGGGCGGCTGTCTGCCCGAATCGCTCGTGGACACGCCGATCGATTTCGAGTCGATCACGAAGACGGGCGCGATCATGGGGTCCGGCGGCATCATCATCATGGACAAGACGACGTGCATGGTGGACGTCGCGCGCTACTTCCTGTCGTTCACGGTCGAGGAATCCTGCGGCCAGTGCACGCCGTGCCGCGTGGGCCTGAAGCGGATGCTCGAGGTGCTCGAGGAAATCACCGCCGGCCGCGGCACGCAGGAGCACATCACGTTCCTGAAGGAGATGGGCGAGACGATCAAGAACACCGCGTTGTGCGGGCTCGGCAACACGGCGCCCAACCCGGCGATCACGACGCTGCGGTACTTCCCGGAGGAGTACGAGGCGCACGTGAAGGACCGGGAGTGCCCGGCGCACGTCTGCACCGAGCTCCTCCACTTCGAAGTGATCCAGGACGCGTGCGTCAAATGCGGCGCCTGCTTCAAGGTGTGCCCGGTCGACGCGATCACGTGGAAGAAGGGCACGACCGCGACCATTGACCGCGCGAAGTGCACCAAGTGCAAGTCGTGCTACAACGCCTGCAACTTCATGGCCATACGATGATCAAGCTGACCATAGACGGAAAAGCGGTTGAGGTGGAAAACGGGAAGACGGTGCTCGAGGCCGCGCTCGCGGCGGGCCTCTACATCCCCAACCTCTGCTATCACCCGGACCTGCGACCGGTCGGCGCCTGCCGCCTGTGCATCGTCGAGATCGACGGCATGCGCGGCCTGCCGACGTCGTGCACCACGCCCGCGAAGGACGGCATGGTCGTCCACACGAATTCCGACAAGCTGCAGAAGATGCGGCAGGACTTGCTATGGCTCATCCTGAGCGAGGGCCCGACGGAGATCCAGAAGGACAGCCAGCTGGAGAAGGTCGTGGAATACACCGGCACGCGGAACATGCTGTCCACGTACAAGACGAAGCCGAAGCACCTGCCGGTCGCCGACGACGATCCGTTCTTCATCCGCGACCCGAACCTGTGCATCCTGTGCGGCCGCTGCGTCCGCATTTGCCAGGAAGTCCGCGGCGTGGGGGCGATCGGGTTCGTGAACCGCGGCATCGAGAGCCAGGTTTCGACCGTCGGCGGCGAAGATATCCGCAAGGCGGAATGCCGGTTCTGCGGCGCCTGCGTGGAAGTCTGTCCGACGGGCGCGCTTCGCGACCGCGACCCGATTCCGTGGGCGGACCGAGAGAAACGGATCCTGCCGTGCCAGAACGCCTGTCCCGCGGGCATCCACATTCCGCAGTACGTGGGCCTGATCGCCGAGGGCCGGTTCCAGGAAGCCCTGCAGGTCATTCGCGACATCGCCCCATTCCCCTTCGTACTCGGCTGCGTGTGCCCCCACCCCTGCGAGAAGGCGTGCCGTCGCTGCGCGCTCGACGAGGGAATTGCGATCCGCGAACTCAAGAGGTTCGTGGCGCAGGTGGACACCGGCGAGTGGAAGTCCACCATTCCCATGATGCCCGCGACCGGCAAAAAGACCGCCGTCATCGGGTCCGGCCCAGCCGGCCTGACCTGCGCATGGTTCCTGCGGCGGCTGGGGCACAGCGTGACGGTGTACGAGGCCGCCCCGAAAGCCGGCGGCAGCCTGCGCGCCAGCATCCCGCGCTACCGGCTGACCGACGAAGTACTCGACCAGGAAATCCGGAGCATCGAGGAGATCGGCGCCGAGATCAAAACCGGCACGCGCGTGGAATCGCTGGACAAGCTTTTTGACGAGGGCGTGCAGGCGGTGTTCCTCGGAGTCGGCGCGGCCAAGGGAACCAAGATGGGGATTCCCGGCGAGGACGACCCGCGGGTGCTGGACGGCCTCTCGGTTCTGGAGAGGGTCAACTGGGGCGAGGAGATCAAGCTGGGCGGCACGGTGGCGGTGGTCGGCGGCGGCAATGTCGCGATGGATGTCGCGCGCACCGCGCTGCGGATGGGCGCGAAGGTGATCATGCTCTACCGGCGTACGCGCGAGGAGATGCCGGCGTCGCCGGAAGAAGTCGAGTACGCGCTGGAAGAAGGCGTCGACATTCAGTTTCTCGTCGCGCCGCAGAAGGTTCTGCCCGGCGGCCAGAAGCTCAAGATCGAATGTATCCGCATGGAGCTGGGCGAGCCGGATTCGAGCGGACGGCGAAGTCCCGTGCCGGTCACAGGCAGCGAGTACATCCAGGAAGTGGATCACCTGATCATGGCAATCGGGCAGAAATCCGCCGTGCCGGAAGGTTTCAAGGTGTCGATGGACAAGAAGGGCCGCCTGCAGGTTGACCGGGCCTCTCTGGCCTGCTCGCGACCGGGCGTGTTCGCCGGCGGCGACGTCGTCAGCGGGCCCGCCACCGTGATCGAGGCCATTAACACAGGCCGGAAGGCGGCCGAGGCCATCGACAAATATCTTGGCGGCGCCGGGAACATCAAGGAATCGCTGGCCTCCCTGGAGAAACAGAATCCGCGCCTCGGACGCGAAGCGCAGTTTACGGGACGCAAACGCCCGAAGACACCGGTCCTTCCGCTGGCCAAGAGGACCAAGAGCTTCGCCGAAGTGGAGTCTACGTTCGACGAGAACACGGCCGTGCGCGAAGCCAGCCGGTGTCTGCGATGCGGGCTCCGGCTGACGATCTGCCAGTCCCCGATGCCGCCGAAGAAGTAGACGCACTCTCCAGAGCGCGTCTACACAGCAATGTTGCCGCTTAGATCGATAACGACTTCCTGGAGTTCCAGGTCTTTCCGTCCGCTGAGTTGAACGGCCTGCCGCGCGATCGCCGTCAGCCCACCGCAGCACGGCACTTCCATCCGGACGACAATCACCTTGGGAATACTCGGCTCGGAAAGAATCGCTCCCAGTTTTTCAGCGTAGCCGTCCGTGTCGTCGAGTTTCGGGCAGCCGACGACGACGGACCGCCCGCGCAGAAACCGCCAGTGCACGTCGGCGCTCGCGATCGGCCCGCACGTGCTCATGATCACCAGTTCCTTGCTCATGAAGAAGGGCGCACCGGGCTGAACGAGGTGAATCTGTACCGGCCACTG
>ERZ1645192.4022-NODE-4022-length-11785-cov-7.748593_pt1 | contig 11785 bp, 12 predicted proteins | sample MGYA00575354_ERZ1645192 | MGnify/ENA primary metagenome ERZ1645192 (study PRJEB40844, sample SAMN11349763) | freshwater sediment metagenome | isolation source: river sediment | host: Sediment | place: India: Faizupur Khadar , New Delhi | collected 2017-02-21 ... | reverse complement strand
ATCCCCATGGTCAGCATCATGTAGGCCACATCGGGCCGGGAAATGAAGTGGAGCACTTTCAGCCGAGGATTCATTTGGAACCTGCGGATCTCGAACTGCTTCAGGTCAAGGTTCACACGGTTTCCCCCGATCCTTACCTCGCGCCCGTCGGCCCACCTGACGAGGGAAGGGACATCGGGGGCCACGGTGTCGACCACTTTTTTCCCAACGGCTTCCCCGGCTGTCAGGGAAACACTTTCGACGACCATCGACGCCGCCACCTCGGCGTTGCGCCCGCGCTCCTCGGCAAGGGATCGCATTTGTGCCGCCAGGTCGTTGGTGACCTTCCTGTTCATCTCCTTGTCCGGAACGTCCTGCCCCGAGGCGGTGACGGGGTGTGCGGCACCGATGTTTGTCCCTGGGGCCATGGCGGCGATATGGGCGGACATCACCAGGAATGCCCCTGCCGAAGCAGCCCGGGCACCCGAGGGCCCGACCCAGACCGCGACCGGGATGGGAGCAGCAAGTATTTTCTGCGACATGCCGCGCATGGACGTTACGAGCCCTCCGGGAGTATCGATGCCGATCACCATGATCGAGGCCTTCGTCACGGCGGCATAGGTGAAAGCCTCGTCAAGGTATTGTTCCATAGTGACACCGACGACCCCTTCCATGGGGACATACACCACGACCGAAGGGCCGGCGGCTTCAACCGCCGATCCCGCATAAGCCGAAAAAATAAAAAGGGCGAGCACGACACCCACCTTGATGGCGTAAACGGTGATTTTCTTCATTAGCCCAACTCCTTCAAGGCCTCGCTCAAACGCCCCACCCTAAGGATTTCGATTCCATCGGGCGCCTCCTGGGCCTGGTAACGGCTCATCACGACGGTCGAAAAACCAAGTCTCGATATTTCTTTCAGTCTCGACGGAACGTGCGGGACAGGCCGAACCTCTCCGCCCAGCCCCACCTCACCGATGAAAACCCGGTTGCGGGGCAACGAACGATCCACCAGCGAAGAAGCAAGGGACATGCACACCGCGAGATCTGCAGCCGGGTCCTCGAGATAGAGGCCTCCGACGACATTCATGAAGACGTCCATCGACCTGGCGCCGACCCCCCCCCTCCTTTCCAGGACGGCAAGCAGGAGGCCCAGCCGACTCCCGGCGATCCCCCGCGAGGTTCGCTTCGGGTAAGGGAAAGGGGTCGCGCAGGACAAAGACTGGATCTCCGCCACGAAAGGCCTCGAACCCTCCAGGACCACCGTCATGGCGGTTCCGGGGATCGGGGACGTCGCTTCGTTCCAATATAGCCTGCCGGGATCGGGGATCCCTTCGAGCCCGGCCTCTCCCATCTCGAAGACTCCCAGCTCGTCGGTGCTTCCATAACGATTCTTGACCCCCCTTACGTGGCGATAGGGGGACGTCTTTTCTCCGGAAAAATGGAGCACCACGTCGACCATGTGCTCCAGGAGCTTCGGACCGGCTATCTGGCCATCCTTCGTGATGTGTCCGACCAGGACAACGGCGCAGTCCGAGGCTTTCGCCTCCTCCATCACGGCCTGGGCCACCGACCGGACCTGCCCCGGGGTTCCGGGCCAGCCAGGGCTTTCCGGGTGTCTCATTGCCTGGACACTGTCGAAGACCGCAAAGTCGAAACCGGACATCATCGGCAGGATTTCCTGCACTCCCTCCCGGCAAACCAGGGAAAATCCCGAATCCCCCGCTTTTAGCCGCTTTGCCCTCAAGGCAACCTGGGACGGGGATTCTTCGCCGGAAACATAGAGGACGCGTTTCCCCGATGCCGCCATGGAGGCGCAGGCCTGCAAGAGCAACGTCGATTTGCCGACCCCGGGCTCTCCGGCCAGCAGCGCGACGCTGCCTGCTATCCATCCTCCACCCAGCACTCGGTCGAGTTCTTCGATCCCGGAGGGTACCCGCTTCGGCGGAGGGACCCTCGCCAGGTCGGAAACAACGGGAATCCCCTCTCGGCCCGCAAGCCTGCCCGATCCGGTTTCGCTCTCTTCCTGCAAGGTCCCCCAACTGCCGCAGTTGGGGCATCGCCCCAACCAGGCCTGGGAGAAAAAACCGCACTCCGAACAACGGAACCTCTTTCCCACGTTCTTGCCCATGACGATTCTCCTCGTCTATCCCCGAAACTTCTTCAATTTAGCAAATTAGATTTTACAGGCAGCGGAACGCTTTGTCGAACCCGGCGCTTTCGCCGGGGTACCAGGAGCGGTTCGTCACCCCTTGCATCTTGCACTTTACAGACATTTGGGTGCCGTGATATGATGCAGGCCGTGCCAATACTCACCCTGCTATTATTCTAAATAGCTAAAGGAGCCTGCCATGATCAACCTTAAAGCACCCTCGCCGATCGAACGCGAAGAAGCCGAGCGTACAGTCACGGAGCGCGTCCGTTCCATCCTGGACCGCGTATCCCGTGACGGGGAGAGGGCCTTGTCCGAGCTCAACCACCAGCTGGACGACTACGAGGGGCCTATCCTGATCAGGGAGAAGGCACTGAATATGGCCCTTGCGCAAATGGACAAGCCGCTCCGTCAAGCCGTTGAGATTGCAGTCGATCATGTCCGTTCCTTTCACAGGGCCCAAAGGAAACTCTTCCAGGACCAGGAATGGGAGATCTCGGAAGGGATCCAGGCAGGGATGCGCTTCCTTCCGGTCAAGAGCGCGGGCGTCTACGTCCCCGGAGGGCGATACCCCCTTGTCAGCACGGCCGTCATGGGAGTGGTGCCCGCACAGGAGGCCGGGGTGTCGAGGATCATCGTCTTTTCCCCGCCCAGGGGAAGTTGCGGCATATCAAGGCCGATTCTCGGCACGTTGGCCCTTCTCGGTATCCAGGAGGTCCTGGCCGTAGGAGGGGCACAGGGCGTTGGCGCCCTTGCCCGGGGACTTCCTGGCATCCCCCCGGTCGACCTTCTGGTAGGACCGGGCAACGCCTATGTAACCGAAGCAAAGAGACAACTGTTCGGAAAGGTCGGGATAGACAGCCTGGCAGGGCCTAGCGAGGTATTCGTCATCGCGGACCGTACGGCAAACCCGGCACTTCTTGCCGCGGACCTGTTGGCCCAGGCCGAGCACGATCCCGATTCCCGCGTTTCCCTTTACTGCCTGGACGAGACGATCGCCTACCAGGCCCTGACCCAGGTTGACCACCTCCTGAACACCCTGCCGACCGGGAAAATCGCCATGCAGGCCTGGTCGGCCAACGGTACGGTAGCAGTCTGCACGCAGGATGAAGCGATAGCCGCCGCGAACAGGACGGCACCGGAACATCTCGAACTGGCTGTCGAAAACCCCAGGGAATTGCTCCCATGCTTCACGGCCTATGGAGCCGCTTTCCTCGGGCACCATTCGGCAGAGGCTTTCGGCGACTACATCGCCGGCACGAACCACGTCCTGCCGACGGAGGGGCGCTCGCGCTTTTCGGGAGGGTTGTGGGTGGGGACATTCCTTCGTCCGCTGACACATCTGGAGATGTCCAGGGAAGCAGCCCGGAACCTCTCGAAACCGGGCGAATGCATGGCCCTCGCCGAGGGATTGCACGCCCACGCGCTAGCCATGCGCCTGAGGGGGGAGAACGGACTTTGAGCAGACTCCCCAAAGGGACAAGGACGATCGGCGGGGTGGAGGCCGAAAGGATAGAGCGCTGCAGAAAAACTTTTTTCGAGACTTTCTCCGCTTACGGCTACGTCCCCTTTTTCCCACCAGGGGTCCAGCTGCTGGAATCGATGTGGGAAAAGTTCCCCTCGAGGTTCCGGAAAAGGCTCATCCCCGTCTATACTCCGGGCGGTGAGGTCTGTTGCTTGCGTCCCGACATGACACTCGCCGCGGTTGCCTACCTTTCCACCCACTATTCGCCCCAGGAACGCCCCTTGCGGCTGTGTTACGCTGGTCCGCTCTACCGTGCCCCGATCCCGCCCGAGACCGATTTTGAAAGGATACAGTTCGGGGCGGAACTCCTGGGATGGGAAGGGGAGGGGGCGGACGTAGAGGTAACGGCCCTTTTGCTTCGGTCCTTGAGGCAGGTCGGCATTCATTCCCCGATCGTCGTCCTGGGGCATGCCGGGTTCCTGCGCGAGCGTTTCTCGGATCTTGACAGGACAGCGGCCGCACCGCTCATGCAGGCTCTGCTGGAAAGGCGCTATGACGCATATTTCCACGCCCTCGAGAATTCCGGCCTATCGAGTGAATCCAGGAAATCCCTTTCCACGATTCCGAGGCTAAGGGGCAAACCCGGCAGTGTTTTGGCGGAAGCAAACCGCCAGTTCGGCAAAACCCCATCCCTGAACGATGTCGCCCTGATCGTCGATGAACTGGGCGAACTCGGGCTCGGGGAAAACCTGCGGCTGGATCTCGCCCTTGCCAGGGAACTCGAGTATTACAGCGGGCCGGTCTTCGAGATCTTCTCCGGAAACGCCGGAGTCAGCCTGGGCGGAGGGGGCCGGTACGACGGGCTCCTCGAGCAGTGCGGGATAGTCGGGCAAGCGATCGGTTTCGGCGTGGACCTGAAAGCCGTGGCCTCCCTCTCCGGGATGGAAGGGGGCAAGCGGGCCGTCGCCTGGTGCGGAGGCCTCTCTCCAAAGGTTGCTCTCGAGCGTGCTGACGATTTCATTTCATCAGGCTTTCGCGTGGAGCTAAGCTGGCAGGCGAACCGGGAAGGAGCGATCCAGCTCGCCAGGACTCGAGGCTATTGCTGGTGGATCGACCTCCCGGCACGCACCGCTTTCGGCCTGAAAAACGAAAGGCAGGAAATACCCTGATGTTCACCCTTTGCCTTCCCACGGGCCGCGTACTCGAAGAAACGATAGAGGTCCTGGAGGAGCTCGATATCCCGACAGGGAAACTGAGGGACAGGGGACGCGCCCTTGTCATTCAGGACGAAGGATTCCGTTTCCTGCTGGCGAAACCCATGGACGTCCCGGTATACGTCCATTACGGCATTGCAGATTTGGCGCTGGCGGGTTCGGATGTCATATGGGAGTCTGGCGCCTCCCTCGTGGAGTTGCGGGACACCGGCCGCGGGGTGTGCAGGATCGTGCTGGCGGGCCCGAAGAAAGTCGCCGCCCTTTTCCTGGGTCACGAAAGCCAGTTGATGGGACTCCGAATAGCGACGAAATATCCGAGAATTGCCGAGGAATATTTCGCCGAGCGCGGCATCCAGGTTGAACTCGTCCACCTGAACGGATCCATTGAGATGGCCCCCCGGCTTGGCCTGAGCGACTGTATCGTCGATATCGTGCAGACCGGTTCTACCCTGCGGGCGAACTCCCTGTCCGTCATTGCCGAGATCGCCCCGGTCAGCCTGAGGTTCGTATCGAGCCGCAAGGGGCTACAGCTGGCCTGGGATGTCATCGAAGAGATCATCGGGAAGTTTTCACCTTCCAAGAAAGCGGGAGATATAAATGAAGAATCGCTATGAAAGACACTCGCTGGAAACGGAAGTCGCTTTCGAGTTCCTGCCCGCCGGCGAGAGGAACTGCATAGAGACTCCTTGCGGTTTCCTGAATCACATGATCGATCTTTTTCTTCACCGTGCGGGCATACCGGGCCGCCTGACAGCGTCAGGCGATGTCGAGGTGGATGCCCACCACCTCGTCGAAGACGTCGGGATCCTGATGGGAGCGGCATTCCTCGATCTTTTCAGGAAAGGGCCCTGCGAACGTTACGGCTCCACCGCCCTTCCCATGGATGGGACTCTTGTCCTGGTCGCCCTTGACATCAGCGGCAGGGGGGGGCTCACGTGGGACGCCGACTTCCCCTCGCCCCGCTGCGGGACTTTCGATACGGAACTGGTCAGGGAATTCTGGACCGCGTTTTCACGGGAAGCGCGCCTGACGCTGCATGTGAGGGCCCTCTCTGTGGACAACTCCCACCACCTGGCCGAAGCGGTGTTCAAGGGAACCGGGAGGGCTTTGAAGGAGGCCCTTGTTCCTTCCTCGCTCCCTTCATCGACAAAGGGCACCTGGGTATGATCGGTATCGTCGATTACGGGGCCGGCAACCTGGGAAACGTCTTAAGGGCGATGCGCTTCCTGGGGCACGAGGCCCGGCTTCTCCCAAATCCCGCCGAAAAGGGGATCGATCCGGGACTTCTCGTCCTTCCTGGTGTCGGGGCTTTCCCCCCCGCCATGGGGGATCTTTTTCGCAGGGGATGGGTCCCGGTCTTGAAGGAATGGGTGCGTGTGGGGAAACCGTTGCTCGGGATATGCCTGGGGATGCAGCTCCTCTACTCTGGAAGCCGCGAGGATGGGGAGACCGAAGGCCTGGGTTTTTTCCCGGGTGAGGTTGCACCCCTTGCGAACCTGGAGAAATCCCCCCACATGGGCTGGAACCGAGTGAAATGGGTTCGCGGGGTCCCCGGTGTCTCCCAGGATTTCGCCGAAGGACTCGAGGCTTATTTTGTCCATGGTTTTGCCGCACCGGTCAACAGCGTCACCGTTGCCGAAACGGGCGTAGGCAGGACGACGTTCAGCTCGATTTCCATGACGGGAAACGTTGCCGGGTTCCAGTTCCACCCGGAGCGCAGCGGATTGGAGGGGCTTCGTTTCCTGGACGCCTTCGTAAAACGCCTCCTGGCGGGGAATTCATGATCATCTGGCCTGCGATCGACCTTTACGGCGGAAAAGTCGTCCGCCTGACCCGGGGCGAGTTCTCCACCCGGAAGGATTACGCGGAAGACCCCATCGAGGTGGCCAGGCGTTTTCTCGCCTCGGGGTGCCGGCGGCTTCACATCGTCGACCTCGAGGGAGCCGAGAAAGGGGAGCCTGTCCATGACCGACTTTTGCCCACCCTCGCATCGCTGGGAATCACGATACGCTACGGGGGCGGACTCCGCTCCCCAAGGGTCATCGAAAGGGTGATCGAAGCCGGCGCTTCTTTCGTCATGGTCGGGAGTCTCCTTTTTTCTTCCCCCCGGATGCCTGAAGACCTGTTCGGCCTGTTCGGCGATCGGGTCATCCCGGCCGTGGACGTCAAGCGAGGACTCGTCTCCATAAAGGGCTGGACTGAAGAACTGCCGGAGAGTCCCCTTGGCATCCTGGAAGGGCTTCATTCAACAGGATATGTCAAGTGCCTCGTCACCTCGGTGGACAGGGACGGTACAGGCCTGGGTCCCGACCTGGATCTTTATTCCAGGATCAGGAAGATCCTCCCGGCTATGGGGATCACGGCAGCGGGAGGCATCTCCCGGGTCGAACACCTGGAAGCCCTGGAAAGGATCGGCCTGGCCGGTGCCGTCCTGGGAAAGGGGCTCTACGAAGGGACCGTGACGATCGAACAGGCGATGGAGGTCGAAAGAAGATGCTGCTGAAAAGGATCATCCCATGCCTCGACATAAAGGATGGCCGGGTCGTCAAGGGGATTCGGTTCCTGGACCTGAAGGACGCGGGCGATCCGGCCGAACTGGCCGCGACATACATGAAAGAGGGTGCGGACGAGCTCGTTTTCCTCGATATTTCCGCCTCCGCCGAGAGGCGCAGGACCATGCGCGAATGGGTCAGGTCGGTGGCGGACCAGCTGTTTATCCCCTTCACCGTCGGAGGAGGTATTTCGGAAGCTTCCGAGGCGAGGGAGATCGTAGCCCTAGGGGCAGACAAGGTATCCCTCAACACGTCGGCTGTCAGGAAGCCCTCACTGATCGAGGAATGCGCCCGCACACTGGGGAGGCAGGCAGTCGTCCTGGCCATAGACGCCCGAAAGACCGGCCATGGGCACTGGGAGGTTTTCATCGAGGGAGGAAAAACCGGGACGGGGCTCGAGGTCGTCGATTGGGCAAGGGAAGGCGCCCGTCTCGGCTGCGGGGAGATCCTGCTTACCAGTATGGACAGGGACGGGACAAACGACGGTTATGACCTCGAACTGCTCCGGGCGGTTTCAGAAGCTGTACCCGTGCCCCTTGTCGCATCCGGCGGTGCCGGTTCAGCCGAACACATGCTGCAGGCTTTCGAGGCGGGCGCCGATGCCGCTCTTGCGGCTTCGATCTTCCACTACGGCATCATCGGCATACGCGAGGTCAAGTCGGCCCTGCTGAAAGCAGGAATCCCCGTACGCCTGGGTGAAAAGGAGGAGAACGCTTGAAGCCTTTTCTTGAAGAAATCCGTTTCGATTCGAACGGGCTTGTCCCGATGGTAGCCCAGGACGCGGTATCGGGAGAAGTCCTCATGCTGGCCTGGGCAAACCGCGAAGCCCTGGAGCACACCATCTCGAGCGGTGAACTGACTTTTTTCAGCCGGTCACGGAATCGCCTCTGGAAAAAAGGTGAGACGAGCGGCAACACGATGAAGGTCCTGGAACTCAAAATGGACTGCGATGGAGACACCCTCCTGGCGATCGTCGAACCCGCGGGCCCGGCCTGCCATACGGGAGAGAGGTCCTGCTTCTTCCGGTCCATCATGGGAGAAGGTGGAACGGACTGCACTTTCCTGGGGCGCTTGTGGAGGATGCTGCAAAAAAGGCGCAATGCCCCGATTGAGGAAAGCTATACGGCTCGCCTGCTTAACGACGGCCTTCCCCGGATCGGCCAGAAAATCGGTGAGGAGGGGGTCGAAACGGCTCTCGCCGTAGCCCTGGAAAACAGGGAACAGTTTCGTTACGAAGCAGCGGACCTCCTCTACCACTTGCTCGTAGGGTTAATTTCCCTGGGTATGAGTCCCGTCGAAATCCTGCGGGAACTCCGCTTGCGTCACGACAAATCCTTGCGCTGACTGAGGGGCGAACCTCCAAAGACCGATGAAGCTCCAGGCATCCCGTTTTTCCTCCATGAGCCTGAATCCCATGGATTCAAGCTTTTTCCCGAGTCCCCCGAAGCCGGTCGGAAAAACCCTGACGAAGAAAAGTGCCTCCAGCGAAGCAACAGCCCTGCCCAGAGCCCGTTCCAGGTCCACCTCGTTGACGAGAAGGCGCCCCCCCGGCTTGAGCAAACGCCGCACTTCGTCCAGGAGGAGGTTATGCTCCCGGATGTGGTGAAGAACGTCAGACAGGACGATGGCATCAAAAAAGCGGTCCGGATAAGGGGTTTGCGTCGCGTTTCCAACCTGGACCCTCACCTTTCCGTGCCTTACCTGCCGCACCATGGCAGGGCTCTCGTCCAGGAGATGGACTTCCTTGCACCTGGAAACCAGGCGCCGTGAAAGAAGCCCGGTCCCTCCGCCCAGGTCCAGGACCACCTCATCGGGTGAACAGGCCAACATCGAAACCATCCGTTCCATCCGCCCCGACATGAACCGGCCGATCCACCTGTCGTAAAAGGGTGCGACGCGGTCAAAAGCCTTATCCATCGGAAGAATTCAACGCTCCTTTCCCGGGACCGAAGCCCTCTCCACTGATATGATATCTTCATGGACTGCCGGGCGCATCTTCAACCACGGGAAAAACGGGGAGTTGAAGGGTTCCTCCACCCTTTCCTCCAGGCAGAAAAAACGGTGATCCCCACTGACAGCGGCAGGTCCGCGCTGGTCCTCGCCTTGAGAACCCTCTTTAGCCGGGCTTTTTCGGGAACTGCGTGGATCCCGGCATATTGCTGCCCCTCGCTGCCAGGAGTTTTACGAAGAGAAGGGCTGACAGTTCGCCGATACGGCATCGCTTCGGGATTCCGGCCGGTCTTCCCCTCCCCTGCGCCAAAACCGGGGGATGCGGTCCTCGTGATCCACTATTTCGGATTCCCGAACGGCAAGGTCCAGGACTGGATAAAATCCCGCACCGCCGAAAACCGCCCCTACATCATCGAGGATTGCGCAGGCTCCTCCCTCACCGCAGGAGTGGGTGGCGACGGAGATTTTGCCCTATTTAGCTTCAGGAAGTTTTTCGACGTAGCCGATGGGGGGGCCTTGGTTTCGCGGTTCCCGGTCACGACAGGCCTGAACCCTCCGGACTCCGTCCTTGCCACAGACAGGGAGGAAGCCTTCCGGGCCGTCAGGGGAGGAATGGCCCGCCTTGGCAGGGTACTCCTGGAAAAAGCCGAAGGACGTCTCGATTCAGGTTTTCCGGACCTACCAAGAAAGCCTTCTCCCGAAGCCTGGCGGTCTTTGCTGGGAAAGGACTTTCCCGAAGAAGCGAGGATTCGCAGGGAATTGGCCCGGAAAATACTGGAAGGCATTGCTGCGGAACCGAGATTGGCAACCCAGCTGAAACCCGTGTTCCCAAGCATACCGGAGGATTCAGGCCCCCTGGTGCTGCCCGTCGAAGTGTCCGGCGACAGCAGCCGGCTCTCCTCGATCATGCGTGAGCGGGGGATCGAATGTCCCGTTCTCTGGGACCTGAATCCCTCCCTCAGGCATTCCTTCCCTTTCGAATACAGGCTGGGCAGGCGTATAGTCGGATTGCCGGCATCGAGCCTGCAGGGCGGGGACGATTTATGCGGATTATTCCAAATCTTGCGGTCGTTCGCCTCTCTCGCTCAAACCGCTTGACCCCTCGACCGCCTTTGTTTATAATTATTACAAATTACAAGGAGGGATCTGAAGAATGAACCAGACGCAGCAGAACCTGAAAGAGGCATTCGCGGGAGAATCCATGGCGAACAGGAAGTACACGGCTTTTGCACGACAGGCTGATGCTGAAGGGTTCCACCAGGCTGCCAAGCTTTTCCGGGCGGCGGCGGAAGCCGAAACCATCCATGCGATCGATCACCTCAAGGCCCTCGGGATGATCAAGTCCACAGCGGAAAATCTCAAGGCGGCCGTCGAAGGGGAAACGTACGAGTTCACCAAGATGTACCCGGACTTTATCGCCACGGCAAAGGAAGAAAACGCCGAAACCATCGCAAGGAAGCTTAATCTTGTGGGCAAGGCTGAAGCCGTCCATGCGGGCTTGTACGAAAAGGCCCTCGTGAATCTCGGGAAGGAAGAAGCCGCCGACCTCTTCCTTTGCACGGTATGCGGTCATATCGCGGAAGGAGAAGCCCCCGATGCCTGTCCGATCTGTGGGGCAAAAAAACAGGCTTACAGGAAAATAGACTGAGAATCGGCACCTGATTGCATCAACAAAGGGCAAGCCCTGAAATTCGGCTTGCCCTTTGTTTTATCGATTGTCTCCCTAAAGCACCCTTAATCCGTAAGACGCCGAGAGCCGCTCCAGAAGGGCTATACCGGCAATGGAGTTTCCCTGGTGGTCAAGCGCAGGCCCGCAGACCGCGACACCCATGTACCCTGGAACCGTCGCCACGATTCCTCCCCCAACGCCGCTCTTCGCGGGAAGCCCGACCCGCACGGCAAAAGCACCTGAGCCGTCATACAGTCCGCAAGTCGTCATCAGTGCCCTTATGATCCGGCAAACTGAGGCCGGCAGAACCTCTTCACCGGTTTTCGGGTTGAAACCGTCCATCGCCAAAGTTGCCGCCAGGACCGCAAGATCGGATACCGTCACTTCCAGGCTGCATTGCCTGAAATAAACGTCCAGGACGGTTTCCACCTCCGAATCGATCGTCCCGACGCTCTTCAGGAAATATGCCAGGGAACGGTTACGGTCTCCTGTGCGTTTTTCCGAGAGATAGACGGCTGGATTTTCCTTGAGCCCAGGGTTTCCCGTCATGCGTCTGGCCAAGTCCCTGACCGCACCAAAAGCTTTTTCCGGGTCCCCGTACTGAAGGAGCGAATCGACAACGATTGCCCCGGCGTTGATGAGAGGGTTCTGCGGACGATGGGACCGCACCATCTCGAGACGCATGACCGAGTTGAAGGGGTCTGCGGTCGGTTCCATGCCCACCTTCCTGAAAACGGCATCCTCCCCCAGTTCATCAAGGGCAAGGGAGAGAGACACGACCTTGGAGATGGACTGCATGGTGAA